>QWCD01000129.1_pt1 | contig 44244 bp, 39 predicted proteins | sample 1972461 | NCBI WGS metagenome assembly QWCD01 (sample SAMN09866717, study PRJNA288562) | Human vaginal metagenome isolate term4_vaginal, whole genome shotgun... | isolation source: vagina | host: Homo sapiens | place: USA: California | reverse complement strand
GTGGCTCGAATCGATGGGAATGTTTAGTAAAACCGGGGAAGAAATGTCCTATTGGTCAAGAGATTATTTTTGATCATCGTTTAACGGCTACTGTTATTGATAAAACAGATTTTGGCGGACGAATTGTAGAATTTTCTTGTGAAGGCGTATTTGATGATATTATTGAAGAATTAGGTCAAATGCCATTACCACCATATATTCATGAAACATTAAAGGATCAAGATAGATATCAAACAGTATATGCTGAGCATAAAGGATCAGCAGCGGCACCGACAGCAGGGTTACATTTTACACCAGAACTGTTGAAACGAATTCAGGATAAAGGCGTTACTGAAGTATTTATTACATTACATGTAGGATTGGGTACATTTAGACCTGTATCTGTAGATAATGTTGAAAATCATGTGATGCACAGTGAGTTTTATTCTGTATCTGAAGATGCTGCTGCTATTATTAATCAAGCTAAAAAAGCAGGGAAACGTATTATTGCAGTTGGTACCACATCGGTACGCACGTTAGAATCTGCTACTAATGAGGCAGGTATCTTACAAGCAGGTAGTGGAAATACAGAAATATTTATCTATCCTGGTTATACCTATAAAATGGTAGATGCGTTAATCACTAACTTTCATTTACCACAATCTACTTTGTTAATGCTCATTAGTGCATTAGCAGGAAGAGATCATTGCTTAAACGCCTATCATGAGGCTGTAAAGGAAAAGTATAGATTTTTTAGCTTTGGTGATGCCATGTTTATTCGATGATGTATGGAGTGTACTCTAGTTTTATTAGGTAATGCTAGACATGTAGTGATTCATATGATATTAGGAATTACTATTTATATTTATTGGATAGATTAATCTGTTATATGTTATAATAATGAATGATTTTATAAGGAGGGGTGCGATTGGTTATTACATATGAATTGCAAAAGGAATGTCCTCATACAGGTGCGAGGGCTGGCCTTTTACATACACCACATGGTACATTTCAAACACCCATGTTTATGCCGGTAGGTACACAAGCTACAGTAAAAACAATGACACCGGAAGAGTTAAAAGAGATGGGAGCTCAACTTATTTTGAGTAATACATACCATCTTTTTCTTAGACCAGGAGCTGATTTGATTGCCGAAGCAGGTGGCTTACATCAGTTCATGAATTGGAATCAAGCTATATTGACAGATAGTGGTGGGTTTCAAGTATTTAGTCTAGGTGATATGAGAAAAATTACAGAAAAGGGCGTCACGTTTCGTTCTCATATTGATGGATCTACACAATTTTTATCGCCAGAAGTAGCTACACAAGTACAAATGAAATTGAATTCTGATATAGCTATGGCTTTTGATGAATGCATACCTTATCCGGCAGATTATGATTATACAAAGGCATCTACAGAAAGAACTACTCGATGGGCGGAACGTTGCCGTAAAATACATGATTCAAAAACACAAGGTATGTTTGGGATTGTACAAGGTGGCATGTATAAAAAATTGCGCACACAAAGTGCAAAAGAATTAGTTGATTTAGACTTTGATGGATATAGTATTGGTGGTCTCTCAGTAGGAGAGCCTCATGATATGATGAATGATATATTAGAACATACCACACCATTATTACCATCTCATAAGGCACGTTATTTAATGGGCGTTGGTACGCCAGACTGCTTAGTAGAAGGTGTTGCACGAGGCGTAGACATGTTTGACTGTGTGTATCCAACAAGAGTGGCTCGAAATGGTATGGCTATGACATGGCAAGGTCGATTGACACTTAGAAATGCAACATTTGCACATGATTGGAATCCCATAGAAGATGGATGTCAATGTTACACTTGTAAAAATTATTCTCGCGCTTATATCCGTCATTTATATAAAGCAGAAGAAATTTTAGCATTTCGATTAGTAACATATCATAATTTATACTTTTTACTTGAATTTATGCGTCGTATGCGTACTGCTATCTTAGAAGACCGATTCCCTGCGTTTAGAGAGGAGTTTTGGGCCAATTATCATAAAAAATAATTTGTTATAGTTATAAGAAATTAATAAATTCAAGTTGGCAGTACTGATTATTATATAGTTGTTTAGCTCATTAGAGTACTGATAGATGTAATTCGTTTATCAGTGACAATAGCATATGAGTTATTTTTAGTAATACTTTATTATTTTGGAGGTTTATCATGGGTGATTTTGAACAGATTATTCAAACTAGTTGGCCGATTTTATTAATGGTAGTTATTTTTTACTTTTTATTATATCGACCTCAAAAGAAACAGCAAAAACAACGCGACACATTGTTGAATAGTTTGAAAAAAGGACAAAAAGTTGTAACTATTGGTGGTATGTATGGGGAAATTATTTCTCTTGATGATGAAACTGTTGTTTTACTAGTGGCTGATAAAGTAGAAATCAAATTTGCTCGTTCTAGTATTGCTAGTATAGTAACTAAACATAAGGAAGCTAAATAGTGAACGATAAGCAAGCAGTGCGTCTGGCATACAAGGCTAGGCGTGCTGCTTTGCGTGCAGAAGATTGTAAAGCTTGGCAATCATTACTGACACAACAAATTATTTCCTTACCAGAATATGAACAGGCAACATCACTTATGTTGTATTTGGCAATGGAAAAAGAAGCAAATTTGGATGGTGTGATTACGCATGCTTTAGGAGCAGGAAAAACTGTATATGTTCCTGTTTGTATGAATGAAAGCTTGATAGAGCCAGCTCGTTTGAGGAACTTAGAAGAGGTTGATAAGGGTGTATTAGGTATTAGAGTTCCTAAAAAGCCATGGTATATGGAAACACCAAATCACATTGATTTACTATTAGTACCTGGTCTTGTATTTGATCGTTGTGGTGGTCGTATGGGCATGGGAGCTGGCTATTATGATCGATTTTTAGCATCCGTGGATACATCGCGGTATATGGGAGTTTGTTGGTCTATGCAGGTAACAGATGCTTTATTACCTATGGACATGTATGATTGCTATATGCCAAAGATTATTACTGAACTGGGATGTATTGAATGTAATAAAAATAGAAAGGGTGGCATTTTTGAAACGTAATGCAATTATAAAATTTTTACTTGCCATCATTGTAATTATTGGATTGTTTGCTTATTTTATTGTTCCATTAGCAACATCGATTAAGCAAGGTCTTGATTTACAAGGTGGCACACATATTGTTTTAGAAGCAGAAGATGCTGGAGAAAATAAAGTTACCGATGATGCGGTAGAGCGAACTATTCAAATTTTGAGCCGACGTATCAATGAAATGGGGTTAACAGAACCAATCATTCAACGTGAAGGCGCTAAACGCATTATTATTGAATTGCCTGGTGTTAAGGATCCAGACGAAGCAATTAAAACGATTGGTAAAACAGCGGTTCTTGAATTTAAGGATGAAGCTGGACAAGTTCAATTAACTGGTGATGATCTTAAAAATGCAAAAGAAGAATTAGGGCAGAATAAGAAACCTGAAGTTGCTATTGAAATGACAGATGCAGGCGCTAAAAAATTTGGTGACCTAACTGCTGCTAATATTGGTAAACGTATTTCTATTCATCTTGACGGAGAAGAATTAACGGCACCAGTTGTCAATGATGCTATTACAGGTGGTAAAGCTGTTATTACGGGTAGCAAAACATTAGAAGAAGCTAAGAATCTTGCTATTTTGTTACGTTCTGGTGCATTACCAGTAAAAATTAAGGTTATGGAAGTACGTACCGTAGGTCCAAGTCTTGGTCAAGATTCTAAAGATAAGTCAGTAATGGCTTTTACTGTTGGATTGGCACTTATTGTTGTATTCTTATTAGTGCTATACAGATTGGCTGGATTTGTGGCAAATTTAGCATTGTTGATTTATGTTTTGATTTTGTTAGTTATTTTAAGTCCCATTGGATTTAATGCGACGATGACACTTCCTGGCATTGCAGGTATTATACTTTCTATTGGCGTGGCTGTAGATGCTAATATTCTGATATTTGAACGGTTTAAAGAAGAGGTGTTTACTGGTAAATCTATGCGTGTAGCTATGGAAGCTGGTTTTAAACGTGCCTTTGCGACTATTCTAGATGCCAATGTATCAGTCATGATCACTGCTGCTATTCTAATTGCCTTAGGATCTGGTCCAGTTAAGGGATTTGCAATCACCTTAGCCCTAGGGGTAGCGGTAAGTATGTTTACTGCAGTTACTATGAGTCACTATTTATTACGAATGCTTATTGCTTGTAATTTTACCCAACACCCATTCTGGTTTGGATCTAATATATCGCCATCTAAATCGGTATTTGATGTTATTGAAGCTAGTAAAGGAGGGAAGAAATAATGAAATTTGATGTAATAGCACGTCATCGCATTTGGTTTACTATTTCCTCTTTGTTAGTAATTATTAGCTTAGTATCTATTTTTACTAAAGGTTTTAATCTTGGTATCGACTATACTGGTGGTACTATTGTGGAAGTTCAATTTACACAAAATGTTGAAGTTGCACAGGTTCGTGAAAGTTTAAAAACATTTAATTTAGAAAATTCCGTTATACAGTTATCAGGAGAATCTAATGATACATCTGGTAAAGACGTTATGATTCGTACACGGAATTTAACACCTAATGAAAGTAAGGCAGTCATTGATAATATGACTAAGACAATTGGTGAAAATCAAACTAAACGTATTGAAAGTGTAGGGGCTGTTATTGGGTCCGAAGTTACGCAACATGCTATTATTAATTTAGTCGTTGCTTTTGTAGCGTTAGCACTCTATATTTCCTATCGTTTTGAATATAAAATAGCCATTTCTGCATTAATAGCTATTTTCCATGATTTGATTATGGTGCTTGGTGTGTTTTCTTTCTTTCAATTGGAAATTGACTCTTCATTCTTAGCTGCGATTTTAACAGTTATTGGCTATTCTATGAATGAATGTGTTGTTATTTTTGACCGTATTCGTGAAAATACACATACTCATAAACGAACAGATACATTTGCTGATTTAGCGAATGCAAGTATTGCGCAAAGTATTCATCGTAGCTTTTATACATTATCTACAACGTTGTTTGCCTGCTTAGCATTATTCTTTTTCGGTGGAGATACGACTAAGAACTTTGCATTGGTTATGATCATTGGCTTTATTAGTGGATGTTATTCTTCTATTTGTGTTGCCACTTCATTGTGGAATATGTGGAAAACAAGAGTTAAAAATAGACAGCGTGCTTAACGTTTATAGTTTGGTATGCATATAATTTATATTGTAGGAATCGTATACTAGAGAACAGCTACAATATTAGGTGTTATATATCTGATATTGTAGCTGTTTATTTTTCTTTTACTAGGTAATACAATTATATTTTGATTATACATAACTAATGATAAAGTTGCTGTGTATGGAGTATATATTGTTTACTAGGCCAATTACATGATTTATAGTTATGATGATAGATTATATGAAATATAGATTAGATAAAATAGTAATTATATATAAGTTGAACCAAAGACTACGATTTTGTCGGATACACGTAGGTATGGCTATGAGTTATATTTTGGTAGGTTCTGGCTTAGAGACTATTCATAATATCATGGGCTGGTATATAATAAATTGTTAGTATGTAGTATAGTTGCTAAAGAGGTAGTAGTACATGGTAGTAGCGGAAGTCATTATTAATCGCCCCACTAAACAATTACATAAACCTTATAGCTATGAAGTACCATCAGATTTAGGTACTATACCGATAGGAACCCGGGTCGTTGTTCCATTGGGATCAGCACGAGAAGAAGGAATTCTCATAGGGTATCGGGAACTATTAGAGAAACCAACATTTTCTATTAAGCCTATTGTAGCAGTATTAGATAGTGAACCTTGGTTTACGGATGAAATGTTAGGGACTGCTAAAAAATTAAGTGAATACTATCTTTGCTCATACGGTGATGCATTACGATTATTTACTATTACTAAAAAGCAATTAAAAAGCTATGAGCGACCTAAAGAAAAATGGATTCATATATTGCCAGGCTTTTCGCATGAACAATTTGAAATACGCAAAAAAAAGCAGCGCGCATTGGCTACTTATTTAGAAGAAGTAGAAGTGGCGCCACTATCGCTCGTGAAGGCAAAAGGGTTTACACTAGCTGTGATTAAACAGGTGATGAATCATCCTTTAGTGGTAGTAGAAGAGAGACTGTCCAAGACAACTACTCAATTTCAATATGTGGACCATAGACATATACACATTCCTTTAACAGAAGAACAAAAACAGTGTTTTATACCTATCGAACATGCAATTAATCATGATATCTATGAACCATTTTTATTACATGGTGTTACGGGAAGTGGTAAAACGCAAGTATATTTGCGTGCGGCTGCGTCATGTTTAGAAGAAGGGAAATCAGTTATTATATTAGTACCAGAAATTATACTAACTGATCAAATTGTTACTCGTTTTGTAGATACTTTTGGTGATGAAGTTGTCGTTTTTCATAGTAAGTTAACTATACAAGAACGTTATAATAACTGGGAACGATTACGGCGAAAGGATAGTCATATTATTATTGGGGCACGCTCAGCAGTATTTGCCCCATCGGATGATATTGGATTAATTATAGTTGATGAAGAGCATGATAACTCTTATAAACAAGAAGACATGGTGAGGTACCATGCACGAAAGGTGGCTTTGTGGAGGGCGCAAGCACATCAATGCCCAGTTATATTAGGATCAGCTACTCCATCGGTAGTATCCTATTATAAAGCATTACAATCTGAATATCATTTATTGGAATTACCACATCGTATCTTTGATCAACCGATGCCACACATTGAATTGGTAGATATGAAAGAAGAATTATTATATGGTAATTATTCTGTTTTTTCTGATGCATTATCATCATTAATTCAAGAAACATTAGAAAAACGGGAACAGATGATTATTTTATTAAATCGTCGTGGGTATAGTACTTTTGTTATGTGTCGTGAATGTGGAAAGCCAATTTTATGTCCTCATTGTGACGTGGCGTTAGTGTACCATCAATCGGCTAAAGAGTTAAAGTGTCATTATTGTGAATATCATGAGCCTATACCTATGGTTTGTCCTCACTGTCAAAGTAAAAAGATTAAATACTTTGGTTCTGGTACCCAACGAGTGGAGGAGGAACTAAAAAAACGGTATCCCTATGCGAAGGTTGCTCGATTAGATCAAGATATAGCTACTAAAAAAGGACAAGGCGATGCTATTTTACATGATTTTGCAATAGGTGCTTATGATATTTTGTTGGGCACACAAATGGTATCGAAAGGACACGACTTTCCAAATGTTACAGCAGTTGGCGTTTTAACAGCTGACTCAGTGTTGAATATTCCTTTATATACGGCAGCTGAACGTACTTTTGATTTATTAACACAGACAGTAGGCCGAGCAGGACGCAGAAATAAATCAGGAAAAGCAGTGATTCAAACATATAATCCGCTACATTATGCTATAATAAAAAGTAAGACCCATGATTATGTGGGCTTTTACAATGAAGAAATTAAAAATAGACGAGACCTAGGGTATCCACCTTATGGAGAAATGATTCATATAGTGGTTCGTCATAAACATAAAGAAGTAGCAGATAAAATTGCTACTTCGATTGTTGATGATATATCGGCACAGGCGGATATATCAGTTAGTATTTTTGGCCCTTATGAAGAAGGGATTTCTAAAATTAGAGATTTATATCGGTTATCGATTATGTTACGAGGATCACATCTCAATCATATTAAGAAATATATATATAATTCGTGGATATTTACACAAGAAGGTGTATTGATTGATGTAGATCCTGTTTAATGGAGGTAATATGGCAGTATTAGACGTGTTAAAAGCAGGAAATCCAATTTTAAAACAGGTAGCAGAACCAGTGACATTTGTAAATAAAAAGATACGAAATTTATTAGTAGATATGGCAGAAACAATGTATAAAACTGATGGATGTGGATTGGCAGCGCCACAAATTGGTGTGTCCAGGCGAATTATTGTGTTAGATGACGGAAATGGTTTGTTAGAATTAATTAATCCAGTTATTGTACATAAAGAGGGCACACAAATTGGGTTAGAAGGTTGTTTAAGTGTACCTGGATATTATGGTGATGTTGTTCGATTTAATAAAGTTGTAGTTCATGCTATTAATAAACATAATAAAAAGGTTGTTATTCGGGCTGAAGGCTTTTTAGCACGCATTTTACAACATGAAATCGATCATCTCGATGGAATTTTATTTATTGAGAAAGCAACTGATTTGAAGAATGTTGTTCAAAATAACGTTGACTAGTGTGGATTGGCAAGGGAGGTTATTATGAGCCCGTTAAAAATTGTATATATGGGAACACCAAGCTTTGCAGTTCCTACATTACAAGCTCTTATCGAGGAGGGACATGAAATTGTTGGCGTGTTTTGCCAACCTGATAAGCAAAGTGGGAGGGGTAAAAAAATACAGAAACCACCAGTTAAAGAAGTGGCGTTATCTCATAATTTATTAGTTTATCAGCCAGTTACTTTACGGGATTCTAAAACAGAAGAGTTGTTAAAGTCCTTAGCACCTGATCTTATAGTTGTGGTGGCGTATGGTAAAATTTTACCACCTTGGCTTATTGCATTACCAAAATATGGTTGTATTAATGTACATGCCTCTATTTTACCGTCTTATCGTGGACCGGCACCAATCCATTGGGCCATCTTAAACGGTGATACAGAGACGGGTGTTACGATTATGAAAATGGATAATGGCCTCGATACAGGTGATATTCTTTATATTCATCGAGTTATGATTGATGAGAAAGAAACAACAGGCGAATTATTCCACAAATTATCCATATTAGGTGGCTCATGCATCAATAAAGTAATCAGCGATTATGTAGGGGGAAAGCTCATTCCAACTCCACAAGATCATGATAAGGCTACTTTTACTAATAAAATCACAAAAGATATGGGGCGAATTTCTTGGAAAGATAGTGCAAGAAATATTGTAAATAGAATACGTGCTTTAAATCCTGCACCAGGGTGCTATTCTTTTATTAATGGGAAACGGTTAAAGATATGGGAAGCAACCATTAGTGATATGCCGACTACTATGGAAAAACCTGGCACTATTTTAGCAGTTACTAAACGTTCCTTTGTTGTTCTTACTGGCGCAGGAACTATTGAGATTACAATGGTTCAACCAGAAAATAAAAAGGCGGTTAACGCAGGTGATTACTGTAGAGGGTATCAAATTAGTAAAGGCTTACAATTTGAGGAATGAGTGTAGTATATGAAAGAACAAAGTTATAAAACATATCATCTCTATATTGCTATGATGACAGTTACTTTTATCATCATTACATTATGGATTGCTTTGTTTATGTATCTTTTGTGGCCAGGTTTATGTCAATTTGGCTTTAGTGTGGCACTAGGCATCGAATGTACTATATTGATATTACCTGTGATAATTTGGAGTTTATACGGGATATTACTGATAGCTGTTTATGGTATCTATCGTGTACCGCCTTATCTTTTACGTATGAGTAATCGATTTGTCTATGCATGCTCTACTATTAGTCTTGGCATTGCATGGCTATGTAGAATTAGTAAAGATGAATTTAGGCAATCTATGATTGATATGATAAATCATTTAGTTGCTTCTCATATGTATACGGTAGAGGCTCGTCAAATTTTATTATTAACGCCTCACTGTTTACAGGAAAGTACATGTGTTCATAAAGTAACACATGATATACATAATTGTAAGCAATGTGGTAGGTGTCAAGTAGGGGACTTATTAGAAATTGCTAATGACTATGGATGTCAATTTATAGTTGTCACGGGGGGCACGTTGGCCCGTATGCAAGTGAAAAAAATAAAGCCAAAAGCGATTGTGGCAATTGCCTGTGAACGTGACTTGGCTAGTGGAATGGTTGATGTCTTTCCCATACCAGTTATTGGCGTATTAAATGAAAGACCAAATGGACCTTGTTGTAATACAAGAGTTGACGTAAAAAAAGTTAGACGTATCGTAGAAGGACTAATTGATGGGAGAAAATCAAGTTACTATAAATAAAACAAATATTCGTTTGCTGGCGATTAAAGCATTGACGGAAATTAATCGGCAAGGAGCGTATGCTAATATCGTTTTGGCGCATTATATTAGGACCTATGCATTGCATGATTTAGATCGAAGATTTTTTACAGAGTTAGTATATGGTGTTATTCGTAGGCGAAATTATTTAGATGCAATTATTGTAGCTTTAACGAATAAGCCGATACATAGATTATCCTCGATAGTGGTGGAAATTTTACGATTAGGCTTATATCAAATTTTCTATATGGATAAAGTACCTCATACGGCGGCCGTCAATGAAAGTGTCAAATTAGCGAAAAAATTTGTACGAGGATTATCTGGATTTGTTAATGGTGTATTGCGAAATGCCATTCGAAACATAGATGATTTAAGCATTGATAAACTTGCTCATGATGAAGATGAGCGAATTGCTTATACGTATAATCAGCCACTATGGTTAATCCAACGTTGGCAACGTGAGATGGGTTTATCTAAAACAATTGGCTTATGTGAATGGTTTAATGAGCAACCACGTTTAATAGCACGTATTAATACATTAAAAATATCTATAGAAGATTGTTTGATAGAATTAGAGCAATCTGGATGGACTATCGAGCAACATGAATCTATAAAAGAGGCAGTTTACATTATATCTCATAAGGGCTCTTTATCTACGCATCCTTTAGTAGTAACAGGAAAAATTACCTTTATGGATATAGCGTCGATGCTTGTGGCACATGTGGTAGCACCTAAGGATGGCGATTACATTTTAGATGTTTGTGCCGCACCAGGCGGTAAAACAATGCATTTAGCTGCCATGATGCATAATACTGGACATATTATAGCTGGTGATATACATGAACATAAGTTGGCATTGATGAATCAAAATGCTAAACGATTGGGCGTTACCAATGTAGAAACTCGCCTACAAGATGGTAGAGATTTGCATGACTTATATGGTCAATCATTTGATAAAGTTCTTGTTGATGCACCTTGTTCAGGTTTAGGTATTTTACAGAAAAAATTAGACATGAGATGGAGAAAAAATGAGAAACATCTTGAGGAATTGCCAAAATTGCAATCTATGATTCTTGATGAAGCAGCTAAAGTAGTGAAAGATGGTGGTATATTAGTGTATTCTACATGTACGATTAATCATTTGGAAAATGAAGATGTAGTAAATCATTTTTTAATGACACATAAAGATTTTATAGTAGATGATATATCAGAGTATCTTCATTTATCTACACCAAATAAAATGCTTGCCATTAATCCAGCAACGGATCGTATGGATGGGTTTTTTATGGCTCGGTTGCGTAAGGAGAAATTATGATAGAATTACTAGGTAAATCTTTACAGGAACTGCAAGAATTATTTATAACCTATCATATACAAAAATTTAGAGCTAAACAATTAATGGATTATATCTATAAACGATATATTTTTGATTTTGATAGTATGCTACAGTTTCCTAAGTCTCTACGAACGTGGTTAAAAGAAAATTGTATAATATCGATACCTCGTGTTATAGCAGAACATGTAGCACCTGATGGTAAGACACGTAAATTGTTACTGGAACTTAATGATGGCAGCCGCGTTGAAACAGTGCTTATGAAACAACATTATGGAAATTCAGTATGCGTATCTTCTCAAGTAGGTTGTGCTATGGGATGCATCTTTTGCGCATCTACTGTTAATGGTCTGTATAGAAATTTAGAAGTTCATGAAATAGTTTCACAAGTATTACTATTTGCTTATATGCTGCAAGAGAATATCCATTCGCTAGTGGTTATGGGTGCTGGTGAACCATTACAGAACTATGATAATGTTGTGAAAGCCTTGAAGTTTATTCATGCATCAGAAACATGTATGATTAGTTATCGTAAAATGACCATATCTACATGTGGTATTGTAGAAAATATTTACTTATTAGCAGATGAGGGGTTACCGATTACATTAGCTCTATCATTACATGCAGTGACAGATGATATGCGACAAAAAATTATGCCCATAGGTGCTACGTATTCATTAGAGGAAATTTTGGAAGCCCTCCAGTATTATTATGAAAAAACACAGCGACGAGTTACATTTGAATATATTTTAATTGAAGGAATCAATAGCTCTAAAGAATGTGCCCATCAATTAGGTCAAATCGCAGCTAATTTCCCTAATTGTAATGTTAATTTAATCCCGGTGAATGGTAATGAACATATTCACTTATATAAACCTACGATAAAAGATATTTCTGATTTTAAAAAAATTATTTTTTCTTACGGTATATCGGTTACAGTTAGAAAAGAAATGGGTGATGCCATTCAAGCTGCTTGTGGACAATTGAAAGCGCAGCATGCAGTATATAAGAAAGAGGCGATGCAATGAAAAGCGTTGGCATGAGTAAAATTGGACTAGTTCGCAAACAAAATGAAGATAGATTTGCTATTACTCGTACGAGTTGTATTGTTACAGATGGTATGGGGGGCTATAAGGGTGGTGCTTTAGCCAGTACATTAGCTATTGATGAAATTGTTCATTTTTTAGAGTCTCATAGCCCGATTCAACAAAGCACATTAATTGATGCGATTACTTGTGCTAATACGAGCATTTCTAGACGGGCAAAAGAAGAACCGGAGTTGAAAGGGATGGGAACTACTGCTGTTATAGCTTCTGTGGTTAATAAAACACTATATTGGGCTAATGTAGGAGATAGCCGTTTATATGTGTATTCTAATCATCAGTTAGAACAAATTACAACAGACCATTCGATGGTACACCAATTGTATGTGGATGGGCATCTTAAAAAGGAAGAGTTGTTACAACACCCACAAAGGAATTTGTTAACTCGTGCTGTGGGGGTAGAGAGCACGGTTAAGGTTGATAGTGGTGAAATATCAGTACAATCAGGTGACCGTATATTATTATGTTCAGATGGATTGACAGGTTATGCTGATGATACAATCATTGCTGACACATTAGAACAGATTTCGTCAGATGAAGAGGCGTTAAACCATTTAATGTCTATGGTATATGATTTAGGTGCTAGTGATAATGTAACAATTATTATTGGAACAGTGTAATCTGGAAAGTGGTGAAATGATGAATATAATACATGATAATCAAGAAATCATCCTCGATAATCGATATAAAATTTTAGAAAAAATCGGCATTGGTGGTATGGCTGATGTATATAAAGGCATAGATTCTTTATTAGGTCGCACAGTGGCCATTAAAATCTTGCACCAAAATTTTGCAAATGATGATGAATTTGTTAGCCGCTTTAAAAGAGAGGCACAAGCAGCAGGAAAGTTAAGCCATCCTAATATTGTAAATATGTATGATGTTGGGTTTGATCAGGGATTACACTACATTGTTATGGAGTATGTAGATGGAGAAACATTAAAAGAGTATATCTTACGACATGGCCGATTATCCATTGATACAGCTGTTAAAATTGCGATTTCTATTGCTGAAGGACTTGAACATGCGCATGCTATGGGGATTGTTCACTGTGATATTAAACCTCATAATGTATTAATCACTAAAGAGGGGCGTGTTAAAGTAACTGATTTTGGTATTGCTAGAGCTATGAATACGACTAATACCATGATGTATACTAATTCTATTATGGGGTCAGCACATTATTTATCACCAGAACAAGCAAGTGGAAAGCCAGTAACGGGTAGTACAGATATTTATTCTCTTGGTGCAGTCCTATATGAAATGTTAACAGGTCATGTGCCATTTGAAGGGGATACGCCTATTAGTGTAGCTCTAAAACATGTACGAGAACCTCTATGCCCACCTACTCGGTATAATCCAAGCATACCTCCTTTGTTAGAGGCTGCTGTTGTGAAAGCATTGGCTAAAAATCCAATTGAGCGGTTTCATTCTATTTCCGACGTGATTAGTGATTTACGATTGTCTCAAGGGTTTGTTAATTCGAAAAGTAGCCGTTTGATTCCTCATGACTTTGCAACGCAAGTATTACCATCTGTTAATGCGGATGCACTTAGCAACTATGAAGATGAGTATGAGCCTAGTGATAGAGAGTCAAAAAAAGGTATATTAAATAAATTAGCAAGTATTCCACAAAAATATATCTTATTAGGATCTATTGCTATTTTTGTAGTAGCTTTTTTATGGGCCTTTTTGAGTTTTGGGAATTTCTGGAGCAATGCAACAGTAGATGTTCCTAATGTAGTAGGTAAGCAAGTCTCTGTAGCAAAGCATATTTTGGAAGATAAGCATTTGCGAGTTTCTGTGAGCGAAGTAACTAATCCTGATGTACCAGCAGGGCAAGTTATTTCACAAACACCACAGGCAGGAGAAACGGTTAAAGAACAGCGTACAGTTCATTTAGTAGTAAGTAAAGGAATTGGAGATATTACGATACCGGATTTAACAGGACTCACTATCGATCAAGCTAGGGAAAAACTCAAGGATTTGGGGCTTGCCATTGGGAAAATATCGACGGCGAATGATTCAGAACAACCTGACGGTGTAATTATTATGCAAGATCCATCAGGTAATGCTAAAGTTTCTAAGGGAACTATTGTTAATATTACTGTTAATAAATTAGTAGCCAAGAAAACAACAGTTCCTAGTGTTATCGGAATGACTTTAAAAGAAGCGAGAGAAACATTAGCTTCTGCACAGCTTTCATTATTAAATATTCAAGGATCAATTGATGAGTCTGCATTGGTAACTAAGCAAAGTTTGAAAGCTAATGAGTCTGTAGATGTAGGAGCTGGCATTACGATTACTACTGAAATGCAAGATAGTAAAAAACGAGAAAATAATGCATCTAATGCAGATGGAACGAGTGGTACAGTCGATGTAACAGTGCCATCTGGATCTAATAATCAACATTTAAAAATTCTTACCACAGATGATACAGGCACAAAAGTAATTTATGATGATGTAAAAAAACCGGGTGACCGTATAGTGAAAAAAGTATCTGGCGTGGGTACAGTGCGAGTGCAAGTCTATTTAGATGGTGCATTGGTACAAGATTCAACATTATAGGAGTTATATGACTACAGGTATTGTAATAAAAAATATGAATGGTTATTTTTATGTACAATCTAAGGATGGAATTGTACATGAATGTAAAGTGCGAGGAAGATTAAAGAAAACCAGATATTCCCTTTTAGTGGGGGATTATGTTGATATATCAGAGGATGCTTTTATAGAACGCATTCATCATAGAGTCAATTCTTTAATTCGTCCAGCTATTGCTAATATCAATCAAGTTATTTTAGTAGTAGCGGCTCATGACCCAGATATTAATACATTACTGCTAAATAAATTATTAGTGATGATTGAAGATGCCGATATATATGTACGAATTTGTATTAATAAATACGACTTAGCTGATGCATCAACGAGTGCATTGGTTAATGAATATCGTCAATTAGGGTACAGCGTATTAACTACATCAACTCGAACACATGAGGGGATTGATGAATTAAGAGATTGTTTACAAGGTAAGATAAGTGCTTTTGCAGGTCCATCTGGAGTAGGTAAAAGTAGTTTACTTAATGAGATAGAGCCAAGTTTTTCCTTTCAAACAGGTCAAGTTAGTGAAAAAATTAAGCGTGGTCGTCATACGACTCGCCATGCGTCTTTGTTTAGCTTGAATGATGAGTCGTTTATTATGGATACACCTGGTTTTAGTGCCATTGGATTTACCCATATATCATTGGAACGGTTAACCTCTTTATACCCAGAATTTTTACAGTATGAATCACAGTGCAAGTTTAGTCCTTGTTATCATGATCATGAGCCGATTTGTGGAATCAAAGATGCTTTGCAGAATGGATATATTAGTGAACAACGATATGCATCGTATCTGGCGATTCGAGAGGAAATCATCAAGCAAAGACAGCGTTAATATATTGAAACTTTCTAGATTTATATACGGGCACGTGAATACGCACTATAATTATGGCGTTATATACAGCAGTCTTGTTGTATGAATTAACAATCTAGGTGTATACATCATAGAAAATAGGATTTTATATAGGCAGTACTAGTATGTGTAGCGAAGTATCTTCATAAGAAAGGAATTAGTTATGGTTAAAGTGTTACCATCTATGTTATCGGCTAATTTTGCAGAATTGGCCAAGGAATTAGCAGATATTGAACAATGTGGCGCTGATATGTTACATATTGATGTAATGGATGGTCACTTTGTACCTAATCTTACATTTGGAGCGCCTATTGTAAAGGCTATTCGTCCTTATACAACATTGCCTTTTGATGTTCATTTTATGGTGACAAATCCAGAAACATATATTGATGAGTATGCCGATATTGGTGTGGAATACTTTACATTTCATGTGGAGGCTGCACCACATGCACATCGATTGATTCAACAAATTAAATCATCAGGTATGAAAGCTGGGGTTGCTTTAAATCCATCAACTCCAGTTGGTATGTTAGAAAATATTATTAATGATCTAGATATGGTGCTGATCATGAGTGTTAATCCTGGATATGGGGGACAGTCTTTTATACCGAGAACAATTGATAAAATTAAACAAGTATCCTCACTATTAAAGTTGATGGATAACACTCACGTAGTCATTGAGGTGGATGGTGGTATTAATACCACCACATGTGAAGCCGTCAAGAGGGCGGGCGCTGAATTATTAGTAGCTGGATCTGCGGTTTTTGGAGCACGTGATAGAGCCGCTGTAATTAAACAACTAAAAGTTTAATATATAGGGGCAAGTAACAGATGAATAGATAGAACTAGTTTTAATAGATACTAGTTTAGGAGATAATCATATGCATATATCATTGCTATCAGTCTATCGATATAAGTAAAAAACATACTTGCTACTCTATCTTTCTTTATGGTATAATTTACCAGTATAAAAAATACGCACGTTGATGGACTTCGGTACTGTGCTCGATTTTGAGTGGCCCGGAGGATGAAGTTGCGGAGGTTTAGTAACAGGAGGTAACTACCATGTCAGTAGTATCAATGAAACAATTATTAGAAGCCGGTGTTCATTTTGGACATCAAACTCGTCGTTGGAACCCTAAAATGGCGAAGTATATTTTTACAGAACGCAATGGTATTTATATTATTGACCTTGCAAAAACAGTTAAAAAAGTAGAAGAAGCATATGCATTCTTGCGCGACGTTGCTGCTAACGGCGATGTAGTACTTTTCGTAGGTACAAAAAAACAAGCTCAAGAATCTATTAAGGACGAAGCCATTCGTGCCAACATGTTTTATGTTAATGAACGTTGGTTGGGTGGTATGTTAACTAACTTTAAAACAATTGAAACTCGTATTAAACGTTTAAAAGAATTAGAAACAATGGCTGAAAACGGTACATTTGAAGTATTACCTAAAAAAGAAGTTATCGGTCTTCGCCATGAAATGGAAAAATTAGAAAAATATCTTGGTGGTATTAAAGATATGCCTAAAATGCCAGGAGCATTGCTAGTTATTGATCCTAAAAAAGAACGTATTGCTATTGCAGAAGCTAAAAAATTGGGTATCCCAGTTGTTGCTACTGTAGATACTAATTGTGATCCTGATGAAGTTGACTTCCCAATTCCAGCTAATGATGATGCAATTCGTGCAGTCAAATTATTAGCCGGTAAAATGACCGATGCTATTTTGGAAGGTCGTCAAGGCGAACAGGTTGAAGAAGCTTAATAGATAAGACTATACTATTTTTATGACTTAATATAATTAAGGTAAGGATAATCCTTACCTTAATTAGTGTAATGGAGGATAATAGAATGGCGATTACAGCTGCTCAAGTAAAAGAATTACGTGAAACTACTGGTGCAGGAATGATGGACTGCAAAAAAGCATTGACTGAAACTGATGGAGATATGGCAAAAGCGATTGATCTTCTTCGTGAAAAAGGGTTAGCTGCTGCCGCTAAAAAAGCTGGACGTATTGCTGCTGAAGGTGTTGTTGCATCTTATATTCATGGCGGCGGACGTATTGGCGTATTAGTAGAAGTTAACTGTGAAACTGACTTTGTTGCTAAAACAGATGATTTCCAAGCGTTGGCAAAAGATATTGCTATGCAAATTGCTGCTACTAATCCAGCATATTTAAAACGTGAAGATGTGCCAGCAACTGTTATTGAGCATGAAAAAGCAGTTCTTCTTGAACAGGCTAAGACAGAAGCAGAAGAAGATGTTAAAGCTGGTCGTAAACCAAAACCTGCGGCAGTATTGGAAAAAATGGTTAATGGCCGTATTGAAAAATATTATAAAGAGAATTGCTTATTGGAGCAAGTATTTATTAAAGATGGTGACAAAACAGTTACTGATATCATTAATGAAAATATTGCAAAAATCGGTGAAAACATTAACGTACGTCGTTTTGTTCGTTATGGCTTAGGTGAAGGCCTTGAAAAACGTAATGATGACTTCGCAGCAGAAGTAATGGCATTCGCTGGTAAGTAAGATATAGATAAGAGAACACCGAATAGTGTTCTCTTATTTTTGCAATATAGTAGAGGAGTAACATAAGATGTCAAAAAAACGTGACTTTAAACGGATTGTATTAAAATTAAGTGGTGAAGCATTAGCTGGTGAACAAGGCTATGGTATTAATCCAGTAACTGTAGAAGAAATCGCTAAGGAAATTGCTGCCTTGGCTAAGAATACAGACTTGGAAATTGCTATCGTTGTAGGTGGCGGTAATCTCTGGCGTGGATTAGCTGGAAGTAATAAAGGCATGGATAGAGCCACTGCTGATTATATGGGAATGCTTGCAACTGTTATGAATTCGTTAGCTCTACAAGATGCATTGGAACAAGCTGGTGTTGATACACGTGTGCAAACAGCTATTGTCATGCAAGAAATTGCAGAACCATATATTCGCCGTCGTGCAATTCGTCACTTAGAAAAAAAACGTATCGTAATTTTTGGCGCAGGCTTAGGTAAACCTTATTTCTCTACTGATACAACTGCTGCGTTGCGAGCAGCTGAGATTGAGGCCGATGCAATTTTAATGGCTAAAAAATTTGCAGATGGTGTATATGATTCTGATCCAAAAATCAATCCAGAAGCTAAGAAATTTGAAGAACTTACTTATATGGATGTTATTAGTAGGGAATTAAAAGTGATGGATGCTACATCTACAACTCTATGCAAAGATAATGATATTCCTATTGTAGTATTTAGTATGGATATTCCTGGCAATATCACTCGTGCTGCAATGGGCGAAGACGTTGGAACTATCGTAAGAGGTGAGAAATAATGGAATTAAATGAATTAGTAACACAACAAGAGATTCGTATGGACAAAACGATCGATGCTATGAAACACGAATTTGCTTCGATTCGGACAGGCCGTGCTAGTACATCGCTATTGGACAAGGTTATGGTAGATTATTATGGTACACCTACACCAGTTAATCAAGTGGCTAACGTATCTGCCCCAGAACCAAGAATGATCATTATTGCACCATGGGATAAATCTATGATTGGGGCTATTGAAAAGGCAATTTTACAATCAGATTTAGGTCTTAATCCAAATAATGATGGTTCCCAAATTCGGTTGGCTATTCCTCAATTAACAGAAGAACGTCGTAAAGAAATTGTAAAAGTCGTTCATAAGAAAGCTGAAGATGCAAAAGTGGCGATTCGCAATATTCGTCGCGATGCCAATGATGCTATTAAAAAAGAAGAAAAATTAAAAACAATTACCGAAGATGTAGCTAAAGATGGCCAAGATAGAATTCAAAAATTAACAGATGCAAAAATCAAAATGATCGATGAATTAAAAAATGTGAAAGAAAAGGATGTTTTAGAAGTATAATGAATATTTCTGAACATATAGTAGGACTACCTTGGCAGCTTGTGAAACCTATTTTGCAGGCTGCTTCTATTCCATTTAAAGTAACTATAGGTGGTTCGTTTAATCGGTTTTTTGATGTTTCTGAACAAGGATTTTATGTGGGTCGTGTAACTTACCAGGATGGTGAATGGCACATTTTACTATATAGGCCTATGATTACTAGTAATTTTCAAGACTGCAAAGAGGTAGAATATGCTAAAGAAATTTTTAAAACCTAAGAGTATAGTACAGAAAAATCTTGACCCTAATAACATACCAAAACATGTGGCTATTATTATGGATGGTAATGGTCGATGGGCTAGACGACGTGGCTTACCTCGTGCAATGGGACATCGAGCAGGAGCAGATACACTGAAAACAATAGTAACTGCTGCTGATAAAATTGGGATTAAAGCGTTGACAGTGTATGGATTTTCTACAGAAAATTGGAAACGTCCGCCTAAAGAAGTGTCGCTATTAATGACATTAATTCATGAATATTTAAGTCATAATATGCAGGATATGCATTCTCATAATGTTAAAATTCGCTTTATAGGGAATATCGGTGACCTAGCTCCTGAATTACAAAAAATTATTCATGATGCCGAATTATTAACTATGAATAATACAGGCCTTACTTTACAATTGGCTATCAACTATGGCGGTCGTGCTGAAATTGTGAGTACTATGAAAGAAATAGCCTCTGATGTAAAAGCAGGATTATTAGACGTTAATGCTATTACAGAAGAGTATGTAGGATCAAGATTATGGACTAAAGAATTTTCTGATGTAGATTTATTAATTCGTCCAAGTAAAGATTATCGAATTAGTAATTTTTTATTATGGCAATTAGCTTATGCAGAATTTTGGTTTACTGATCTGCATTGGCCGGAATTTACAGAGGCTACATTACGTGAAGCTGTATGGGACTTTCAACAGCGAGAACGTCGCTTTGGTGGCTTAAAAACAGAGGAGTAAAGGATGCTTAAAACACGAGTTATTACCGCTTTGATTGGCTTTATAGTTGCTATCTTTGCGATTACTACAGGTGGAAACATCTATGATGGGTTAATTATCTTATTAGCTTTGATTGGATGGAGAGAATTTATCACTATGATGGCGAATAATAAAATACATCCTCCCGTATTAGGAGGTTATATTTTAGCAATCATTATTCTTGCTTCTATAGCTATGCATGCGTTTAGCATAGCTATTACTGTAACTTTGATGTCTATATTTCTTGGGGGATTATTATATATTCTTAAGCCAAAATCTTATACTATTAGTGATATAGCACATGCTCTATGGGGCTTGTTATATATTACTATTGGATTTGGGGCTTTATTAGTATTGCGTCAAAATGAAATCTACTCGTTTTTTAATATACCGGTTGTATCTACTAATATGGGCGAACTTGTATTATGGCTACTATTGTTTTGTACATGGGCCAGTGATACATTTGCCTATTTTTCAGGACGTGCGTGGGGCAACCATAAGATTGTTCCCCTCATTAGCCCCAATAAAACATTAGAAGGCTTTGTGGGTGGATTTATTGGTTCTATTATAACAGGAACTATATTGGGATTAATTTTTAATTTCCCTATACATATAGGTTTTTCTATAGGTATATTAGCAGGCATTTTTGCTCCCTTAGGAGATTTAATGGAATCAAAGTTGAAACGAGATTGCCATGTGAAAGATTCAGGTGTGTTACTTCCTGGTCATGGTGGTGTGCTAGATCGTTTTGATAGTTTGCTATTTACAGCACCACTAACAGTTATATATTTATTTTTTGTTTAAATAGGTTTATTATTCTAATGTTTATCATTAGTGTAGTTATGTCACTATTGCGTATATAAGAAGGATAGCATATGAAATTTTTAAGTATTCTAGGTAGTACAGGATCTATTGGAACGCAAACATTAGATGTAGTATCGCAGCATCCTAATTTATTTAAGACGGTAGCGTTAGTTACTTATCATAATATTGATTTACTGGAAGTATCGCTTATTAAAATCACGATATACAGGTAATACGCGATTAGTATGTGGTAAAGAAGCGTTGATAGAGGCGGCTACTTTATCAGAAACAACAATGGTAATTACAGCTATTGTTGGTGCAGCAGGTATCGAACCTACTGTGGAAGCTATTAAGCATCATAAAACGATTGGCCTAGCCAACAAAGAAACCTTAGTAGCAGGAGGTCCTTTAATTACATTATTAGCACGAGAACATGGTGTAGATATTTTGCCAATCGATAGTGAACATAGTGCTATTTTTCAGTGTTTAGAAGGACAACAGAGAGATAATGTAGATAAATTGATTATCACTGCATCTGGTGGTCCTTTACGAACTTGGACATCAGAAAGGATCAAACAAGCTACTGCTAAGGACTGTTTACAACATCCGACTTGGAATATGGGCAATAAAATAACTATAGATTCAGCGAGTCTTTTTAATAAAGGATTAGAAGTTATTGAAGCCCATTGGCTTTTTGGCTTTGATTTTGATCATATTGATGTAGTAGTACATCCGCAAAGTATAGTGCACTCAATGATTATGATGAAAGACGGTGCCATATTAGCACAATTGGGAAATCCAGATATGCGTGAGCCTATACAATATGCATTGACTTATCCGAAGAGAGAAGCATTGTCTATGGATACATTGGATATTACTAAAGCATTAACATTAGAGTTTATGCCCCCACGGTATGATGATTTCCCAGCACTACGATTAGCCTTTGAAGTGGGACGCCAAGGCGGTTTTGCACCTGCTGTATTTAATGCAGCAAATGAAACAGCTGTATATGCATTTTTAGATGACAAACTATCATTTCCTCAAATTTATAGTACAGTTGTAAAAGTACTAGAATCCATGGAGTCTGCTGCTGAATTCACATTAGAAAATCTGTTGGCCATTGATAGATGGGCAAGAGAAAAAGCACAGTTTATTATAGATAGAGATAATTAGGAGACTATATGACAACGATTTTAGCTACCATATTTGTGTTTGGTATTATTGTGTTCATTCATGAATTTGGACATTTCATTACTGCTAAAGCTTCTGGCATGCAAGTCGATGAATTTGCTATTGGATTTGGGCCTGCCTTAGTAAAAGTACGAAAAGGAGAAACCTTATATTCTATTCGTCTAATACCTTTAGGTGGTTATAATAAAATAGCGGGTATGACGGATGAAGAGGAATTGAATGAACGTTCTTTTTTAAACAAATCTGTATGGAAACGATTTATTGTTATTGCAGCCGGTGCTGTTTTCAATTTTTTGTTAGCCATAGTACTATTTTTCTTGGTATTTCTTTGCGTAGGTCAACGACAAGCATCTGATGAACCGCTTGTAGGGTCTATTGCAAGTGGTAGTCCAGCTGCGATTGCACATATGCAAGTGGATGACCGGATTATTTCTATAGGTGACAAACCTATTGTAGCGTGGACAGATATTGCTAAGGCTTTAGAAGGTAAAAGTAAGAAAGTAGTTACTGTTGTAGTTAAGCGCGGGGATATACAAGAATCTCTATCATTGATTCCAGTAGAACAAGATGGAAGAGTTCTTATAGGTATTATGCAAAAGCCTGTATATACATCATTTTCCTTTGGCGAGGCAGTTACACATTCAGTGACATTTACAGGGCATACAATTTATGATATGTTGCATGGATTGTGGGCTATGGTAACGGGGCAAGAGAAAGCCGAGTTGTCTGGACCGATTGGTGTATCGAAAATGGCTGGAGAAGTGGCGGCTATTAGCTTTGCAAGCTTAGTCTACTTTACAGCTATTTTAAGCTTAAATTTAGGTGTTATCAATTTATTGCCCTTGCCAGTCCTTGATGGAGGCCATTTAATTTTATTGATTATTGAGGGGATTACGGGTAAAAAATTACCTTCAAAAGCTTTACAATACATACAAATGACGGGAGTGGCTTTATTATTATTGTTATTTCTTTATACGACGATAAGTGATATCAGTCGTTTATGATATCTAATATCTAGGAGTATATGCTATGATTGTAAGAAAACAAACTAATGGTATTCATGTGGGGCCAGTTAAAATTGGTGATTTTTCACCAATTAGTATTCAGTCAATGATTACTACAAATCCAATTTATACAGATAAAGCAATTGCGGAAATTAATCGATTAACAGAGGCCGGCTGTGAAATAGTTAGAGTGGCAGTACCTACTATGGAAGCCGCTAAGTCATTAGAGATTGTCAAAAAAGGTATATCAATACCACTTATTGCAGATATTCATTTCGACTATCGATTGGCACTACAAGCCATCGATAGTAATGTCGATGGTTTACGTATTAATCCAGGGAATATAGGAAGTATAGATAATGTGTTAGCCGTAGTGGAAAAGGCGAAACCAAAACGGATTCCTATTCGTATTGGTGTGAATGCAGGCTCATTACCTAAGCGCATTTTAGAAGCTTATGGTGGGCATCCTACTGCTGATGGTATGGTGGAAACAGCACTTGAACATGTTCGCATTTTAGAGAAATTAGACTATAAAGAGATGAAATTATCTATCAAAGCTACTGAAGTGCCATTGATGATAGAAGCATATCGCAAATTATCAGATAAAGTACCATATCCATTGCATTTAGGGGTTACAGAAGCAGGAACTATAAAGCAAGGCACTATTAAATCCGCGATTGGAATTGGTGCTTTATTAGCTGACGGTATTGGGGATACCTTACGGGTATCATTAACAGGCGATCCAATTCACGAAATTGAAGTGGGACGAACGATAGTAAGCTCATTGGGATTGAGAAATTTTGGGGCCACTATGATTTCTTGTCCTACTTGTGGAAGATGCCAAGTTAATTTATTTAGTATGGCAGAAACTGTAGAACAACGACTAGCATCTATTAAAGAACCAATCAAGGTAGCGGTTATGGGGTGTGTAGTAAATGGACCAGGAGAGGCTAGAGAAGCTGATTTTGGTATTGCTGGTGGTAATGGACAAGGTATCATATTCCGCAAAGGTGAAGTTATAAAAACTGTTCCAGAACACCAATTAGTTGATACATTATTTAATGAAATTAATACATATTTAGAGATGAAGGAAAAGGAGTCATAGGTTTATGTTAGCCAGCAAATTATATGCACCAACGTTGCGTGAAGTGCCGTCAGATGCTGATGTTATTAGTGCACAATATATGTTACGAGCAGGCTTTGTTCGCAAAGTAGCAGGAGGCTTATATACTTTTTTGCCATTAGCGTGGAAATCTCTTAGAAAAATTGAAGCTATTATTAGAGAAGAGATGGAAGCATCGAATGCACAGGAAATTATGATGCCTATTTTGCAACCTGCAGAAATTTGGCAAGAATCAGGACGTTGGCCAGTATATGGTGCAGAAATGATACGCCTTACAGATAGACATCATCGTGATTACTGTTTAGGACCAACGCACGAAGAAATGGTAACTACATTGGTGAAGAATGAGATTAATTCATATCGTCAATTGCCAGTTAATTTATACCAAATACAAAGTAAATTTCGTGACGAGCGCCGCCCTAGATTTGGATTAATGCGTAGCCGTGAGTTTATTATGAAAGACGGGTATTCATTTGATAGTGATGAGGATGGATTAGACATATCATATCAATCTATGTATGATGCGTATAATAGAATTTTTTCCCGCTGTGGTTTGTACTTTAAACCTGTTGAAGCAGATTCAGGAGCTATTGGTGGTAGTAATAGCCATGAATTTATGGCATTAGCTGACGCAGGTGAAGCTGATGTTATTCACTGCACATCTTGTAATTATGCGGCTAATATTGAAATTGGACAGCCTGGAGTTATCAAACAAGAGGAAGAACCATTACAAGAATTATCTATTGTTTCTACACCAAATGCGAAAACTATTGAAGCTGTAGCTATGCAATTAGGCATTCCTACTACACGTACGATCAAGGCTGTAGTATATAGTATTGATGGTAAAGTTGTGCTAGCTATGGTCCGCGGTGATCACGAGGTTAATGAAATCGCTGTTCAGCATGCAGTCAATGGAATCTTAGAACCAGAAATGGCTACTGATGAGCAAATGGAGAACGTAGGATTAGTTGCTGGATTTATTAGCCCCGTAGGATTAGTGGCAACAGATAATTTGGCGATTGTAGTGGATGAATCTGTTATGGAAATGTATAATTGCTGTGGTGGTGCTAATCAAAAGGATGCACATTACATTAATATTAATCCAAAACGTGATTTTAACACAGAAGAGATCATTGTCGCACCAATTCGCTTAATTACAGATGAAGATGTATGTCCTCACTGTGGAAAAGAGCTTCGCATTGACAAAGGCATTGAAGTAGGACAAGTATTTAAATTAGGAACTAAATATTCTGAGGCGTTAGGTGCTACATTTTTGGATAATAGCGGTAGACCAAAACCATTAGTGATGGGCTGTTACGGTATTGGGGTGACTCGTACATTAGCGGCAACGATTGAACAAAGTCATGATGAAAATGGTATTATTTGGCCTCGTTCTATTGCACCATTTGAAGTAGTTATTGTACCTATTAATGTAAAAGATGAAGCATTAATGGATATTAGCACAAAGATATATACCTCTTTACAGTCATCAGGCATCGATGTTCTTTTAGATGATCGAAAAGATCGGGCTGGTGTGAAATTTAAAGATGCAGACTTGATTGGATATCCATTACGCATTACAATTAGTAAACATACTATTGAAACTGGTGAAATAGAAATAAAAACAAGAAAAACTGGTGATGTAGTTAATGTGAAAATTGATGAAGTCATTACTTCTACAAAAGAGCTATTATCTACATTATAAGGAATAGGAGGAGCTGTAGCAGATCAGCTCCTTTACTTATGTTTAAAGCATGGCACATATTATTTTTAAGCAATAGATATCATTATATGGATATAGAGTTTTATATAAAGATATAGATAGGTTGAGACTAGTTTTATTGTGGTAGCTTTGTGTATATTGTCTACAATGTTTGTAGTATAGCTGATAGATACACATTATTCATAACGCTAAATATACATATGAGATAAAGAGAATTAGTCATATAATTAGAAAACTCTTTTATAGAATACACTAGTCGGTCATATAGAATCTGACTAGACTAGCTATATATGATAGAATATACATAGATATGGTTCACTATAAGGAGGACAATATGATTGTAGACTTTCATATGCATTCAACCTATTCTGATGGTGTATATACACCGAAAGAATTAGTATCATTTGCAGAACATGGTCAATTAGGCATGATAGCATTGACAGATCATGATGAAATAGCAGGTATTAAGCCGATGAAAGCACATGCTACCTCCATTGATATTGTTACAGGTGCTGAATTTAGTGCAGATTATAAAGGAAAAGATATACATGTTTTAGGATATGGATTTAATTGTGATCATCGAGAGTTGCGAGAGTATATTTCGTTTTATCAACAGGCAAGAAGACAGCGGATTAAAGCTATGATTGATTTATGTCAAAAAGCAGGTTATTGCATTGACTATGATGAACTAGTAAGATTATTTCCAACTACAAAAGCGTTAGGTAGACCTCATGTAGCACAATTGCTGATGAAAAAAGGATATGCAGAATCGATTAATTTTATTTTCAAGCACATAGTCAATCCATCAGGTCCTTGTTATGTACCTAAAGTAAAAACTTCTGTTGAACAAGTAATCGGACAAATTCATCAGGCAGGAGGATTAGCTGTGTTAGCACATCCTAAGTTAATTCACAATGATACTTATGTAGAAGAATTGTTACACTTTTCATTTGATGGGATTGAAGTGTACCATAGTAAACATGATGATGAAGATGTGAAGCGTTATCGTATAGTAGCAGAACAACGAGGGTTATTAATAACTGGAGGATCTGATTTTCATGGTATCAACCATACATGGCCTACTTATATAGGGGAATATACGGTACAGAGTCGAGATGTAGAAAAATTTATACAAGTTCTAAGAACTATATAGATACGGTAATGATTGAATCGAGGTATTACTATGGAAGTAATTGCATTTGTTGGTGGCAGTGGAACGGGGAAGAGTCATCGTGCATTAGTAGTAGCACATGAGAATCAGATAGAATGTATTATTGATGATGGTATTTTGATTTATCATAATAAAATAGTGGCAGGTACATCTGCTAAAAAAGAAGCAAGTCGATTAAAAGCAGTTCGACGTGCTATTTTCCAGGATAAAAAACAAGTAGCATCAGTAAAACATAAATTAGATGAAATTCAACCAAAACGATTGATGATTATAGGTACATCCGATAATATGGTACAGAAAATTGCTAATGCATTAATGATACCATCACCGAGTCGATATATTAGAATTGAAGATGTGGCAACGCCTAAAGAAATTGAGAGAGCACAATATGCTAGATTAAAAGAAGGTAAGCATGTTATTCCTGTGCCAACTATGGAATTAAAACCGCACTTTAAAGGATATTTAATTGATCCTATTAAGTCTATTTTTAGACGTAGAAGCTTAAAAAAACAGGATCCTGCCACAATTGGCGTAATTGGATCCGAAGGATTTGAAAAGTCTGTTATTAGACCTTCTTTCAGTTATTATGGAAGACTTACTTTTGCAGATGAAGTGATTATTGAGCTTATAAAAAATGGAGTTCGCAAAGTTTCAGGTGTTGTTGATACGAATGATATTAAGTTTAAAAAGGTGGATAAAGGACCCAATGGGTTATCGATAGAATTATCAGTTACCATTGAATATGGGCATATTGTTAAAGAATTAATGCAAAAAGTACAAAAATCGATACAATATGAAATTGAATATATTACAGGAATGTCAGTAGAACGTATGGCTATTAAGGTTAAAGGAATTGTGGAAAGGGCACATACGTAATAGATAAGGAGTTATGAATGAAGTCATATTATATTTTTACCTATGGTTGTCAAATGAACGCGGCTGATTCAGAACGGTTAGCCCATCAATTAGAGGAGGTAGGATATATACCAACTGATGATGAGAAACAAGCAGATCTTATCATTTTAAATACATGTGCAGTGCGAGAAAATGCTGAACTAAAAACATATGGACGTATTGGAGAATTAAAACATTTAAAAGCTAAGAATCCTGATTTGATTATTGCTGTTACAGGTTGTATGGCACAAAAAAATCAAGCTGAAATGTTTAAACGAGCGCCACATATTGATATTGTATTGGGAACTCATAATATCCAACATATTAATGAAATGATAGCAGAAGTGAAGCGTACTCACAGACATCAAATTAATGTGGATATGGATAATACAGTGTTGCCTGAATTAAAAGCAAAACCTAATGGCACTTTTAGCGCGTGGGTACCCATTATGAATGGATGTAATAAGTTTTGTACATACTGTATTGTTCCTCATGTGCGTGGTAGAGAAATTAGTAGACCTGTAGAACTGATTGTAAGCGATGTAATGGAATTGGGAAGTAAGGGGTTCAAAGAAATCACTTTATTAGGACAAAATGTGAATTCCTATGGCTTAGACTTTCATGATGGTACTGATTTTGGGACTTTAGTGCATGCGTTAGATGGAATCCCTGGAATTGAACGCATCCGTTACATGACGAGTCATCCGCAAGATATGACACCTGACATGATCCGGGCTATTGGAGAATCTTCTAATATGGTGACGCATTTACATTTGCCAGCTCAATCAGGGTCAAATAGAATTTTAAAGAAAATGAATCGTCATTATACAGTGGAACATTATAAAGAGTTAATTAGCTGTGCAAGACAATATATAAAAGATGTGGTATTAACCACAGATATTATTGTTGGCTTTCCTGGAGAAAGCAATGAAGATTTTGAAAAAACAGTACAATTATTACGTGATGTTCAGTATGATATGGCATATACATTTATATTTTCAAAAAGGTCAGGTACACCAGCTGCCATTATGGAAGATCAAGTGCCAGAGGAAGTTAAGCGGGTTAGATTGCAACAACTTATGGATGTACAAAATGAAATTTCTTTGCGAATCAATAAAGAAATGGAAAATAAAGTATTTGACATTATTGTAGAAGGGCCTAGTCAAAAAGACCCATCTATGTGGTTTGGCCGTACATCAGGAAATAAGATGGTGCTATTTTCTCGAGAAGATTCTATTTCTATAGGGGATACTGTAGAAGCACGTATTGATAAAGCACAAACTTGGGTTCTATACGGTACAGTTGTGAATAAAGGAAAGTAACCATTTCGCATAATAGATTTATATATAACATATTATATAAATAAAATTAATATAATAAATTGTTTTTTTTGATAGATGATATATACTATAGGTAAGTAGTGTATAGATATAGTAATTCGTTAAGTAGCAGTCTTTTGGTATGGTAACTGTGTTACTATTGTATTTAGAAATTAAGTAGATAAGAATAGGGATACTTTATTAGAGACTTGATAATAAGTGTTGTATGTCTAATCCTATTAGTATAGTTGCATTTGGTGTTGATGATAAATAGGATATGACATATATATTATTATGTTTGTATATAAGTATATAACGATGATTCTAAATAGTATAATTTCGTAAGTATGAACAGAAGTAATTTATCATATAAAGGAGTGTTACCTATGAAAGATGATTTGAGCTATATTAGTAAAACGGCGCTATTAACTTTGTATGTACGAGCAAAGGATTATGAATCTAATAGGTCAGTTTTACATGATGAACAATCTTGGAGAGCGTATCGACAAATAAAGCCCACAGAAGATTTATTTTCAGTACATAAGGGTTGGAAGAGCTATTATGGAATATTAGGAAGAGCCAGAGTATTTGACCAAGAGATTACTAAGTTTATTCATCAATATCATAATGCGATTATCGTATCATTGGGCTCTGGATTAGATACAGAATTTTACCGCGTAGATAATGGGCATATTGATTGGTATAATATTGATTTTCCCAATGTTATAAAAATTAGAGAAGAACTATTTGAAGAACATCCGCGAGTACATAATATTGGAGCATCGATTCTTGATCAAGCATGGATTAAAGAAATTAAAAGAGACAATCGACCATTATTATTTATTAGTGAAGGCGTTTTGATGTACTTATCAGAAAGTGATGTGCAAAAATTTCTGTATATATTGACAGACAATTTCAAAGGGAGTACTGCGTATTTTGATTTTGTCTATAGAGGATTAGTGGGACGCGTTAAGCATCATGATACATTGCGTGATATGTCAGTTGAATTTACTTTTGGCGTAAAGGATGGCAGTGAGATATGTACATTAAATCCTAATATTAAACAAATAGGATTAATTAATTTTACTAGTAGCATGATGTCATTAGTGCCAGGGTTTAAAAAGATAATGTATCCTATCATTTATTTGTTAAATAATAGAATGGGGCAATACGAAATATAGTTTAACACGAGCTATGCTATACAATAATTGCTATAGCATGGCTCATATTTTTAGATTCTATAGATAATGGTAATATAAAAATATTTATTTGCATGATATAAATGCATACTTGAAAAAAACAATATATTTATTGATATTTCTATTATTTCTTATATAAAAGAGTAGTATTCGTTTCTTTTTTTGTAGTAATAGATGATAAATTTGCATAGAAAAACTCTTTGACAGTAGAGAGGAATAGAGATATAATAAGCACATAAAAACAATACATATTTGGGAGTAGGTGCTGAAAAGCCTAACAGAGAAGTCGGTGAAATGCCGACACGGTCCCGCCACTGTATGGTTGAGCGAGTTTGATTATGTCACTGGGAAACTGGGAAGACCAAATGAGCGTTGAAGCCGAGTCAGGAGAACTGCCTATTCATCATTCACCATTTGACCTACGAGCGATAGGGAGGAGAATTTATTCCTTTTTTGACGCATGGTTAAAAGAGGATTTTTTTATCGTCTTTACTGTGTTGACAATCATGGCTTAGTAGTTTTGTGGTGTCACCAAATTGGTATTACCACGCTTGCGTGTTAATATAAGTCATGATAAATGTAAGGGCGTACATTATCATCATCATCCGGCACCGACTTTTAATAAGTCGGTGCTCTCCTTTTATAGTATTGATTAAGTTGATCTAGCACATAGGTCTATATGTTATGGATAGAATAGAAAGTTTGTTATGTCCTATAAAAGGATTAATACATCTTTCTATTTTTTATCGTTTGTGTATGTACGTATTAGTTAAATGACTAAATACTAGGCTGCTATAGTTTTAAGATAAATTTTATGGTCTTAGAGTAAGTATAAAAAAGTAATACATGTAATAGTTAATATAGGCACATGCACTTAATTTATATATACGGACATGGGACAGTAGAAATAAGGCTTATTTGTGTTAAAATTACGTGTATGATTTGCAGTAAAAAATGCTTGACGATTATATAGGCTTATGATAATATAATCATGTTGGTACGCGGGAGTGGCGGAATTGGCAGACGCACCAGACTTAGGATCTGGCGCCTTACGGCGTGGGGGTTCAAGTCCCTTCTCCCGCACCACTTTTTAGTTAGATAATTTTACGTATATAGATAACACAATAGACAGTGTTGGTATAAGCATAGACAGTTGGCTGTCCATGCTTTTTTTATTTATATGAGGCTAATATGACTGATATAGAATCGTTGTTATACCAAAACCATTCTTATAAAGAGGGAATAGAGGCATTTGGTCATACAGGTAATACTCTATTATATGGTATGAGTGGTTCACAAAAAACTTTTATGTATAGTCATGCTATGAAATTACATGGCATGATTCCTACAATTATCGTTGTTCATGATAAAGAACATAAAGAATTATGGCAACGAGATTTGGCGTGTTTGTTGCCTACTAGTAGGGTGCTGGCATTTCCTCATATCGAGCAAGTTACATTTTCTACGATAGCTCGTAGTATGGAAAGTCAAGCAAAACAGATGGAAGCATTGTGTATGCTTCAAGCAGAAAAAAATATTATCGTTATAGCTGATGCAGAGGAAGTATCTCAGTTTGTAGTATCCCCTGAAGAATTAGCACATATGAGTATTACTTTAGCATGTAATAATGAGATAGCTAGAGATGAGCTATTAGAACGATTGGTGGCAATTGGATATGAACGAGTAGACCAGGTGGAACAACGTGGTCATTTTGCCGTACGCGGAGATGTTATTGATATTTATTCTGTGAATAATGATTTGCCATATCGTATTGAACTGTTTGGTGATGAAATTGATACCATTCGCACCTTTGAAGTAGAAACACAACGCTCTGTGACTCATATTGATGATTGCATGATAACACCTATTAAATTAGCTAATACAGAGAGCAAAAGCTCTTTATTGTCCTATGTACAGCAAGGTTTGATTATTTTTGATGAACCAGTACGTATTCAAGAATCGTTAAAAAAGTATTTAAAAGAAGATAGTACGCATCATACGTTTCATTATGATTGGCATGGGTTGACGAAAACCATTACATCTCCTACACAAGTGGCATTTAGTTTTATGCAACAGCGTTCCATTGGACTAAGTGGATTTTCGCCAATTGGTATTCAGGGAAAAGCAATGACAAGCTTTGAGCGACAAGTATCATTGTTGATGGATGAAATTAAACAATGGCATGCATTGCAGTATCAAGTAGTATTAGTTATGCATAATTTACAGCGACGTGAAGGCATTGAAAGAGCTTTACTAGAAGAAAATATTAAGTATAAATTATCGGATACATGGACAACAGAAACTGGTATAGTTACTATTTGGGATGGCTTATTAACAGATGGATTCGAATTCCCGCATAGTCGATTTGTAGTTATTACAGAAGGCAATATTTACGGACAGCAAAAGAAACGATTGCGGCGAAAAGCAGAAAAAGGACAAGATATTAAGTATTTTACTGATTTATCAATTGGTGATTATGTAGTTCATACTGTACATGGTATTGGAAAATATTTAGGTTTAAAAACAATTGAAACAGAGGGCATTCATAGAGATTATATTGAAATAGCTTATGCAGGTACAGATCGGTTGTTTTTACCAGCCGATAATTTAGACCAATTACAAAAATATATAGGTAATGAAGGGGATACACCACGTATACATAAAATGGGTGGTAGAGATTGGCAACGCATTAAAGCGAAGGCACAAAAATCTATTGATGAGTTAGCAGAGCGATTGGTTAAAATTTATGCACAACGTGAGATTTCATCAGGATTTGCATTTCTGCCCGATCAACCATGGCAACAAGAATTTGAAGAGGCGTTCCCTTATGAAGAAACAGAGGATCAATTAAGGGCGACAGCAGAAATAAAAGCCTCTATGGAACAACCAATACCGATGGATCGATTGCTATGTGGCGATGTAGGCTTTGGTAAAACTGAGGTGGCCATGCGAGCGGTTTTTAAAGCTGTTATGAGTGGTAAACAAGTAGCTGTACTCGTACCAACTACTGTATTAGCACAACAACATTATCAGACTTTTTTACATCGTTTTTCACCATTTAGTATTCGTGTAGAAGTTATGAATCGCTTTAAAAGTTTAAAAGAACGAAAGACGATTATACAAGCGACTAAAGATGGACAAGTCGATATATTAATTGGCACACATTCATTGCTTAATAAGAAGATTGCTTTTAAAGATTTAGGCATGTTAGTGGTTGATGAAGAACAGCGATTTGGTGTGGCACAGAAAGAAAAATGGAAAAGCTGGGCGCATACTATTGATGTGTTAACATTAAGTGCTACACCAATACCTCGTACATTACATATGTCGTTAGTAGGGGTAAGAGAAATGAGTGTCATTACAACACCACCAGAAGATAGGGTTCCGATTCAAACCTACGTGGTGGAATATGATATGTCATTAATTGTGGATGCTATTCGTCGCGAATTGCAACGAGGTGGACAAGTTTATTTTGTGTATAATCGCGTAGCATCTATTGATCATATGGCTGAACTATTAGAAGGAGCATTACCCGATTTACGATTAGCTATTGCGCATGGGCAGATGTCGGGGACAGAAATGGAACATATTATGACCGATTTTTACGAAGGTCATTATGACTTACTTTTATGTACTAGTATTATTGAGACTGGGTTAGATATACCAAATGCGAATACAATTATTGTTTATGATGCGGATCACTTAGGCCTATCTCAGTTATATCAAATGAGAGGACGTGTAGGACGCTCACATCGAAGAGCTTATGCATACTTTCTGTATAGACCTGATAAAGTATTAACAGAAGCAGCAGAAAAACGGTTAAAAGCGATTGAAGAATTTACTGAGCTGGGAGCTGGGTTTAAACTTGCTATGCGGGATTTAGAAATTCGAGGAGCAGGCAATTTATTAGGCGCGCAACAGCATGGAAATATTGCTTCCGTTGGTTTTGCTATGTATTGTACAATGCTTGAAGAGGCAATTAGTAAAGTACAAAATAAAGAAGTTACAGAAGAGGTTGCACCACCTCCAGACCCAATTATTGATTTAGGTGTTGATGCATTTATAGATGATGCGTATATCAAAGATAGTGCTAGAAAAATTTCTATTTATCAACGATTGCTATATATAAAAACAGTAGAGGCATTAGATGATTTGATGGATGAGATGATTGACCGATTTGGCACACCGACGGAACCTGTGAATCGATTGCTCAAAATTGCTATGATAAAAGAACGAGCTCGATTGCTAGGTATTCATAGTATAATACATCGAGATAATACGTTAATTATTCAATGGTATGATGATAGCAAAATGACGCATTGGGATATGGCATCTGTTAGTGAATCAATGTGGAAACGGATTAGGTTGTTAGATACAAAACCAACATCAGCGCATGTCATTCTTGATGGTATGACTACTTCTATTATTACTATGACAGATAATGTGTTAACAGAGCTAGAACGCCGAATTGATGCATCAGTAGAGTCATAGCTAGGAGGATTTATGAATCGATTTTTAAAAGGTGCTATGATTTTGACATTGGCTGGTGTGATTGTTAAAGTTATAGGCGCATTTAGTAAAGTATTGATTGCCCGTATCCTAGGTGGTGAGGGAATTGGGTTATATCAATTAGCCTATCCTATTTATCAGATTATTGTGAGCATATCTACAGCGGGAATTCCAGTGGCTATTTCAATCATGGTAGCAGAACGGTTAGCTAATCAAGATATACGTGGAGCTAATAAAGTATTTGCTATATCTTTAATTATGTTAGCGGGACTAGGTGTTATTTTTAGCGTGGGTCTATATAATTCGGCTCAATGTATGATAGATTTTGGTTGGGTCCGTGATGAACGGGCTTTAATAGCCATCGAGGCCCTATCACCGGCTATTTTATTAGTCACCATATTAAGCTGTTTTCGTGGGTATTTTCAAGGCTTTCAAAATATGTTACCTACGGGTATATCTCAGATTTTAGAACAATCCTTTCGTGTTGTTACTATGGTGGCATTAGCCTATATGTTATTGCCGAAAGGATTAGAATTTGCAGCAGCAGGGGCTACATTTGCTACGTTTCCAGGTATTATAGCAGGACTAGGAGTATTGCTATATTTTTATTATCGACAACGTACTTATCGCAAATCATTGCTATTGCAACAAAAAGATATTAGTACATCAGGATCTTCTATATCCATTGTAAAAGAATTATTTTTCTTAGCCATACCAGTTTCTATGGCAAATATTATGATGCCTTTAGTATCAGGAATTGATATGTTCATTGTACCAAATCGATTAATCGAAGCGGGATATCCGATTCAAGAAGCAACTACTTTATATGGATATTTAACAGGAATGGCTACAAGTTTAGTTAATTTACCGATTATTTTAACTACATCGTTAGCAGCTAGTTTAGTGCCAGCCGTGTCAGAGGCATATGCATTAGGCCGTATAGAAACGATTCATGAAAGAACCAATACAGCCTTAAAGATTGCTAATTTAATTACGATTCCCGCTTTCGTTGGATTATGCGTATTGGCTATACCTATTTCACAATTACTATACGCTACACCTCATGCAGGGCCACCAATAGCAGTTATGAGTTTAAGTATTTTTTTCCTAGGTATTCAACAAGTTACAACAGGAATTTTGCAAGGACTCGGTAAAACAGCTATACCAATGATTAATTTATTGCTTAGCACAGTGGTAAAAGTAATACTGAGTTGGTATTTAATTGTAGTTCCTGAACTAGGTATTAATGGTGCTGCTTGGGCTACTAATATTGATTTTGGATTAGCAGCTGCACTTAATGTATATTTTGTTAACAAATATGTAGGATATAGACTGGATATTAATAATGTGTGTAAAATTATTATATCGGCTATGGCGATGGGGGGAGCTACTGCAGTAGGATATCATTTCTTGTCGTCACTCTTGGGAAATACACTAGCTGTTTGTATATCTATTTTAATAGCTATTATGATTTATTTAGCAAGTTTATGGATTACCAAAGCTATCAATAAAGAGGATATAACTACATTACCTATAATTGGTAATAAGTTTTCAGTTAGAGAAAGAAAAAAATAATCGCTTAGAGAGTATATAAAATTATGGGCCTAATCATATAGTTCAAGAGTTCAGCATAAGAGAACATGATTGATGTAGGTTTATTTAATGGACTGACTATGGAGCATTAGTGGTTTAATACATCATACATTTATGGGATTCTATATGAATGGTATGGTAACACATATATGCTGCACAGGAAGAGTGAATTCATTTTTGGTTAAGTAGGCATTCTTAGTATAATTAGAGAAGGAGAGAAGTATTCATGGATAGAGAAGATAAAGATAGGGACCTGTCCTTGAAAGAACTATATGGTATTATTAAAACGTTGCGTTCTCCAGAGGGATGTCCTTGGGATCGTATGCAGACGCATAGCACATTGCGACGATATTTTTTAGAAGAAGTGTATGAGTTATTAGAAGCCATTGATAATAAAGATATAGATAATCTGCGGGAAGAATTAGGTGATGTACTACTGCAGATTTTATTCCATTCTGCATTAGCAGAAGAAGAAGGTTGGTTTACAATTCAAAATGTGATTGATGATGTATCGAAAAAGATGATTCACCGTCACCCCCATGTGTTTCATAAAGATGGGCATGAAAAATTAGACGGCTTTACAGCTTCGTGGGAAGAATTAAAGGCACAAGAACAGGGTCATGAAAGAAAATTTTTATTAGATGGTGTTTCAAAGGGACTTCCTTCTTTATTGCGTGCTCAAAAATTACAAGAAAAGGCTAAAAATGTAGGTTTTGATTGGTTAGAAGAGAGTGCAGTATGGGAAAAATTTTATGAAGAAATTGATGAATTTAAAGAAGCAATTCATCAAAAAAATCAAGAAAATATAGAATTAGAGGGGGGAGATGTACTTTTTTCCTTGATTAATCTCTTTAGATGGTATAAAATAAGCGGAGAAAATGCATTACGCCGTACAAACAATAAGTTCCAACGTCGTTTTACTTTTGTAGAACGATGTGTACAAGAAAGTGGCAAGGGCTGGGAAGAATTTTCTCTCGCAGAACTTGATGCGTTTTGGAATAAGGCGAAAATGCTAGAGCAAGAACATTCTACACAGCTAATAGCTGATGCTGAATGAGTATATTTGATTTTAAGGAGGTTCTGTCATGAATAAAACAGAATTAATCGCAAGCGTAGCTCAAAAAACTGAATTAACTAAGAAAGATGCTGAAAAAGCAGTCAAAGCTGTATTTGACACAATTGCAGAAGAATTGACATCTGGTGAAAAAGTACAAGTAATTGGTTTCGGTACTTTTGAAGTACGTGAACGTCAAGCTCGTGAAGGTCGCAATCCTCAAAATGGTAAAACTATTACTATCCCAGCTTCTAAATCTCCTGCATTCAAAGCTGGTAAACAATTAAAAGAACAAGTTAACGTAGTTGTTAATAAACGTAAAAAATAATTTTACTATTAGTTTTGTGTAGAATTAGTGTAAATAAAGAGAGTTATCTGTTATTATAAACGATAACTCTCTTTTTATATCAGTGAAGATTTTGATTTTATGAGATAGGCTGTGTGAATTGTCTTTATATTGATAGGATACTTGTTAGAAATAGAGTGATGAAATATGATATAATGCTTTCAGAGAGGAAGTCGGATATGGACCATGAAATGCAACGAAAAGTTTTAATTGTATCAGCATCAATTGGTACAGGGCATACACAAGCAGCTCGTGCTATTGAGGAATACTGGTTAGAAACTGAACCAGATGCACAAATTTTACACGTAGATTTTTTATCGACCGATACATTGTCTTTTGATAATATTTTAAAGGAAACATACATCAAGATGATTGATGTGTTTCCTATGCTTTATGATTTAATTTATCGTCTTTCACAAGGTGAACGAAAAGGTGGTATGGTACAGACCTTATTATCATGGATTTTAAAAAGTCGTATGCTAAAGTTGATCACTAAGGAAGAACCTGATGTAGTTATTTTTACACATCCCTTTCCATGTGGCGCTGCATGTATTTTGAAGCGACAAAATTTGATTAATATACCATTAATCGGTGTGATTACGGATTTTACTAGTCATCAATTTTGGATGTATCCACAAGTAGACTCGTATTATGTGGCGATTGATTCGATGGTAGACGAGATTGCTCGTTGTGGTATTGATAAAGAAAAAATTCATGTAAGTGGTATTCCTGTGCGACGTTCTTTTTTTAGGGATGCTATCCATCATTATGAACTTAAACAACCTGTACGTATTCTAATTATGGGCGGCGGATTAGGATTAGGTTCTGTAGAAAGTGCACTTAGACGACTTGATGATATTCAAGGCGTGGATGAATTAGTTGTTGTAACAGGGCAGAATACTGCGTTATATGATGCTTTACATGATATGCAAGGTGAATTACATACGCGTACTAAAATTTATGGGTATATGACTAATATTTCTGATATCATGAAGAATGTTAGTTTATTGGTGACAAAACCAGGTGCTTTAACTTGTATGGAAGCTATTACGATGGGATTACCCATGGTATTTTTTAATGCTATACCCGGTCAAGAAGAGGCGAATGCAGCTTTCTTAGAGGGGAAAGGCTGTGCTAGATGGGCTCGAGATATTCACAATTTAGAAGATGTAGTGACGGCATTATTAATCAATCCTCAACGACTACAACAGATGTCACAGTGTTCCTTAGAATGGCATGTAGATGGAGCAGCTAATGTCGTTCATTCAATTATTAGCTTATTGGATGTAAAAAAAACTAATCTTTCATCGGCTATACCAATTTCAGAGACATTTGTTTAGGGCTTTACTATATATTGTTTATATGTTTGCAATATATACTCAAAAGAGGGATATGAATATAAAAAGGAGTTGTTATGAAGATACTACTTCTCATAACAACTCCTTTTTCATGAGTGCCTGGATACAGTTATAATGTATCGTATTTTGCAATATTATTTTGTCGAATTGATTCTAATGTTTTTAATAAAGTAATAGAGTCTTTTGCAGTTTGGTATATATCAGAAAATTCATAGGAATCTTGTAATGTAACACACCATTGATAGACACTATTTTCATCATATATATTTACTACAATAGGTGTATCTAAACTTGTAGGTATATTGCCGTCATCATCACTGATAGTGGCATAATCTCCACTGTCTGATATATCGAACAATAAGGTGTCAAAATTATCAATATCAACTAATTCTATATCTAGTGCATTATAAAATGATTCTACTGTTTGTGCTTCCATAGTTGCCTCCAATTACTGTCATTACTACTATAGGCTCTTTGTCTTTCATTTTACTGAAGGGAGATATGTATGTCAACAAATGTTATTAGTTTACAAAATGTTGAAAAGTCGTATGGTACACGTTTATTATTTACAGATGTAACAATGACTTTTACTACTGATTGCCACTATGGATTAGTGGGCGTCAATGGTACGGGAAAATCTACGTTTCTAAAAATGTTGGCAGGAGAAGTAGAACCTGATAAGGGCTGTATTGATAAGAACGGTAAAGCCTCAATTTATTATTTACCACAACAGCCAATTGTTAAGGAAGAACAATCAATTTTAGAAAATATATTTTTGGGAAATCATCCTAAATTAGCTTTAGTACGAGCGTTTGAAGAAGTGAATCAATCTAATAGAAATGATGAAAAATATATGGCTTTGTTAGAGAGAATGAATGAAGAAGATGGATGGCAAGTAGAACAAGAAGCGAAAATTATTTTACATCAGTTAGGATTTGATGATGTCACAATGCCGGTAAAATTTTTATCAGGAGGACAGAGACGACGTTTAGCATTAGGACAAGCATTACTATATCCGTGTGAGTTATTACTCTTAGATGAACCTACTAATCATTTAGATGACCATAGCATTGAATGGTTAGAATCATATTTATTACATCGAAAAGGTGGTTTATTGGTAAGTACTCATGATCGATACTTTTTAGATGCTGTTTGTAATAGCATTTTAGAATTATCAGATCGCCGTATTTATAGTTATGAAGGTTCATATGAGGATTTTCTATCATTAAAACAAGCTAGAGAAGAACAACAGGCTGCTACAGAAGAAAAACGACGTCAATTTTTGAAGCAAGAACTCGCATGGGTTCGTCGTGGAGCACAAGCTAGGAGTACAAAACAAAAGGCCAGATTACAACGGTATGAATATTTGAAATCATTAGAATCCACACATCGGCAAGGAACAATTGATCCATTAGTATTAAAAACTAGGCTAGGTAAAACTATTTTTGATATAGATCACATTACATTTTCTTTTGGAAACACTCAAATTATTGATGATTTTACATATCATGTTGTTAAGCATGATCGAATTGGTGTAGTGGGACCAAACGGTATGGGAAAATCAACATTTTTGAAACTACTTGATGGTACATATGAACCGCAAACAGGTAGATTAGTGAGAGGAGAAACTGTTCGTATTGCTCATTTTACACAAGAAATGCCTCCCTTTAATGAGGATCAACGCGTATTAGATTATATTAAAGAAAATCGTTCTTATATAGTATTAGGTGATGGCAATACCATTAGTGCAGGGCAGATGCTAGAACGATTTTTATTTACTCCTGAATTACATGGAGTACCTATTCGTAAATTGTCTGGTGGAGAACGACGCCGTCTTTATTTGTTAAAATTGTTAATGGATGCACCCAATGTATTATTATTAGATGAACCAACTAATGATTTAGATATCCCTACATTAGAAGTGTTGGAAGATTTTTTAGATTCATTTTGTGGAGTGGTGATTACCGTATGTCATGATCGTTATTTTTTAGATCGTGTAGTAGATAAGCTATTTGTTTTTAAAGGAAATGGTAATATAGAAATTGTTCATGGATCATACTCTGACTATAAAACGGATATGGACATGCAAGATAATAGGAAAGAAAAAAATATAAGAAAAATAGATAAAAAAACAAATGAGAATCAAAAAATCATAAATAATAATAACTCTCATAAAACTAAAAAAGGACTTACTTTAGGTGAAGAAAAGGAATATAGTGAAATCATGGATACCATTACTGAATTAGAGCATGTAATCAAAGGATTAGATGTTATGATTTCAAGAATGGATAATGATTATGAAAACATAAAAGAACTCATAGATGAGAGAACGAAAACGCAGGCGAGAATTGACATGTTAACAGAGCGTTGGTTAGAACTTGAAGAAAAGGCGTAACCAATGGTATAATGCGAGTGTATAACGATAACAACGTTACTTTTAGGAGGAAATAATGAGTAAGTACGAATTCTTAGACCGTCGTGTTCCTATTGAAGATGGGAATGTGGCAGTTGTTCAAGATTTAAGTAAATGTAAAAATTGTTCTTTATGTCGACGTGCTTGTGCTGTGGACATGGGCGTATTTGATTATTATAACTTAGAATCCAATGGCGACCATCCTATTTGTATTCATTGTGGACAATGTGCATCTATTTGTCCATTTGATTCTATTAATGAAACATCTGAAATAGAACAAGTGAAAGCCGCTATTTCAGATCCAGATACAGTGGTTATTTTCCAAACCGCACCGGCTGTACGGGTGGGCTTAGGCGAAGAATTTGGTTTTGAACCTGGCACATTTGTAGAAGGAAAGATGATAGCAGCACTTCGCCAATTAGGTGGAGATTATGTGCTAGATACAAATTTTGGGGCTGACATGACGATTATGGAAGAAGCGTCAGAATTAATTGAACGTGTCTTGCATGGACATGGAAAACTACCTCAATTCACATCGTGTTGTCCTGCATGGGTTAAGTTTGCGGAAACATTTTTCCCAGAGTTTTTGCCTAATTTATCGACAGCTAAAAGTCCGATCAGTATGCAAGCACCAACACAAAAAACGTATTTTGCTGAAAAAATGGGATTAGATGCTAAGAAAATTGTAGCAGTAGCAGTGACACCATGTACGGCTAAAAAATTTGAAATTCGTAGAGAAGAAATGAGTGCTTCTGCTGATTATTGGAACGAACCTGGTATGATGGATACGGATTTGTGCATTACAACTCGGGAATTAGCTAAATGGCTACGTGCAGAAAATATTGACTTTTCTACATTAGAAGACTCCACATTTGATCCATTGATGGGTGAAGCATCTGGTGGTGGTATTATATTCGGTAATACTGGTGGTGTTATGGAATCAGCCATGCGTGCTGCTTATGAAATGGTTACAAAGGAAAAAGCACCAGCTAATTTAATCCCTTTTGAAGATATTCGTGGCATGGATGGTGCTAGAGAAGCTGATGTTGCTATTGGGGATAAAGTGTTACATGTTGCAGCAGTTCATGGAACTGGCAATATGCGAAAATTTATTGAAGATATGCGAACTAACAATAAACATTATGATTTTATAGAAGTTATGGCTTGCCGTGGAGGCTGTATTGGTGGCGGTGGTCAACCAAAAGTAAAATTACCTATGGCTGATAAAGCACGTACAGCTCGTATTGCTTCCTTATATAAACGTGATGGTGAAGTGTCGATTAAAACATGTGTAAATAATCCAGAAATTCAAGCACTATATAAAGAATTTTTTGGTTCTCCATTAAGTGAAAAAGCTGAAAGTATATTACATACGACATTTGTAAATCGATCTGCTGATTTAGGACCAGAAGGAGCATGTACACCTGCAACATGTCCAACTTCAGTAGCCAATCTAAAAAAAGCAGCTGAAGCAGCTAAAGCAGCCGCTGAGGCTAATAAATAATTTTATACTTTTTTTATGTGCTCCTGTTAATTGCCATAGCGGAAATTCTTTCTGCTATGGCAATTTTTTTGTACGCCGAATAGGCATGATTAAACCCCCAGTTAAACTGGGGGTCAGTAAAATTTCTTAGAGAAAAGGAAAGAACCTCCTAGTGATAAAATGAAGTT
>QWCD01000190.1_pt1 | contig 44363 bp, 28 predicted proteins | sample 1972461 | NCBI WGS metagenome assembly QWCD01 (sample SAMN09866717, study PRJNA288562) | Human vaginal metagenome isolate term4_vaginal, whole genome shotgun... | isolation source: vagina | host: Homo sapiens | place: USA: California | reverse complement strand
GAAAGCATGTTAATGCCCATAATATAGTCGCGTGCGATTGATTTATTTCCCGATAGCGTCATCCATCCAATACGATATCCTGCAATCATATGCGATTTTGAAAGACCACTAAACGTAACACAGAACAAATCGGGTGCAAGCGAGGCAATTGAAATATGCTTTTTATTGTCCATAACAAGTCGGTCATAAATTTCATCAGAAAAAATCATCAAATTGAACTCACGCGCAAGTTCAACAATATCTTCAAGTACCTCGCGTGAATACAGAACGCCGGTAGGATTATTAGGGTTAATGATAACGATCGCCTTGGTGCGAGGTGTAATTTTAGAACGCATATCGTTAATATCAGGATACCAATGAGCCTGCTCATCGCATAGATAATGAACTGCGGTACCACCAGCAAGCGTTGCACACGCTGTCCACAATGGATAATCGGGACTAGGAACCAAAATTTCGTCGCCGGTGTCCAATAATGCCTGCATAGAAAGGTTAATAAGCTCGGATACACCATTACCTGTGTAAATATCTTCCATCGAAACGTTAGGAATGCCACGGAGCTGATCGTATTGCATGATGGCTTTACGTGCAGAAAAAAGTCCACGACTATCAGAGTAGCCTTCGCAATCGGTTAATTGCTGACGCATATCGTAAATGACTTCATCAGGCGCTCTAAACCCAAACGGCGCAGGGTTTCCGATATTAAGCTTAAGTACGTGAACACCACTTGCTTCCATACGATATGCTTCATCTACTACAGGTCCGCGTACATCGTACAAAACGTTATCGAGCTTGGACGATTTCTTAAAGCTACGGCGAGGTTTTTTAGGTTTCGGTGTATGAATGGAAGTTGCAGCGGCATGGGAATGCTCTACATGAGAGCTACTCTGTGCCGTATGCAAGCTATCTTGCATGTTGGAAGCTTTGGGTGAAGGCGCGTCTAAAAGATCATCGGCAGTACAGTTAAGCAACTGAGCAAGCGTTTGAACCATATCATAGCGAGGAAGCGACTTGCCACTTACATACTGGCTCAGCTGACTTTTTCCAAGCTTAACATCCCTTTGACGTGCAAGCTCAATAAGATCTACTTGGCGAAGACCTGCTTGTTTCATAAAATGTACCAATTGTTGCGTAAATACTGGCGTAACGAGAGATGTATTCATGGTAATGCTCCCCTCATAGGTGCAACACAGCACCTTACCTACAAGACTCTAAGGTGTCGTACAGCCTTTGTGCAGAGACAACGAACATTAAGCTTACACAACGGCGCATCATACAACACCATACAAAAACCCTGAGCTCAAATTGAACTCAGGGTCTATTGTACTACAGAGTTCATTTTATAACCATCTAAAATGAACTTTTATTGAACTTGTATGCACCATGCCCCAAAGACTAAGCACGATCTTTAACAGCTGATACAAGCGCATCAGCAAGTTTATCCAGTTCAATGAGGGTATCTTCTTTGGGTGCAGAATGAATCGTTACGCGCGGTTCTAGAATCGTGATGTTTTTAAGACTTTCAAGCTCCTTAGCCATCAACGAGCCTGCCAAAGGGCCCCAGGTACCATTTTCGATAAGACCAACACAGCGATTGCGCAAATTATGCGTTTTGATATCGTGTAGCAAAAAATGCATGCGATCAAAAACCCCTAAATTATACGTTGCTGCAGCAAATACCCATGTAGAATACTCAAATGCACGGGAAAGCATTTCGGATAAATCGGTTTTTGACACATCAAACACACGTACGTTTCTTATACCTTTTTCTGAAAGCTTTACCGACAGAATGTCCGCCGCATTTTCGGTTCCGCTATACACAGAACCATAAAATATAGCAACTGAATTGGTTTCGGGTGTATACGTAGACCATTTTTCATAACGATCAATAAGCATATTAAAGTCTTGTCTCCACACAAAGCCGTGCAAAGGACAAATATATGAAATATCTAAACGAGAGGCCTTCTTTAACAGCGCATGTGTTTGTGGACCGTATTTCCCCACAATATTGGTGTAGTATCTGCGCGTTTCATCTGACCAATCCTTTTCCCAGTTTACTTCATCGGCAAAAAGACTACCGTGCATAGCACCATATGCGCCAAACGCATCGGCAGCAAAAAGCACATGATCAGTTGTGTCATAGGTTACCATTACTTCTGGCCAATGAACCATAGGAGCCATAATGAAGCGCAAAACGTGCTTGCCAAGCGACAAGGTGTCACCTTCTTTAACCACAACCGCTCGACTTTGAACGTCAAAATCGTAAAACTGTTCCATCATGCGAAACGCCTTTTGCGTTGCAACAATTTTCATATCAGGAAATTTTTCGGCTAAATACGGAATAGCCGCACAGTGATCGGGCTCCATATGGTCAACTACCATATAATCAAGAGGCCTACCGTTTAATACGTGATCAAGATTGTCGTGAAACTGATGTTCTACCGCTGCATCAATGCCGTCCATAAGACAAGTTTTATTGTCCATGATGACATAATTGTTATACGACATTCCTGCAGGTACACGATAGGTGTTTTCAAAAAGTTCAAGACGACGATCTTGCGCGCCTGTCCACCAAATATCATCTACCACCTTACGCACGTTATACATACGTATCCTCCCTTATACCACCTGCGCAACAAGAGGCAACGCAGAATGGTGTGAGTTGAATAAGACAAAGTATCAGTGCGCTTAAAAACCCTCTCCAGCTTTCAACCGCATTGCATACAGCAATTATATAACCATAAAAGCAAGTTTTAGAAATTACAGCGTTGAACGCCGAACATAAGCACGAGCTTGTTGGAATACATATGTACAGATAAATGCCAGCAAAGTAATGATCGTCCATTCAAGATGCAAATCGGCGAGTGGCACAAAATCAAATGGAAGCGTAACTGTTGTAAAGAACATATCGCGAATTACCACGATACTTGTCTCGAGCGCGCATACTAAACAGGCAATTTGATAAGGTAGCCAGGTATCATCGGGCAGCGTGGCACGTTTCTTCTTAGTGTATGAGGTGATGAGAGCCATTGCGATGATGCAAACCGCCAACGGGTACATAATCGTTAAAATTTGTACAGAATAACTTAATATTGCGGATAGTCCAACGTTAGCCAAAACAAACGAAACAAAACATACCGCACGTAGAGCCCAGCGAAAGCGTGGACCTTCACTTGTCTTGGCAAAATATTCACCTGCCGCACACGAAAGTGTCATACATACGTTTAAGCACGCAATCGTAAAAATTGCAGCTACAATTAGGGAACCCCATGAACCAAATTGAAACGCCGCAGCAGACGCAATAATAGAAGCGCCTTGATCGAAGTGTTGAGCTGTTCCCGACATACACCTACCAACAAAGGCAAAACCTGCATATATGCACATCATAAGCGCACCAGCTATGCAGCCTGATTTTATAACTTGGCGAACAACATCTTCTTGCTTGGTAATACCTTGCTCTTTAATGTAAGGAATTAAAATAGAACCAAAGATAAATGCTCCAAAAACATCCATGGTTTGATAGCCACAAATAAAACCTTGCGCAAACGAATAGAGTCCTGATTCTAAAGCGTTTGAATGTTCAACAATAACATGCTCCTGTGAAAAGGCAGAAAAAGAATTAACAATTTGAGGTGGTGTACTTGGACGTTGAAAGAAAAACGAACCAATAAGTGTAACCATAAGAATCAATAAGCATGGCCCCGAAATTTTTCCCATGATATTTGTTAAACTTCCTGGATGAACTGCGCAGCTGTAAGCAACAACAAAGAACAGCGCGGAAAACAATATCAACATGAATGCACTCACCAGTAAATCTATATGTGTAGCAGCTACTTGAGCTTGACCAACTAATGAACACGCAGCTGTACACACGACAGATAAGGGAGCTATGAGCCCCTGCATCAATGGTTTAGCCATTTCGTATGCACATGCGGCGGTACGCGGCACAATCATGCAAGGACCTAATGTTAAAAATACTAAAAGCGTAAAAATTTTGCTAAAAAGAGGTGAAATATGCATTGAGATCGTAGCAGGAGATCCCACCAAACACAACGCAATAAGTGCCAGCATTGGCAATCCAACACCCGAAATGAAAAAACCAGCAAGTACCCATAGAACATCACGCCCTGCGTTAGCTCCTATATAAGGTGCAAGAATAAGATTTCCAGCACCAAAATACATAGCAAACAAAGCTGTTGCTATTACAAATGTTCTCCGTACATCACGAAATGAAAAGTTCAAAGCCTTACCTTACTCTTTACCTACAATTAAAATCTTTGATACATATACAAACTAAGCGCAGACTATACCTCATGACTCTAAGCGTGTAATAGGTGTTATTCCCAATTTTGCAGTGAACGCTCACGAAGGCGCATCCTACACATAAGCGCATGATTGAGCTGTTCTACCAACTTGCAAAAGTACGCTACAATAATGCGAAAGTAATTGTATCGTAAAACTAATTATTTATAATAGTTGTTATGGTGCTACAACAAATGTGCTCATCTCTGTGTTTTGGACATAAAGGAGCAAGTATGAAAGACCAAGCATATAATCGAGACGATTCTGATACGCGTGTAGGCGCTTCTGAAGAAGATAATTCTCTCGAACAACAGTCAGAAGCTTCGACTGAACAAGCGCAAGAGATAAGCATGCCTCATGCTGAAAGTTCAGCTCATATAACAAATACTTCGCTTTTGCATAAAAGTGTTTTTAAAAATCTGGCTGAACAAACAAAAGAAAAGACACACCACAAGAATTATAAGCATCATAAAGCTTTTTCGATCGTTAAGGCAGTTGTATATCTAGTAATACTTGTTATTGTCCTTGCGGCACTTGCATTTGTTGGATATGCTGCCTATCTTGAAAGCCACTATTCGCGCATAGCCGATAATAAAATGCTTAAAATTGAAAGTCCACGCACCGATTTGCAAGGTGATCAGCCTCAACAAGTGTCCTATGACACCACCTATACACTTACTACGTACAACGTAGGTTTTGGTGCATATACGCCCGATTATACCTTCTTTATGGATAAAGGTGTTATGAAGGACGGCACACCTAAACAAGGGGCCCATGGAAAGGCAGTAAGTCTAGAAAGCGTAGAAGCCGCAACTCAAGGATCAATTGCAACAATTGCTCAAGCAGCAAATGGGTCCACGCCCGACTTTATGTTCTTTCAAGAGATCGACACCGATTCTGATAGAAGTTATCACGTTAACCAAGTAAAGGCAGTTAAAGATACATTTTCTACCTACGAATCAAGTTTTGCGTCTAATTTCCATTCGGGTTTTCTTGCCTACCCCTTACACGATATGCACGGAAAGGTTAATTCGGGAATTCTTACGTTATCGCGCGTTAACATGATAAATTCTATTCGCAGAAGCTATCCTGTTACCACTGATTTCCCTGATAAATATTTTGACTTAGATAGATGTTTTCAAATTACACGCTATACGCTTCCCGATAAACATTCACTGGTGCTCATCAATTCGCATATGTCGGCCTACGATAAGGGCGGAAAATTTAGAGCAGCGCAGCTTAAGATGCTTACTGACACCCTTGTCAGCGAGTATGCAAAGGGCAATTATGTGATTGCAGGCGGTGATTGGAATCACGCTCTGTGTGATTCTCTGGAGCTTTATCCAAGCGAGCAAGGTATTCCCGATTGGGTGAAACCGCTTAATGCAAGTGACCTTCCACAAGGCTTTACCTGCGTTGCAGCGGATAATTTATCGGAAGTTCCAACGTGTAGAGGCGATGATATTGCCTACGAAAAAGGTGTAACGTATACCACAACCGTAGACGGTTTTATTGTTTCAAATAACGTTGAAGCACAAGCACACAATATAGATACGGGATTTGCAACGAGCGACCATAATCCTGTTCTGCTAACGTTTAAGCTCAAAGCTGCTGCGTAAGCTAGGATAAAGGTACTTAGATAGCCTAAGAAGTACTGCATGAGTACGTTAGTGCGTGTACAAGAAGCGCTCCTGCACAAAGCTTGGGCGCTTATTTGTTTTGTATGGAAAGTGGTACTCACCTGTGCGTATCGCTTGGCATGCGAATTAAACATGTGTTTTAACGTGTTGTATGCTCTTTTGAACACTATTCAAAAGATTGCAATTCGCGAAGCCAATCGGTACAAAGTGCATCAGAAGGCATTCTAAAGTCACCACGCGGAGAAAGTGCGCACGAACCAACCTTGGGTCCATCGGGTAAGCAGCTACGCTTAAACTGCTGACTAAAGAACCTGCGATAAAACGTTTTAAGCCACATAAGGATCGTTTTTTTATCGTAGCTATCTGCAAAAGCTACCTGCGCCAAGCGAAAGACTTTTGAAGGCCTAAAACCACGCCTTAAGACTTGATATAAGAAAAAGTCGTGAAGCTCATACGGGCCAACTAAATCCTCGGTCTTTTGTGCAATGGTACCATCATCGTGTGCTGGTAGGAGCTCGGGCGACACCGGCGTAGCCAAAATATCAAGTAATACATCTTGTAAATCCTGCGATTCATCAAAAGACGTAGAGCAACTATGAACCACGTGTGCGACTACATGACGAACAAGGGTTTTGGGAACGCCAACATTAACAGCGTACATCGACATGTGGTCACCGTTGTAGGTTGCCCAACCAAGCGCAAGCTCGGACAAATCACCAGTACCAATTACCAGCGCACCTTCCTGATTGGCAATGTCCATAAGAATCTGTGTGCGTTCACGCGCCTGAGAATTTTCGTACACAACATCTTTGTCGTGAACATCGTGGGCAATATCTTCAAAATGCTGTAAAACAGCTGCAGAAATGGGAATTTCTTTGAGCGTTGCATGAAGGACATCGGCTAAAACAGCCGCATTACCATGAGTTCTTTCGGTAGTACCAAAGCCTGGCATGGTCACCGCTATAATTCCTGCGCGATCAAGCCCTATCATATCAAAGGCGCGCGCACATACCAGAAGTGCAAGCGTTGAATCAAGACCGCCTGATACACCAAGCACGACAGTTTTTGTATGTGTATGTAAAAGTCGCTTAGCAAGGCCGTGAGCCTGAATAGAAAGCACATCTTCGGCACGGGCGGAGAGCTCGGCAGTTTGGGCAGGCACAAAGGGATGCGGATCAATAAAACGTGTAAGCGTACAGGGGCGCACCTGCAGGTCAAATGAGGTGGTCACATACGTTTTTAAGGCGGTAATAGTGCTGGTAAACGTAGACGTACGACGACGCTCCTGATCAAGCATGTCTACATCTATCTCGGTAGAAACACCTGTATGTGAAAATGGCTTACTTTCGGCCAAGAGCGTGCCGTTTTCGGCAATAAGATTATGCGAAGAAAACACCAGATCTTGAGTTGACTCCGTCCACCCAGCGCAAGCGTATACATATCCTGCTATCAAATGAGCACTTTGATTGGTAACTAGATTACGACGATATGCGCACTTGCCAATTTGTGCATCTGATGCAGATAAATTGCAGATAATTGTTGCACCAGCTAAAGCATGAGCAATAGAAGGCGGACAAGGTGTCCAAAGATCTTCGCAAATTTCTACAGCAACCGTCAACTGAGGTACAGAACTGCAGGTAAAAAGTTGATTCATACCAAAAGGAACATGAGAAAACGATGCAAAATTGATATAGGTTACCTCGTGTTCACCTGGGGTAAAATGGCGCAGCTCGTAAAACTCGTTATAGGTAGGAAGCGCGTGTTTTGGAACAATACCCAAAAGACGCCCACGATGAAAAACAATTGCACAGTTATAAAGATTAGATCTCACCGAAACAGGTGCACCCACTAAGATAAGAGCATCAAGGTTAGCACATTTTTGTATCAAGCGTTCTACGCCTTGTTGAGCCTCGGTGATAAGTTGTGCTTGCCAAAACAAATCTTCGCAGGTATATCCTGTTATGCTTAGCTCAGGCAACACAATAAGGCGTGCCTCATCGTCGCGGTAAGCACTTAAAATTTCTTCATAGCATGCTGCAACATTTTCTGAAACACACCCCACCTGTACATGCGGCGAGCGTGTAGCAACCTTTATAAAACCGTCTTTCATACTAGTGTGAGGCTCCTTTACCTGTGCCGTGAGGAAAACGTTTAGGAGGCCAGTTAGGCGATACGCAAGGCTGTGCCAAACAAGACCAATCACCAAACTTAGAATTAGGATTTGCGTCTAATGAAAAGTCAGCAAAGATGCCTGCGCGCCAATTCCTTAGTGCAACCAGGGCGATCATGGCGCCGTTATCACCGCAAACAACCATCGGTGGAACAGTTACACGTATGCCTTTTTTGGTAAACGCCTCGATATAAGCATCGCGCAGCTCTTTATTAGCAGCAACTCCGCCGCCCACACAAAAATCACGCGCACCCGTTTGTTTAAGTGCTTCGTAAGCTTTTGCAACTTGAACATCTATGATAGCTGCCTCAAACGAAGCCGCAAGATCGGGTAAATTGATAGGTCTACCTGCTTGATTTTCGTGCTCAATGTAGGTAATAACCGAAGTTTTTAAGCCCGAAAGCGAAAAACTATAGTCGTGCGAATGAAGCATTGCGCGAGGAAAATGAATTGCTCGCTTATTACCTTTAGCAGCGAGTTTAGAAATGATAGGACCACCTGGATAGCCTAAGCCCAAAGCTTTTGAAACCTTGTCAAAAGCCTCTCCTACTGCGTCGTCAATCGTTGCTCCTAAAATTTCGTAGACGCCCCATGCTTTAACATGGACAAGCAGCGTATTTCCACCCGACACCAACGATGCAATAAACGGTGGCTTAAGATCGTTTGTTTCGTACAGATTTGCAAGCATATGCCCTTCGAGGTGGTTTACTGCGATAAGTTTAAGATGGGCACCTGCAGCCAAGCCTTTTGCAAAAGCGACGCCAACGACCAACGCACCAACAAGACCAGGACCTGCCGTTACTCCTACAGCTGAAAGATCCTGCGGAACCAAGGTATCAAGACCGAGCTTTTCACCAGCTTGTTGCATAACTTCTTCAAATACGCCAACAATAGCTTCTACATGCTTACGTGAAGCAATTTCGGGAACAACACCGCCAAAACGTGAATGAAAATCAAGCGAAGTTGCAACTACATTTGCAAGCACTTCGCCATGAGAATCAATAATAGCAAGGCCTGTTTCATCGCAGGAAGACTCAATGGCCAAGATAAGATCACCAGCATGCCTAAGCGCATCTAAACCTGCTTGCGAGCGCGTAGCAGCACATATGGGCCACGGGCGCACAGAAGCGGCGGGACGTGCCTGTTCTTTTTTATGAAGGGACGTGGTGTCAAGAGGCAAAGCTGCACGAAGCACGGATGCATCGTGACCTTTTCCGTAATAATCTTTTCGCGTTGCAATGCGTGTAAATCCAAGTTTGTTATACAGCGCACGTGCAGGTGCATTATCTGCTTCTACCTCAAGCGAAACCGATGTACAACCATACATTTGACCATCGTAGGCTACACGCTCAAGCAGACGCTCTCCAATATGGTTTTGCCTACGCGCTTTAGCAACGGCAATATCGCTTATCTGGAACTCGTCACCTGATAGCACCGCACCTGCAAATCCAATAATATCTGCTTCGTCATGAGCAACCCACCACGAACGATTGGGTTGGCTTAACTCGTCTGCAAACATCTGCTCAGTCCAGGGCGTATGATGCGTTTGAGCATGGCAGGCTTTTTCGAGTGCACAAACACTTTGTACATCGTTTACCGACATAGGACGCAACTGGCAATGAAGACCTGCTAATTCATCGTTTACACCTGTTGTTTGTACCTGAATGGGCTCTTTCATACCAAGCCTTTGGCGTTCATGCTCTTCGGCATCGGAAAGACGTGTGTACACAGGAAGCACCAAAGCAGGATCTCCGCTTTTAAGTTGGTTGTGAGTAAGTGCATAGACATAAGCTTGTATAAGGCCACTTCCGCTTGGATGCCACAAAGACTCATCCGCAATACGAGTAAGACCTGCACCTTTAAAGAGATCTGAGTATTTAGTGAATGCATCTCCCGAGAATAAAAGTTCATCTTTATCAGCACGTGCGCAAAATTCTTGGACGGCGACATCGGCTTTTACAACACGTTCAAGCGCAAACGTGCGCAAAGCTCCTTCTTCGCATAGATCATAAATTCCAGGGTAAACTTCTTTTCTCATAGCATCGGCTACCACAGCAACACGGCCTCTTACCCCTTGAAGCCACATATTCCATGCAACACTGTCAAGCGTCGATACACCGTACAATTTTTTGCTCATGCCGCAAGAAAGACCCTTTGCGGTAGCAATACCAATTCTTACGCCTGTAAATGAGCCAGGGCCTCGTCCAACTATAACTGCGTCAACATCATCAAGCGATATATGCGCGCTATCCAAGCAGCCAAGCATGGTATTAACAAGCTCTACATTTGCACGACGACGGCATAGGTGATCTTGCGCGTGAACATCAACTACCTTAAAAGAGGCGTTCTGCAAAAGGGAGCTTTCCTTTTCTGCATTATTTGAAGTGGGTGAATCCAAAACAACGCGCGCGGTTGCGCAGGCAAGCATATCGGTAGATGTATCAAATGCAACTACATGGCACGATTTTTGAGTAGCAAAATTCATAGAGTTCACTCCTTACGCACAAAAATGCGAACTTATCTGGTCGATAAGGTGGTGCATATGGTCATTATGTGCAATAAAGCTAATTTGACGAGGCGGTTCTGCCATAGTGTGGTCGTCTTGCGATAAACGTGTAATAACAACGTCCATACGATCTGGGCCAATTTCATCAACAAATTGCTCGCCCCACTCGATAACGCATGGGCCGTCTGAATCCAAAACATCATACAAACCAGTATCTTCTAGCTGTTCGGGGGTGCTCAGACGATACAAATCAAAGTGATACAGTGGCATATGTGCACCTTCGTACACCATTTCAATGGTAAATGTTGGGCTGGTAACATCGTCAGTAATCTGCATACCTGCAGCGATGCCTTTTGTCAGCTGAGTTTTTCCCGCGCCCAAATCACCCGTTAAAATAAGAACATCACCTGCAGAAAGAAGCGTTCCAAGCAACGTACCCAAGGCTTGCGTTTGCTCTGTTGACACCGTAATAAACGTTCCTGGCGATGTCATATGTATAGACGAACAGATGTTCTTATCCATTGAGATCCCTCCCCGGGATATATGAGCATAAAAGTTACACGGTACAAACTATGTAACAATTATAGCCATTCTTAGAGGTAGATTCGCTCTAAGCGTAAGGAGAAATCACAAAGAACTTCGTAATTGATGGTGTTGCGCAAAGCTGCTAGTTCATCGGCACTGATGTATTCTGCGCCATCCTCACCTAATACGGTAACAACATCCCCGCGCTCAATAGGCTCAAAGCCTTGGGGATGGGCAAGCGTTTGGAGCGGATACGCAAACATGCACTGATCCATACAGATACGACCAACCTGATGAACACGCTGTCCTTTAACTAACACATCCATTTTGTTAGACAAGCTGCGCGAAAGACCATCAGCATAGCCAAGTGGAATGGTTGCAATTTGTAGGTGAGGGTCGCTTACACGATAGGTCATGCCGTAACTGACGCCGTCGCCAATACGAGGCTCAACCGCACGCACAACGCGCGCTTTTACCGACATAACAGGTGAAAGCTCAAGACGAGAAACTGTAGCTTCGCTGGGGTGAAGACCGTAGAGACCAATGCCGACACGACACATATCAAACTGTAGTTCGGGATGTAAAATAGTTGCCGCGGTACTATTGCAATGAATAAGACCCGTATAAAATCCAGCCGCATGTAACTCGCGTATAGCATCTGAAAATACTTGATATTGACGCCTAAAATCCCAGTCGCCTTCAATATCGGCTGTAGCAAAATGCGTTGAAGTTCCAATGCAGCTAATGCCTCGATGAAAATCTATGGTGTGACGAAATTCTACCGCATCGCTTGCAGCAACCCCAACGCGTGTCATTCCCGTGTCAAGAGCCATGTGATATTTTCCAACGGTATTATGTGCAACGCAGCGTTCACCATACGCAAGAACAAATTCTGTGGTATAGATAGTAGGAATAAGCGAATACTCAATAAGGTCATCAATCGCTGTTTCAGGAGGCTCGCTTAGCAGAACAATTGGCTGAGTGATACCAGATTTTCTAAGCGCAATCCCCTCGTCAACCGTTGCCACCGCAAATTGATTTGCACCAGCCGAGCTCATAGCACGCGCACACGCGGCGGCTCCATGACCGTATGCATCGGCCTTAACAACGCACATAAGCCTTACTGATGGGTTAAGCAATTTCTTAAACGTACGAACGTTACGACGAAGTGCGGAAAGGTTGATTTCCACCCATGACCATCTGTTCTTTGGACCTATCTCCTGCATGTACTATCCTTTTACTATCCTTTGCCAAAATCTTGCAATATACGTTATAAGCTGTGCGTCGTATCATGAAATATGCATGAAAACCCGCATTGTGCTCATTGAGCAAAAACGCATGAGCTTGCGTAGATACTTTTGCATGAACAGATAACGTAAGTTTTCATATACGTCATATGAGATCTATAAACGTATCAAAAAAACTTAAGCCTGCGAAAAAGAATCACCAAAATCTTGTGCAGCAAGCCCAATATAGTTCAGTAAATCATGCGCCATAACTGCGGTTTCACCAAATTTCTTTTGTGCTAACAGCGCGGAAGCGCCGTGCAACTCGCATGCATACGAAGCGAGCAACACCAACTCTTCGTTAGTTACATGTGACTGAGCCAAAAGCGATGCGGTAATACCTGCCAAAACATCACCCGTACCAGCTGTTGCAAGACAGGCAGGACCTGGCTTTGGTAAAAGCGCAACATCGGTTGATACACATGCCGTTGCAGAAGATTTTGCCATAACTACCAGCTCGGATCCACCATCAGACCACACAATACGGCGTGCAGCTTCTAGCGTTGCGCTCAACGTAGAAAGAGGTTCTTTTTCAAGACCTACCAAACGAGCAAGTTCTTTTCGATGCGGCGTTAAAATCAAGGGAGCATTACGACGTATAAGCTCGGGGAATTTATCAAGCTTGTTACCAGTAAGACGAGCAATACAGTTAAGGCCGTCTGCATCAACTACAAGCGGAACATTTGACGTCAACAAAGCTGATACAATGCTTACCGTGTGCGCATTTACTCTCATGCCTGGCCCTATAAGACACGCGTCAAATTTAGGAGCTAGTTGCGCAACTGCTTCACATGCAGCAGCTCCAAAAGTTCCCTCAGGAGAAGCAGGAAGCGCAAGAACAGGGATGTCTAACAGATGAGATTGAGCAAGCGCAGCTATAGATTCTGGAACTGCAAGCGTTACATATCCAGCACCAGCGCGCGCACACGCTAAAGCAGCCATAATAGCTGCTCCCGGAAAACGAGCAGAGCCCGCAACGACCAATACCGTACCACGTGAATACTTATCGTGCGCCTTAGAAGGCTGTGGAATAACATCGGCATAATCATCAAAATCAACACGCCATGCAACAGGGTCGGCTTCGCGCACAAGATAATCGCTTTGTTCTGCTAAAGGAGCAACTACAATAGCACCTACTACATCACGGGCATCATCGCATAAAAGTCCTGGTTTAAGCGCGATCATTGTAACCGTTAAATCGGCAATAATACAATTTCCTTGTTTAAGCCCTGTTTGCGCCGAAAGCCCACTTGGAACATCAACAGCAACAACGCGTGCAGCAGATTCGTTAACACAGTCGATCCAAATAGAAAACGGCTCGTGAGCAAAACCGCGAAAACCCGTACCAAACATAGCGTCGATAACAACATCGCTTTTAAAGAGTAGCTCTTCCAGCTCTTCGCGAGGAGGAGCAACAACCACTGCAACCCCTTGAGCCTCTGCTGACTTTGCACATACACGAATGAGGTCTGCTTGTAGCTCATCGGTTTCCACTGGAGTTACAACAGTAACGGTACAACCTTTTTTAAGTAGATAAGCAGCAGCTACCCAACCATCTCCAGCGTTATTGCCAAAGCCACACATAACGGTAACAGTTGAAACTTCTTTAAGCTCAACGACTTCTCTTCCTACAGCCAAGCCTGCACGATGCATAAGTTCAGAAATACTTACGCCTACATCAGCTAAATGGTGCTCGACTTTTTTTATATCCTCAACATTGAGAACCGGTTGCATGAAACACTCCTATAAAACACGCCCGTACTTATACGTTTTACCACGTCATACGCATTAAGCTTTGGGTTGAGCTTAATACACCAGACGCCTTCGATCCGTTAGAATTATTATACGTTTTTATATAATTTAATAGAGCTACATTATACGGATAACACATGTCTAATTTGTTGATGAAGAATTCTTTTGTGCATCTGTTTCGTAATGCATAAGCTCTGCGTAATCAAGCCGCTCAAGCTCATCAATAAGGCCACGTGCCTGCTTAAACGAATACGCTAACTTCTCTTTGGGCGAAGGTTTAGCGTCATCAGACGCTATCATATCCTGCGTTAATGCTAAAGCATTGGCAACGGCAACCGTATGCGTATGGCTCAGCGTCAAAGCAATTTTAATAATACCAGCTTGATCTGCAATTTCTTGAGCGGTTCGCGATAAAACAGGATAGGGCTTTCCAAACGCATCGTGGGCAACGCTTATATCAGCATATCCAATGCCACAAGCAAAACCTGTGCCTAACGCTTTAACTACGGCTTCGCGCGCAGCAAAAAATGCAGCAAAATGCTCGGCAGGACGGGCGCAAGCATCGGCATAGCTAATCTCATCGGCCGTAAATACGCGCGTTTTAAGACTTGGATGTAATGTGAGTGCACGCTTCATGCGTTCGATTTCGAACATATCAACACCAATGCCTGATTGCATCATGCTCTGATGTTCCATCCTGCGTGCACTCCTTTTATCCAAACATGTGTTCTTGCGCGCCATTGTGCGTTATCGCACGTTATCGCACAAGTTGTAATCAATACCTGCCAATTAACGCAAACTATTCAACCGTGACCGACTTTGCAAGATTGCGCGGCTTATCAACATCACAACCACGCAGACGCGCCACATAACGCGCCAAAAGTTGTAAATGAATAATAGCCACAATAGGCACAAGATCCTCTTCGGGGCAAGCGGGAATCCAAAGCGTATGCTCACATTGAGCAGCAACCGATTCATCGCCATCTGTTGCAACCGCAATACATGTTGCGCCACGTGCAATAACTTCTTGAATATTTGAAACGGTTTTATCGTGTACATGGTCTTGCGGAACAATTGCAACAACCAAAAAGCCTGGCTCCAAAAGTGCAATTGGACCGTGTTTCATTTCACCAGCAGGATAGGCCTCAGCATGAAGATAGCTAAGCTCTTTGAGTTTAAGCGCGCCTTCAAACGCCGTGGTTGAATTTGCACCGCGGCCCAAAAACAGCGCGGAATGAGCATTTCTAAATAAAGGAGCAATTTGTTTGTCTTGCCATCTGCGAGAAATGACCTCACGAATAAGGTCGCTCAATGCTAAAAGATGCTCAAAATGGGCTTTAACATCGCTATATTCCAAGGTTTTACGGACGTATGCAAGTTGGAGTGCAACAAGCGCACAAGCAACAATTTGTGCCGTATATGCTTTTGTTGAAGCAACGCAAATCTCAGGACCTGCTTGAACGTATACAACACCATCTGCTTCGCGTGCAGCCGATGAACCCAGCACATTGGTAATGGCAATAACTTTACATCCCAACGCCTTCATTCTTCTTGCTGCGCAAAGCGTATCTGCCGTTTCACCCGACTGTGTAATGATAATGCAAAGGGTGTGATTAGTAATAAGTGGTTCTTTATAGATAAACTCTGAAGCAAATTCACAGCAAACAGGAATTTTTGCCCATGATTCGATGTATTGACGAGCAATTAAACTTACGTGATATGACGTACCGCAAGCAATCATATAAATTCTGTCTACGGATGCAAGCTCATCGCTCGTCATTGCAAGTTCATCGAGCTTAATACCATCAGGCGTAAGACGACCTTTAAGCAAACGCTCAAGTGCCTCGGGTTGCTCGGCAATCTCTTTTGCCATAAAGTCGGCATAACCACCAAGCGTTGCTGCTGAAGCATCCCAATCGATATCAAGCGTAGTGGGATGTGCAATTTCTATACCGTTATCATCAAATACCGTAATTTCACCTGTTGAATTAAGGCGCGCAAACTGATTGTCTTGGAGCTGAATAACATGCGAAGCAACCGATGCCATAGGTGTAATATCGCTTGCGGCATAGGCACCTTGAGGTGTAGAGGCAAGAACGAGTGGTGATCCTTTGCGAGCAACAACCACTTCGTCTGGTAAATCGGCACATGCAACAGCTATTGCCCAAGTACCTTGCAAACGCTCACATGCATATCTAACGGCGGTAAGCAGATTGCCTTGTGCTGGACCATTATATGCGTCACTTACTAGGTGAGCAATAACTTCAGAATCTGTTTCGCTCCTAAGCGTATGACCTATTTGCGCAAGATACGCTCTTAGTTGGCGGAAGTTTTCTATAATACCGTTATGAACAATGGCAATTCTTCCGCTATCGTCTAAATGAGGATGCGAGTTTTTGTCGGTAGGAGCACCATGTGTTGCCCAGCGTGTATGCGCAATGCCTGTAAATCCATTGAGGTTGGCAAGCTCACTGCGCTCAATGAGCGTTTGCACACGGCCTGCACATTTTACACTGTGAAGCTCTTTATCGTCGGAAACAACCGCAATACCCGCGGAATCATAACCACGGTATTCAAGTGCCTCAAGGCCTTGTAACAAAAAATGTTTTGCTTGTTTTTTTCCAGTAAATCCAACAATTCCGCACATACATCCTCCGAAATAGTCATTAACGCGGGTTTTATACACCGCGTGCGGTGCTTCAAGAGTGCACCGTATGTTGGTCTTTGTGACTTGTGATTACCTATCCTAGCATGAACTACAGTATAATGCATTTTGGTGCATATCATCCATACGGCACAAGGCATTACATAGAATTTTGTATGTTGGTTCTTAGTTTGTTGGTTGTATGTTATGTGCGTAGAAATTTGCTTGTGATGTATCTACTTTGCAATTAACGCTTGTTTGGAAGATTGTGTTTAACACTAGATTTTAGATATTTCGCTCCTTTATACTATGTAAAAAGGACTTATATTCTTACACATCAATATGCATATCCCAACACACGTCTTATGATTTGTTTATGCGTTGCGTTCAGAAAGAAGAAATTTTATGGGAGACAATACCAACAAAAATAAACGTATAGAACATAGCACCACATTAAACAGCGGACATGCTATGCCCTTAATTGGATTAGGCACGTACAAGGCGCATAACGCGATTGATTTAATGCTTAAAGCACTCGATCTTGGATACCGCGCGCTTGATACGGCATGGATGTACCAAAACGAAGCAGAAGTAGGTCAAGCAATTGCTCACACCGATGTAAAGCGTGGAGATCTCTTTGTTGCAACTAAAATATGGCCCAACTATTACGGAGAAGAGCTGGCAAAACGCTCCATTGATCGTTCTCTTAAAGATCTGCGGGTAGATTATCTTGATATGATGTATCTGCATTGGTGGGGTAAAAATGCTTTAGAAACATGGCATGTGTTAGAAGATTATCACGACCAAGGCATTATCAAAAACATCAGTGTAAGCAATTTTAATGAAGTTATGCTTAATGATCCACAATATTCAGCCAGTTGCATACTGCCCCATTGCACGTGCAAATCCCCAGGTTATGCAAAGCGATATCGTTCAAAGTTGTGCTCAAAAGTACCACAAAACTCCGGTACAGGTGGTGCTACGCTGGCAACTGGATCGTGGTATTGCGGTGATTCCTAAAACTGTACACGAAGCGCGCCTGCCCGAAAATTTAAATGTCTTTGATTTTAAGCTCACCGAAGACGAAATCAAAGGCATTACCTCACTTGGAAGAGCGGATGGAAAGATATCACACCCCATGAACGATGAGGTCTGGCTTAAAGAGTGTATGAATACTCCGCTATAGCATGGCTAAGGTAGAAAAATTGGAATGTGTGCTCAAATATAAATTAGGGTAATAGAAAAAACTCCGTATCCGCTTTATCGGGTACGGAGTTTATTTTTTACACATGTGCGAATAGATAACATCAAACACTGTATAAATTGAATCAGGCAAGAAGAACTCAACCCTGCTCAGTAAGTCTATTACGCCAAATGGTGCTCAATTTTGCGTGCACGCGACCAAAAAAGAACAAGCACACCCAACACAATAAGTGGCAACGAAAGACATTGTCCCATCGTAAGCCAATCTGTTCCGCATAAGTACCCAAGTTGTGCATCGGGCAGGCGCACAAACTCAACCAAAAAGCGAAACGTGCCATACAGCACCAAAAAAATACCGATAAACTCCCCTTCATAGCTGCGCCTCTTTGAGTGAGCAAGCGTAAAAAGTACGGTAAAGATAACCAAGCCTTCAAGCACAGCTTCGTACAACTGTGAAGGATGGCGATACACAAATCCGCCGCCCGTATGAGCAAACATAACACCCCAGGGAAGATCACAAGCCTTTCCCCATAATTCACCGTTAATGAAGTTAGCACAACGGCCAAAAAAGAGACCAAGGCAGGTACCGATTACAGCTAAATCGCACACAGTTACAAATGAAATTTTATATACAAAGTGACACATGATATATCCAGCAATAAGCGCGCCCAAAAGTCCACCGTGAAAACTCATACCGCCTTGACTGAGAAAAAAAACTTCAAGTGGATGTTCACTGTAATATGAAAACCCATAAAACAGCACGTACACTAAACGAGCGCCCACAATCACACCGATGATACTTGCGTTTACCAACCCCATTACGCGATCAATGCCCAAAGGAATCTTCCACGCTTGCGATGTTTTATACATCACAATACCAGCAGAAATAAAACCAGCAATATAGGCAAGCGCGTACCATCTGATAATAAAAGGGCCTATTTGCAAAGCAATAGGATTAAGCGTTTGGTAAAAATCATTTAGCCACATAGCATCTACCACATCATCGAAGGTTCAACTTTTACAACACCAGGAACATGCTCTTTTAAGATACGTTCTACGCCTTCGCTCATATCGTAGGCAGACATCGGGCACCCTGCACACGCGCCAACCATATCAAGCGTTACTACGCCATCATCTGACACGTTAACAAGCACAATATCACCGCCATCAGCCTGCAGACTTTCTCGAATAACGTCGAGCGTTGCTTCAAGAATTTCGCGATTAATAGGAACATGAGCTGGCTTTTCGCTGGGTGTTTCGTGCGCTTGAAAGTTATCGAGCTCATGCTGGGCCTCAGGTGAAATATCAGGAGATGAACCTGTGGCAGCCGCTTGGGTATCCGCGGAAGCTTGGACATCTGCAGTGCACTCAGAAGCATCATCTTTAACATCGGTATTACGTACGCGCGCAGCGGCTTCATCTGCCGCAAGCGCACGAGTGCGCGCATCAGCATCTGCAGCTACGTTATATTCGTTAATTGAAGATTGCTCTAAATCTTTGAAATCATCGCTCTTAAAACCTTCCGTGTACGACGAAAATTGCGAATCATATGTTTCTTCCACGACCGTACCCCTATCACTTATATTGAGCTTGTGTACTTTAAGGTTTCAACACGTACGTACCGATAGCGCACATCTACAAAACCCAAGCTCTGCCACATGGTACATACGTATTGTTAAGTCTTTGTCTACCCTACTTCTTCTACCCTACTTCGTCAAAAAGTCTGCCTGCCGAAAAACCAACCATGCGCGGCTTTGGCTGTTTATGATTATACCCAGCAAGTACGGCATGTTGTACATGATGGATGTATTGTACAATTTGTTCAGTTGACAAAAGCGTGCAATCTACCATAAACATATTCATGCCTGCTTCCATAAGTGCTGGAATATGAGGCGTTGCATCAAGCGGATGCGCCGAATACAGCCTGCTTCTTCCTTCTAAATCAACGGTAAAGGCATGTTTATCGCCACGCTCAGACTCAAGCCACATGCGCCTTTGGCGCAATCGGCACTTAAGACAATTATGAATACACTGGTTTGCCGCCTGTAAAATGCAGTGCTCAGTTGTCATCGTACGAGGCCTTCCTAATACAAGCATACCCGTACACAAAGGTGAGGCTTGGCTTAACCCAATAAGCTCGCGCAGGCTTAATTCAGGCGAAAACCATATAGTACTTGCACCGTATCGCGCAAGTGCCTCAATAGTTGAGGTGTTAAAAACCGGCACACAAGGTCTGATTTCGCTTATTGCACCGCTTTGATGAGCAAGCAAAAGCTCGGACATATTTCCCACCGCACAAGACTTATCGCGCTGTACAAACGAATCATTGCGCACATGATCGCGTTCGCGGCAAACCTCGTCTAACAAAGGAATGGGAACGTGGTGCACAGGCCATGCTTGATGATGGTGTTTTGCGTACAAAAGCGTATCAACGGTTGCATAAAGCCTGATTGCGCCAGCTTTAATTGCAGTGTATGCAGCTTCTACCGAAGGCACCAGCGCACAGATAACCGCTCCATAAAAGAGCTGGGAAGACAATTGCTCATGCACGCGGCTATCACGCATGCCCAAGAGCAAATTTTTCTGACGACCATACGCCAGCTCGGTTGCAAGTGCGTCCATAGTAGGCTTTTGAGTAAACGGTAATCCTTTGCGCATACGACGAAGCGCCTCAGTGCGCGCACGTTGTGATGTGGGCTCCAATAAGGTATGTTGAAGATCCTCAAGTACCTGTTGGCGCAGATGATGAAGCGTTGAGAACGCCATGCCAAGTCCTTCGTCCATATCAATAGAAAAGGATTCTACCTCAAAAGGAGAAGTTCCCACACGTCCTACATGCGCAATAATATCTTCTTTAGTAAGCGCGCGCGTTTTTGCCACCTGCGGCGGATCGCCTGCAAGCGTGGCCACAGCGCGACCATCTGCGGTTTGAGCTCTGATAATAAATTTTTCTTTCAAGTGTGCATATATAGAAAACACAACAGGCACACGACGTACAAGCACATGACGAGCAGCTTTATCGGCTATATCCATCAATTCTTGAGAACGTATCATACGAACAGGACAGCCCTGCGGAAGAGGACGCGCGGTTTGACAGATAATTGTATCGCCAGCTTGTGCATCATGGGTAACACGCGAAGTCAAAAAATCGCTGTGACCGTCTTCGCGCAATTCTAATAAATCGTCTTTATGAACTTCGCAAGACAATAACACCGTAATTTCTGCCGTTGGCTTATAGCGAAAACGACCTGGTTTATCGGGCCGTGGGCGCTTAAAGACGCCTAAATCACGAGATGAAACAACGCTTCCAACCAACTGACCGCGATTATTTGAGCGATCAAAGCTCATCATTTCATTTCCCGAAGTTCCATCTAAATACGCATGAGTAAAGCCGCGGTTAAAACTTCGTTGCAGCAAGTTATGAATGGTTTGTTCTTCTTCATGGCTTAGATCTCTGTGTTCCAAAAGTGCCTGCATACGCATACGATACGCACGAACAACGGCATAAACATACGCAGGACTTTTCATTCTTCCCTCAATTTTAAGCGAGAAAACTCCTGCTTGTGCCATATCCTGTAATTTATCTTGTACGCAATAATCTTTGGGACAAAGCAAATGATCGTTTTTCTTGAGTGTGTATACGTGACCTTCGTCATCGTACATACGATAATGCAATCTACACGGCTGAGCACAAAGCCCGCGGTTTGCAGAACGATCACCGTTAAGTGAGCTGAGCATACACAAACCTGAATAACAAAAACACAAGGCACCATGCCCAAAACATTCCAAATCAACTCCCTCTTTTGAGAGTTTAGTCAATTCGGGCAAACTAAGCTCGCGCGAAAGTGTGACGCGTTGTGCACCGCACGCGCGACAAAATGCAATGCCGCGGCAATCATGTATGTTTGACTGAGTAGAAATATGACACTCGATATGCGGAAAGCGCCTGTGGACTTCAAACAAAACGCCCCAGTCCTGAATAATAAAAGCATCAGCACCAAGCGTATACGCACGTTCAACCAATGCTAATACGCGCGGAATCTCCTCGGTTCGCATTTCGATGTTAATGGGTACGTACACATGTACGCCTAGAATATGTGCGTCTTTACATGCCTGCTGAAAATCTTCGTCCGAAAAATTATCCGCACTGCGGCGTGCATTAAAATCGCAACCAAGCGCACAGTATATAGCGTCTGCTCCTGCGTATAAAGCTGCATAAAAAGCAGCAGGACTTCCTGCGGGAGCTAAAAGTTCTAAAGGAAACTTAGCTTGTGAGCTGTGAGGTGAACAAACGTGCAACGAAACCCTTTCTTATACGCAACGTGTAAATCTCATGCAACTATACCCAACTCGCACGTTAGCTGTCACTGTTATGCGTATTACTTGATACCTAGATAATTTTTCCAAAACTCAACGGAAGTCATTTCTGGCATAGCTTCTTGATATGCACGCTCAAGCTGAGCTTTATGATCATTATAAAACTTCATATCACGCTTAAACCTATGGTACAACTCACGAAAAGCATGGACATCACGGGTACGAATAGTTCCTGATCCATTAAGACCATTAATGACCAACAGCGTTGTTCGCTGAGAAATAATTCCTGACGGATATGTCCATCCAGCCGCATCAATAATGGCAGGTTCCGATTTAGAGCGCGCGAGCCACGTAAAACGTTGTCCATTAAACGTAATGAGGTCTATCAGTCTTTGTTTAAGTGAACGCGAAACGTTGTACTCATTACCAACAGGTGCAACATACGAAGAGCCATACACATCAGAGAGTGTATAGTTAAGTTTACTTTTAAGCTGTGCTTTAAACTCGTCAGCTGGCAGTAAATGCTCAGCTGCTTTATGTGCATACATAAAACGCTCTTCTACGGTACCGGGTTTCATAATATAGCGCGGACCTTTAAGAAAGTCTTCAAAACCTTCAAGTGCCAAACGTGCGTCTTCATAATTAAATTTTCTAAGATCAAGTCCAAAAGCAAGGTCTCTAAAACGAACAACTAACGAATGTCCAGAAGCAATATGGGTTGTACACTGCGTAATAAAAGAATTCCGAGTAGTTTGATAGCGCTCTACTGCTGCATTATATTTTGCATTGAATCCCATATGCCATACAGCAATACCATTCATACTGATAAACTTTGGACGAACACGCAAAGAATATTCGATGTCATCAAATCGTACAAATAACGGCAAAGGTAAGCCAAAGCGTTTAATAGAAGAGACTGGTATGACACAGTACCACCAACCAGCATAACAATGCTTGTTATCAGCGATATGTTTGATTTCCTGGTGCGAGCACGCTACATCGTTGCGTACAATGTTTTGGAAATAAGCCATAGAAACTGGTTCTTTAAGAGGAAGACATTGGCCTACTTCGGTCATGTGGCCTACATCTTCCCAACGCGTGTCCATGGCATCCAAACACATCATAGCACCGCTGATAAATGCATCACGATAGGTATCGCGCACTAGAGAAAGCACTGCATAGGTACGCATAATGCTTTCGGGGCAAACGCTCACATCATCATCCATAAGAAGTACATGAGTGGCTGGCATGTCTTGACGCATTGCCTCGATCATACCTCGTGCATAGCCGCCAGAACCACCTGCATTAGGATTAGGATGAAGAACAATACCTGCGCATTCAACATCGCTTGCTTTAAGCGTGCGTCCATTATCAACAATGTGCATAGAAAAGTGCTTGGCGATAGGCTCTGATGAAGCCAGAATGTAATCACGCACCATATGCGCATTTTTTATGATAAAGGATTCTTTTTTGAACGTTGTTGTACATAAAGCCAGTTCAGGAGTACAAACATGCTCAGGCGCAACTGATGTATAGTAATAACAGTTACGAATCATGGCATCAGAAGTTGTTGTTATTTTAAATCCACATACCACTACATCTTTATCAAGTTCATATGCAATGTCTTGCGTCTGCCATTCATCGGTTGTACCGCCAATTTCATAAGATGTCTGATACGTTTGAGCATGATCGTCATAAGCTTTTGCGTAGGTAAGCTGAATTTTTGCAGGAGCGCCCAAAAATTCTACGTGTAAGAAAAATTGCTGAGCATAGGTATAGGTAGCCCACTTCTGCACAGAACATGCGTTCATAAACGACGTAAAATCATATGTTGCACCGCCCAACAGCTTTGCTTGATACATGTCAACAGGCTGCAAAGACGCCGTTGAGAAACAGTAAAGCGTGGGAAACTGATAAAAACGCTGCGAATTTTCGAATATAACATGTGCAAGCGTGCAATTCTGCATAGAATCTTCCAATCAACGATCAACACTCAATAATTAACACCCAACAAAAATCTATATAAGCTTTGCCCAACTACGCTTACCAAATTGCAAAACTGTACCCGCGTGTAAGCGCTCATGAGAAATGTTATACGACTTAGGCGCAACAGCTTTTCCATCGATCTTTACGCCACCACCATCAATACGCCTGCGTGCCTCGCTTGACGTAGGTGCCAGTTTGCAATCAACCATAAGTTTTGCTAAATACACCATTCCATCGTCACTAACATCTATAAGAGAGGTAGAAAACTCAGGAATATCATCGGGGACCTCATGATGTTTAAACTGAGCATCAAACTGATTTTGTGCAGCTAGTCCTGCACCTTCTCCATGATAAAGCGTTACGATGTTTACGGCCAAAGCGCGCTTTAACGCATACGGATCAGCTGTTTTATTCTTAAACTGCTCGTCCACTGCATCAATTTCTTCCAAAGAAAATGTTGAACATAAACGATAGTACGATGCAATAAGCTCGTCGGGAATAGACATGAGCTTACCAAACATATCGTCTGCAGAATCGGTGAGTCCAACGTAGTTGCCATAGCTTTTAGACATCTTTTTAGTACCATCGGTACCAACCAAAAGTGGCATAGTAAGTGCAACCTGCGGCTCCATACCTTCGGCACGCATAAGATCTCTACCAGCTAAAAGGTTAAAAATCTGATCATTGCCGCCCATTTCTACATCGGCGTGAACAACAACCGAATCGTATGCTTGCAAAACAGGATAAATAAACTCATGGAGTGAAATTGACTGATTATTGGTATAACGATTGTGAAAATCTTCGCGCTCTAATATGCGAGCTACATTAAACTTGCTCATCAGTCCAAGCATTTTGCTAAGGTCTAAAGGCTTAAGCCATTCGCCGTTATGAACAATTTTGGTCTTTTGAGGATCGAGGATCTTCATAGCCTGTTCAACATAGGTAGCTGCATTTTTTTCAACTGCCTCTTCGGTAAGAGGAGGACGCGTAGAATCTCTACCCGAAGGATCGCCAATAAGAGCTGTACCGTTTCCAATAATAAGAACCACATTGTGTCCTAAATCCTGAAACTGTCGCATTTTACGCAAAGGTACAGCATGGCCTAAATGAAGATCGGGAGATGTGGGATCTACACCAAGTTTAACGGTTAAAGGTTCTTGACGACTGAGTTTTGCTTTAAGCTCATCAACGGGAACAATTTGCATAGTACCCGAAGTAATAACCTTAAGCTGTTCTTCTACTGACACCAACGCTCTGTCCTCCATGTATACGTTAGATTATATGTTGAGCACCGCTAGTTGTGGAGCTTACGTAGTACCTCTATGATGTAGCTGTAAATAATAAGACACATACAAGGTATTTCTTTACACTGTATCATGTTTTACACAGGTGAAGCACATGGTATAAGAAAATCTATATAGTACACATGTTCGTAAACTATTTGTTATTCTTGGTAAAGACCCAAGAATTAGTCAATTTAAGCTACATATCAATTATAATGGTTGTATTACTGACTCTGTAAGGAGGATACATGGGCGTAAGAACCCGTAGAGCACGACAACACAGTAAAACTCATGCTGTTAAATTTGGAATAGCCGGTGCCTTTGGTTTTATGGCATTATTTGGTATTGCACTTGCATTTTCGTTAAGCTCTCTTATTTCTTCATGGCTTCAAGACCTTCCCGATTATGCTTCCGCAGATGCCTATGTAGTAGGTGAACCTACTACTGTTTATGCGGCAGATCATTCGGTGATTGCAGAATTTTATTTACAAAACAGAAGAAGCGTTAATAAAGATCAAATTTCTCCTTACGTGCTCAAAGCTATTGTAGATACCGAAGATAGCCGTTTTTATAAACACAATGGTGTTGATCCTCAAGGTATTGTTCGTGCTGTTGTAAAAACCGCTCGTGGTGGATCTGAAGGCGCGTCAACCATCACTCAACAGCTTGTCCGTAATACGGTTTTATCAAAAGAGCAGTTTGAACAAACCATACGCCGTAAAGTTCGTGAAGCATACATTTCCATTCAGATGGAAAAAATGTACACCAAAGACCAAATTCTTAATATGTACTTAAATACCATCTATTTTGGTCATGGTGCCTATGGTATCCAAGCAGCCGCTATTACATACTTTAATAAAGATGCTAAAGATTTAACACTCGCAGAAAGTGCAACACTTGCAGGATTGCCGCAAGCTCCATCCTCTTATGATCCACTGGTTAATCCCGATAATGCCGTTGCGCGTAGAAACATCGTATTACAGCGTATGCTTACATCAGGCGATATTACCCAAGATGAATGTGACGCAGCAACAGCAGAGCCACTACAAGTAAATGCTGGTAAGTTTAGCGATAGTAAAGGTCGCTATCCTTATTTCTCTGATTATATCAAGCAGCTTCTCCTTGCCGATTTTGATAAAAATACTGTTATGCAAGGCGGTTTAAAGGTTTATACAACGCTTGACCCTGCTATTCAAGATAAAGCACAACAGGCAACAGATAAAAGACTTAAGTTAATTGGTAATAAACGACTCGAAGCAGCGCTTGTAGCTGTTGAGCCTCAAACTGGTCATATTAAAGCTATGATCGGTGGAAAAGATTACAATACCAATCAGTTTAATCTCGCAACACAAGCATATCGACAAACCGGTTCTTCGTTCAAAACATTTACGCTTGCATGTGCCATTAATAATGGTATGAGCCCACAAACACGCGTCAACTGTAATTCGCCAATTCAGATATCTCCCTTGTGGACACTGGGTAACTTTGGCAACCAAAGTTTTGGAACTATTAGCATAGAGCATGCTTTTGCAGTCTCTTCTAACACAGGCTTTGTTCAAGTGGCTCAAACACTGGGAAATAATAACGTTGCAGACATGGCACATAATTTAGGAGTTCACGCAAAACTCGATGCATACGATTCTATGACCCTTGGTGTAGATGGTGTACCAGTTATTCAAATGGCAGAGGCATATGCAACAATTGCAGCTGGAGGTCAACATCGCGATGCCATTGCAATTACAAAAATCGAAGATAGAAATGGCAATACCGTATATGAACACAAAGATGCACCCAGCCAAGTAATTTCTCCCGAAGTTGCGCGTGCAACCATTGATGTAATGAAAGGCGTTTGTAAAGCGGGCGGAACTGCAAGTCAACTTGCTGGTAGCGTAAGAATCAAACAACCTATTGCAGGGAAAACAGGAACCTCCCAAGAATGTCGTGATTTGTGGTTCTGCGGAATTACCCCTAATTTATCGGTTGCTATTTGGTTTGGGTATATCGAAGAAGTACCCGTACGTGTAGGCGGTGGATTAGGTCACCCCTACAATACTGCTGTTCCTTTATTTGGTGATTTTATAAATCTAGCTCTCGGAGATGCAGGAGTCGCCGATTTTCCAGATGCAACGGGAACTATAAACTTTAAGCCTAATGACTCATGGATCTTTAAGTTTACCTCTGCCGATGCAAATACAGCACAAACAGATACACTTGAAACACTTGAAACTGAAGAAACTCAAGAACAGCAAACCCAAACTCAGCACGAAAATCACAATCAAAATGCAAACACTCACGAGCACAATTCAGGCGGTGAAAACCCTAACCAACCAGGAAACGAAAATCCCAACCCACCAAGGCCTCGTCCAAATCCAAGTCCAAGTCCTAATCCGCCAAGTCCTAATCCAGGCGGTGGAGGCAATCCAGGTGGACATAATGGTGGCCAAAGCCCCAACGAACATTAACTTTGCATCTACAACATACCCCCTTGCACATATACATATGCAAGGGGGATATTTCTATTCAAAAGGCATGATCTTTAACGATGTAAAGTATTGATACAAGAGAAACCACAGGCGTTATAACAAGCGCTGAATAGTTAGTCTTTAGAACAAATCTTACATGATGCCGATGCACCTATGCGGGAAGCACCTGCTTCTATCATGGCGCGCGCCTCATCTGCCGAATGGATACCGCCAGCAGCTTTTACTTCAAGTGCGTCCCCAACCGTTTTCTTCATCAACGCTACATCGGCGACTCGTGCGCCATAGGCAGAAAAGCCCGTGCTCGTTTTAACAAACGCAGCACCCGCATTACGTGCACACATGCAACCTTGTACAATTTCGTCCGACGTTAAAAGGCAGCATTCTAAAATCACCTTAACAGGTAACTGGGCAGCGTCTACAACCGCTTTAATATCTGCTATACATTCGTCGTAGGCTTTATCTTTAAGCAACCCAATATTAATAACCATATCGATCTCGGTTGCACCATTATGTGCTGCTTCGCGAGCTTCATATGCTTTTGCCTGAGAAGTCATAGCACCCAAAGGAAAACCTATGCATGCACTAATTCCAACGTTACTCCCCTGCAAGAGCTGTGCTGCATATGAAACCCAGCAACCATTAATTGCAACCGTCTTAAACGAATAACTTACCGCTTCGGTGCATAATCGTTCAATGTCGCGCTTTGTAGCATTGGGAGCCAAACAAGTGTGGTCAATAAAGCGGTTAAGTTTCATAGCATGCCTTTCGTATAAAAATTGATACATATGTCCATGTAGATATTTATCCGCACAGTATTACTACATGCAACTGACTGCATAGGTGCTCTCAACGTTTTGTTGTGAGGTAGCAAACTATTGGAATATATCAACGGAAGCACATCAACAAGCATATCAGTTGCGCGTATGCGTACACATAAAGCCTATGTTTGCGCACGTTCAATACGTGAGACTTAGCTATGAGACATTCACAGCCTCTACGACAAGGCACTTACGGTATACAGCTTTGAAATTTTATCAACAAGTTGATTTTGCTCCCACGTAGCATCCGTAGCTTTTTTGCTAGCAGGATCATACAAAGAGACCGTGGAATTCTTATTAACGCGCGCAACAACCGCCCAATGTTGGTATGGAGACGTAGCACCCTCTTTTAAGCAAACAAGCGCAAGCTTTTTGTCTCCATCACAAGAGAGTTTTAAGTTGTCTAACGAAACACTATATTCTTTGATTGATAAACCGGCTTCTTTTGCGTGCTGCGTAAAAAATTCGCCACGTGTACCACAAGTATCATCTGCATACTCATGTGCTTGTTCGGCAAAATCTACAGGCGTTTGCGACCCATCACCCAAAAGCATGGCACGAATCATATACCACGATACCAAACCCGAGCCATCAGTAGCTATAGTTCCTTGACCATACGAGGTGCTTCCCCACAAACCATCCCAGGTGTAACAGGTAGGCATACTACCTTGTTCTGGTGAAATGTCTGAAGCAGGTGCAGTTATATTGCTATCTAGTATACTTCTTACAAAGGGAGCAGCCTCTTGTTCGCGCAGTGCAAGCTCGGGTAAACGCTCATCACTGTATGAATGGGCATGTGCTGCAATCCATGTAATATTATCGGCATAATTCAGAACGTCTGTAAACTGACGCGTAAGATTTTGCGACGTTTGCGCCTCAACACGAGAATCAAGCTCGTTCGTTTGAGAAGAAGTTGTGTCTTGGCGAGTGCACCCGTGTATACATCCGCTTACACAATTGGCAAGGCACAGCAAAAGCACGACACAAATAACTCCTGATATGCCCATGAGAAGATATGCAACCGCGTCATCAGAAAGCTTGCCAAAAAGCCTATACTTTCGTCGAGAGCGATCAAAATGGCGTAAAGTTAAACCAGCATCTGTACCTCGAATGGTACGATAATTACGATGACTTTTATATGGAGAAAAACGCTGGCGTTTGCCTGGCTCACTAATTTTGTTACCACGATCAGAATGTGAGGTAGCAGACGTGCGAGAAAGCATTTTCCCACGACGAGAAGACCCAATGCCTCGTGTGCGAGAACCTTGTAAAAATGCCATAAGCAATGCCTCCCCGTACGTTATTTCAGACAGTCAGCAATCATGGTTGGAGCATCCATATAGCTTAAGTTTAGCGTATTTAAAAGTAATATCAAATATTCCTTGAGAGATACGTGCGCACTTGGTATATTAAGCGTTTAAGTTAGTGTCTAAGTTACGTTTAAGTTGGGTGAGTTGAGGCAACAAAGTTAAGTTTGTCATCTATCCTCAACGCCGAACATAGTATGTTTATCCTATCGCGTATGCATAGCGTTTGCAGTTCGCTGTCATAAATGATGCGTAAAAAATAGCGTAGTACATTTTACCCTCCAATATTAACAAAAGGTAACAATTATTGACATTTTAGTCATTGTTTCGTATTTTTAAGGAGGTAAATACTCACTTCATCTACAAAAAGGTTTACACATACCAATTTTGATAGTTCCACGGCATGAGAGAGCCGAAGTATGTGTGAAAAAGGATATGGTGAGTAATTAAAGGAATGCTCAACATGTTCGGAGGATTACATGGTCAAGCGGCGGAACAATCGACAAGACGCCATACGTGATGTTGTTCGTGGCCAGTCGATTCGTACACAAAAAGCTCTGGTAGATCAGCTGCAGGCGCTTGGTTTTAATTGCACGCAAGCAACGGTTTCTCGTGATATTGCCGATATGGGCTTGCGTAAGCTTCAGGAAGGTATTTACGTCCTTGCCGAAGATCTCCATTTACAACGCATGGTGTCAGAATTTGTTACCAATATTGATCAAGCAGGTAACTTAATAGTTATCCATTCACAACCAGGCACTGCGCCTGGTGTTGCTGCTGCAGTTGACGCGGCATCGCTTCCAGAAATTAAAGGCTCTGTTGCAGGTAATGACACTGTATTAGTGGTAGCAGATGACATGGAAGCCGCCGAAGATTTTGTTTCGCTCATCAATAAGCTGCGCAATTCTACGCTTATGAAATAAGGTGCATCCGCAAAGTAGACGTTTACAGACATTTACGAGTATTTTTGTAGACCTCTTAGGAGAAGTACAAGAGATCAATCACACAAAATGTTTTTGTGCAATACGTGATACATAAAATGTAATACACGGTGCATAATCATCGATAGCTCATCATTTGGAAAAGTGAATAGTGTTCATTATAGTTGATCAGCACTTCTATAGCTACTCATCTATATTCTCAACGGCTTCTAGGGTATCAATACTTTTAAGAAAATGCTTTTCTACGGCTGATAATTGAATTTGCTGTTTATGCTGGTATTTTTCAAATTCTGTATGCGCTTTTTCAATTGCCGCATTATGAGAAATGCGTCCTGCCGTTGTAAGGATTTCCCGTCTGGTCATCTTGAGATAGTCATTGATTGTTTCAAGCCAATCTTTCATATACATGGGCTCATGATTAAGTGCTCTTACCTCAGCAATATCAAGATAGGCTGTGACAATTTTGTTCAGTGCGTCAAGTTCATCTGCACTCAGATAGTTTTTTGCAATCTCTACATCTGATTTCTTTATTGTTTTTCCCGTCCAGCTTGTTAATCCCATATTTTGCCTATTTGAGTCTGCTCGTTCATAAATGATTTCTGCAGCAGTATGCTTATGGGCAGCCCAATGCATCTTGTTTTGAATTTCTTTAAAGAATATCGTTGAGTTGTTCGAGTGAGGATCATAATCAATACTCGTAGCATATATTTCTAATACTTTTCGCCAAAATACTTTTTCACTTGATCGAATATCACGAATTCTTGCTAAAAGCTCATCAAAATAGTTTCCACCACCGAGTTCTTTAAGTCTTTCATCATCAAGTGCAAAACCTTTTTGCAAATATTCTTTCAAAATTTGCAACGCCCAAATTCTAAACTGAGTCCCACGCAGAGACTTTACTCGGTAACCAACCGAGATTATTACATCAAGATTATAGTAATCTACCTGGTATGTTTTGCCATCAGCGGCAGTTGTTGCAAAATTTGCAACAACTGAATCTTGTGTAAGTTCTCCCTCAGTAAAAATATTTTTGATATGACGCGATATGGTTGACTTATCTCGTTGGAAGAGAGATGCCATTTGATCGATGCTTAACCATACGGTGTCATTGTTAAAAGTTGCTTGTATTTTTGTCTGACCATCCTGTGTGGTATACATAACGAGAGATGTATGATTATTTTCAAAAACACTGTCTGTATTTATGGTTTTATCAGAAGTTTTAACTTTTGACATTATTTTTCATCCTTCGCTACGTCGCTTATCCACTATCTGCACTGCTTATCGTTTATAAGAATCGGCGTAACCAGTATTGCTGCCGATTACGCCGATAGATTCTAAAGAACTAAACCATTAAAACACGCCTTACAATGCAAACATTTTACGTAAAAGACACTATTACGCAAACAGCTCGTCAATCGTAGAAGACAGCTCATCTTGCAGGCGTAGCGCATCCTCGCGCGTAGAACCATAGGTAAAGATGTATGCTTTGATCTTTGGCTCGGTACCAGAAGGACGAATAATAAGCTTATTTTTGCCTTCTAAGTTAAATTCAAGAACATTTGCGTGTGGCAACAGCTGACTTGGCTCTTTCTGTAACCCAGAAATACGCTGCATTTCACAATCGGTAAGGTAATCTACCATAGACTCTACGCGTAAACCACCAAACTCACAAGGAGCTGCTGTACGGAGCTTATTCATAATAGCAACGATCTTTTGAGATCCAGCTTCGCCCATAAATGCCGCACTCACCGTTTTGTTAAGGTAATAACCATAGCGTTGATAAAGCTTATCCATAGCTTCGTATAAGTCTAAGCCCAGCTCAGCATAATAGCTTGCCATTTCAACACAGAGCATCGTGGCAGTAATAGCGTCTTTATCGCGCGCATGAGTTCCTGCAAGATAGCCGTATGACTCCTCAAAACCAAACAAGAAACGATCTTGTTCGCCTTTATCGGTTAACTGATCTACCTGCTCGCCAATATATTTAAAACCGGTTAACACACGTCTAAGCTCAAAGCCCCATTTTTCTGCAAGCGCACAACTCATATCAGAAGAAACGATAGACGATACGCATACTTCAGAAGCAACATCTTCGCCTTGCTCGCGCGCCATGCGAGCACGCCAATCCATAAGCAAAACGCCCATTTCGTTACCAGAAAGCAGCACGTAATCGCCATTATGAGGAATAGCAGTACCCATACGATCGGCATCGGGGTCGGTTGCAACCAACAGATTTGGCCTAACTTTATCGGCTAATTGTAAACCTAAATTCCAAGTCTTTCTAAATTCGGGGTTAGGATAGGTGCAAGTTGGGAAATTACCGTCTGGAAATTCCTGCTCGGGAACAATGGTTACATCTTCTACGCCAAGCTTCTTTAAGATACGAGTAACACATTCTCTACCAGTACCATTAAGCGGCGTATACACAACTTTATAACCATCAGAAGCCTTAAAGCCCTCAACAGAAGTTTTCATAACGTTTTCGATAAACGAATCAAGCACTTCTTCAGGCGTCCACTCAATAAGTCCACGCTCAAGACCTTCGTCAAAGCTGATGAGTTTTGCTCCGCCAAAAACGGGAGTTTTTGCAATAGATGCCGAAATCTCGGCAGCGCATTCATTGGCAATTTGACCGCCGTTATCGTTATACACTTTATAGCCGTTATAAATTGCTGGATTATGAGAAGCAGTAATAACAATACCAGCCGACGTGTGAAGATGACGAACAGCAAACGAAAGCGCAGGTACCGGCTCTATACGTGGATACACATACACATGAATACCGTTAGCCGCCAAAACACGAGCTGCAATATTTTGGAAATCCTCGCCCTTTAAACGAGAATCGCGACCAATAGCCACGCTGGGATTATCAAAATGAGCGTTGAGATAATCTGCAACTCCCTGTGTTGCCTGAGCTACCACATAAACATTCATACGATTGGTACCAACACCAAGCGTTCCGCGCAAACCAGCAGTACCAAATTCAAGACAACGATAAAATGCATCGTTGAGTTTTTCTTGGGAATCTGCATCTAAAAGGCTTTGTAACTCTTGACGCAAATCTTCATCTTCTACATGTTTACGCCATTGGTTTTAGTTGAAAGAAAAAAATTACACACAAAACCATCATAGGTAACATTACGACAGATGTAAAGACGAAAACAAACGCTTTCATATTGCATGAAGGTTATAGACCGCGTAAGCTGGACATACATGCATGTACTACAACGAATAAGCTTTATGTGTGTACTACGCAGATAGCTACGAACCATCATCTATTGCTTAATTTTTAAGCATGCAAACATACACGGCGTCTTGTACAAGCTTGGCAGCGTTATATTTTTAGGATGTATAAAGCTTATTACAACATGTTATGACGTGCGCGCGTGCAAATATCCTCTATGCTAGATAGAAGCGTTATATATTACAAAGCAAAAACATTAGAAATCAGTGTCCTCTTACGTTATCTAAGTACCATAGCACAACCATTAAAAGGAGCAATCTAACACATGAGTAACCTGTCAGTTGCAGATCAAATAGAGTTTTTTGCAAGCTGTCCCTTGGGATTTGAACAGCTGTTAAGTCGCGAATTGCGAAGCATTGCTCCGGTAAAAACACGTCCGCTGCAAGGACGTGTACAGTTTTTTTCGACACTTAAAGATGCTTACACTATATGTCTTTATACGCGCTTAGCGTCGCGTATTGTGTATGTTATCAAACATATCGATGCAACAGACGCACAAACACTTTACCAACAAGCAGCAGAAATTCCCTGGTGGGAGCATATAGATCGTGGTACGACCTGTGCAATTGACGCTCATGGTACCAATGAAAACCTCAGCAATTCTATATTTAGTGCGCAAAAGGTAAAAGACGCTCTATGCGATGCATGTATAAAAACGCAAGGATGGCGTCCATCTATTGACACACATCACCCCGACGTAATGATTTCGTTACGCATTGCAAAAAACCGCGCAACACTCGGCATTGATTTAAGTGGTGAGCCACTTTTTAAGCGCGGCTGGGAAGCCCAAAAGAGCACGCAACACCATCTTGCATTTTTGCGCCCTGATTATGCAGCTGCTCTGTTAAGCCAAAGCAGCTGGTACAGCTGTGTTCGACATGAACATGCAACACTGGTATGTGCATATCCTCAAAGTGGAACGCTCTGCATCGAAGCTGTAGAACAAGCACTACATCTTGCATGTGGTCGTAATCGTATACATTGGGGATTTTTAAAGTGGAAAGGTCACCAGCCCGATATATGGGAAAACGTCATCGACCAATCAAAAAACGATGAGCAACGCTATCAAAATCATAGGTGCACTCTGGTTTTATACGATGACACAGCCACTCAACGCAAAAGTATACAAACTATACGTTTTATGCTCTCACGTGCGCATGTATCAGCTTCACGCGTAAATTTTGAAACTGTTGATTTTGACGAATTTATACAACGATATACAAAGTTTTCACAAGGTCAAAGCAATGCAAATAACTCAAATGCGCCTCACGTTGCAAGCAACGCATCTGCAACCGCGTTTATATTCAACGCAAGCCAAACAGATGTAAGCTCAACTGCCGTATGTGCTGATAGAGTGAGTAAACTTATTCGAGCAGCACAGGCAACCTGTAAGGAAGATGAGCCGTCTAAAAATTCTTCTGAGACGCTTAAACGCAGTTTAACGGTAAGCATTCCTGATGAGTTAGCACACGAAGCTGGCGATGCTTTACTTGCTCAAACGTGCACCACGCGCCTGGGTACGCAAACCGTGCTGTTTGGTAATCTACGTCCTGCCGCGCGTGAATTGTTTTCTTGCGAACTTGGCGGCGCTTGGTCGCAAGGACGCATACAAGACATTACGATATTTGATAAAGGTGCAGCCCAATTTGCTGCGCGTCTTAAGAAAACGCTCAAGCAGCGAGGACCTTGGGCAAAACGCGAAGATGTTAGCTGCTACCGCGTCTACGATGCAGATCTCCCCGATTTTGCCTGTTCAATAGATGTGTTTAATGCGTATCAGGCGCGCACCACAAAGACCGCAACGCAAGATGGATCGGCGCAGCGTTGGCTTAATATTTCTGAATATAAAGCACCAAAAGTTATCGATCCCGTGAAAGCCAAGCTCAGACTCTATGATACGTTGCATATTGCATCGCTGATACTCCAAACCAAACCCGAAGATGTATTCGTTCACACCAGAATGCAGGCAAAAGGTGGATCGCAATATCATATGCCACAGACAAGCAATATTCGTAAAACCGCACATACGCGCGATACGAGCACGGCGGCTTTGCGCAAGGCAAGCGCATCGCCTTTGCGCAAATCAAGCATGCCCGAAGGATCTCATCTTATCGAAGAAGGCGGCTTGATTTTTGAAGTTAATTTCACCGCACGCCATGACTGCGGAATTTTTCTTGACTTTAGAGAAGTAAGAAACCGCGTGCGCGAGATGGCGAAAGCAATGAAAGGCTCCAAACGCTTTTTGAATCTGTTTGCCTATACTGCAACATCTACCTGCTATGCTGCCGATGGAGGCGCAAACTATACCACAACAGTTGACATGAGCGCACCAACGCTTCAATGGGCACAGCGTAACATGGAGCGAAACGGATTTAAGGGAAACCAGCATGAATATATTCGTGCGGATGTACTTACGTGGATACAGGATATGCGTCATAGCAAAAACAGGTGGGATCTTATTTTGTGTGATGTTCCCACGTTTTCAAATTCAAATAAAATGCATGGAAAAACATGGGATGTTGCACGCGACCATGTTGAGTTAATTATTACACTTTCTCGTCTCTTAACACGAGACGGAAAAGCCCTGTTTTGCTGCAATCTTAAGCACTTTACGCTCAACAAAGAAGCGCTTGGCAAAGCAGGCGTTGTCATACACGATATTACCGCTGATACCATTCCTTTTGATTTTGCGCGTACGCAAAATGTACACCATGCGTATGTTGTAACCCGCGGTTAAAGTCGTGGCTAAGGTCGTGACCAATGTTGTGGTTAAAGTTGTGAGAGAAAAACAGCTAGAGAACATCTGATACTTATTTTGAAATAACTTGGAATTTCTCTATCTTCAACAATTAAGATGCTTTATAGCTCGATTGTCGAAAGTAAGCTCTTATAAATGATCTTCATATATTCACTACTTAAGTAAAAGTTAATAATCTCTTTATTTTTGAAGTTATATTTCTTTTAAAAATTTTAAAGCTAAATACAACTTGCCAAGATCATGGTTGGCACTATGAAGTCCTTTAACTTCATAAGAACTCTCATTTAAGACATCTCCTGCTTCAAGAAAATTATAAAGTTCAAGCCCATAAAAAGAACAAGCTGCTTGAACACCAGCAAGCTCCATCTCTACGGCTATACATCCATCAGCTTTTCTCTTTGCGACGAGTCCACGAGTCTCACGTATTATAACATCTGTAGTCCAGACCTTTCCTTTAGTATAAGGAGCGTTCTCTTTGATAAAAAACTTTTCTATCTTATTATGGTTTTTAATTTCAAGGTAATCCGAAGGATCTGCATAATAATAAGATGTTCCTTCACCTCTATAAGCTTCTGTAGGTATGATGTACTTGCCAAAGGTCTTTTCTTTATCGAGGCTTCCGCAAGATCCAAACATAATAAATTTATGTGCACCAGTAATCCAATTAACTTCTACACAATCTGTTGAAGCAAGAGCTGACCCCATCATAGAAAGGTAGAAGGCGAATTCCTGACCTTCAAAAGTACTTTTATATACGGGTCTTGAACCATTAACGGATTCTATAGTACCAATTTTTTGGCATTCAAAGTTATCAAGTAAATATTCTATTATAATTTTTGAAAATATTATCAAACATTTTTCTGTCAAATATTTTCTTTCTTTGTAAAAGTCTTTTAGGCTTATAACAGGCTCTGTATTGTTATCATAGCTATCTATTATCATAATTTAACACCTTAATTTCTAGTATCTATCCAATACCTTTGCATAGCCTTTTCTTCTTTCGCTAGGTCTTATCCCATTGCCAATATGGCCGCCTTCTTTCAAAAGTAACTCATTCAGATAGTGTCTAATATCTACAGCTTTCAAAAGCCTGTCTCTTTCTGCATCTAAAATAATCAGCTGTTCTCACAGTTAAACTAACATATTTTGTTTTTGCATACATGCGCTCGAAAAGCGGAGTTATAGAGATATAAGACAAAAAGCGCACCTACGCAAACACACGCAGGTACGCCTAAAATGTAAACACAAACAGCACGAGCACCTTTATGTTTGCTCATACACGAGTGTCTGTATACGTGCTTATTTATGCCTGCTTATAAAACGCTTCCATATCCTTTGAAAGCTGCGCAAGCGTTGGACCATCGGTATATGCCATGTGACCACAGTTATACAGATGCCACTCAAGTTTCTCTTTTAATTCGGGAGAAAGGAACTGGCAGGAAATGTCGTGAAGAACATTCCAATAGGTAGTTGCCGCATCGTAGCGACCGCCTAATATGCATACTTTCATGCAAGGATTTCTACGCATGGCAACGCTTATGTCGTATGCAACGTTAGCAGACATGCTTGAACCATCTTTGCCCGGTGTGGTATGTTCCCATTTCCAGTTAACGCCTACGCGATCATAGTTCATAGACATATACGGAGTCTTAAATGAATATCCTAAGGTATTATGACAAAAGTCTCTAAATGCACTTGTCCAGCTTGCCTCAACTGCATCATCAGCAGGATCTTGCGACGCAAACCAAGAACTACTCGACTGAACAGCAACAGGAGCATCACTTGAATAACGCATGTCCAAACGGCCTACCACGCGTCCTTGTTCATACAAAAGGTTACGACGGAAATCGTCGAGCGTAATACGTAAATGACAAGCGCGAATATGAGCCTCGGGTAACCCAATAAAGTGACTCATCTCTTGTGCAACGCGCTCTTCTTCGTTGACATCAAGACGATCCCCTTGTAAAAGCGCAGGTGCAAGCGTTTTATCGGTCCATGCAAGCGCTTTATCAAACCAAGATTCAATAGTTTCTTGTGCACCTGCTTTACCAAAGAAGTGAGCAGTTGCGGCCATAGTTGGGAGCATGCCTAAATGATAAAGGTCACTACCCTCTTCTACCTGGGCAAAGTCAAAAATAGCAGACAACATGGTCACACCTGCAACTTTGATGTCTTTTTCGCCCAGAAGACGCATCAAAACTGCATTTCTGGTAGTTCCGTAAGACTCACCAAACAGATAAACAGGGCTCAACCAGCGGTTATGTTCCTCAAGCCAGGTGGTAATTGCGCGACAAAATGCGTCAGCGTCGCCATCAACACCAAAAATAGACGAAGTGTCTGCACCTTCGGCAACAGTTGACCAACCAGTGCCCAATGCATCTAAAAATACCAAATCGGTTGAACGCAAAAGAGTATATGGGTTATCTTCGACTTCAATAGGAGTACCTAGATGTTTAACACCATTTGATACTACACGACGAGGACCTAAGCCACCAAAATTGATAGGAACCGAAGCGCATCCAGGACCGCCGTTAAAAGCAAAGGTAACAGGACGTGTGCTTTGCGTTTTTCCATTTTCGTCCAAAGCAAGATAGGACATGGAAAACATATTACCAATAAGCGCTCCTGTATCAGAACGTACATCCACATGAGATGCTTGTGCTTGATAACTGATCATTTCTCCTGATGTTTCGTGTGATCCACGCCATACAAGGTTTGTGGACGCAGCCTTGGGCAAATCAATTCGTGTTTGCGCAGGAACAGTAATAAAGGCGTCCTTTATTTTTGAAGCACGACTTGAACTTTGTGGCTGAATATTTTGCGCACCAGCAATGCCATCTTGTAATGATTGTGGTGTTGTATCACTCATAGAAATCTCCTTACTTGCATAACTTTTCAAATCGGATAGGATTACATATATATTTGTATGTTCCCCTATTATACGGGTTAACCTACAAATTTTTAGGTGAAAATGGATAAAGAAATTAGGTGTTCATGTTTACATCGTCTTCTGGCGCATCTGGTGGCAATATGCAGTCGATACAAAATGCAAACGTCACAGGTCGCATAGGACAAACGGGTCGCATTGCGGCAACAGCGCGTGCTAAAATGCCGTCTATACCCTTAAGCGCGTCCATGATGCTGGTAACTCTAGGTATTGTATATGGTGACATAGGAACAAGTCCCATGTATACGCTTAAAGCCATTATGACAGGCAACGGCGGACTTATGACTATGAAAGAAGATGTTGTATTAGGAGCTCTTTCACTTATTATTTGGACGCTTACCCTTATTACAACCGTAAAATATGTATTTGTAGCAATGAGCGCCGACAACCACAATGAAGGTGGTATTTTTGCGCTGTACTCACTTGTCAAGCGTTTTGGAAAATGGCTTATTATCCCTGCTATGATAGGCGGAGCTGCACTACTTGCAGACGGTATTTTAACACCTGCCGTAACAGTTACCACCGCCATCGAGGGTCTGCGAACCATTCCTTTTATACGCGTGCTTATGGGTGGACGCCAAAGCGTGGTTGTAATTATTACCATCACCATTATTTGTCTTTTGTTCTTTGTACAACGATCAGGAACATCTTCGATTGGTAAGGCTTTTGGCCCTATCATGACCGTATGGTTTCTCTACTTAGGCATTTCAGGTCTTCTCAATTTATGCGCCGATCTCAATGTTTTGCGCGCGCTTAATCCCATACGTGGAATTGTATTTTTGTTTAATGGCCAGATAAATGCTGCTGGTTTAATGGTGCTTGGTAACGTGTTTCTTTGTACCACAGGTGCAGAAGCACTTTATAGTGATATGGGCCATGTTGGTAAGGTCAATATTTTTGCAACGTGGCCTTTTGTTAAGACCTGCCTTATCCTTAACTATTTAGGACAAGGTGCATGGATACTTGTGCATAACTCATCATTAGGGCTTGCAAGCATGGACGACTTAAATCCGTTTTTTCAGATGATCGATCCAAATTATCGCGTATTTGCAGTTATACTTTCAACTCTTGCCGCTATTATTGCATCTCAAGCACTTATTACTGGCTCGTATTCCATTATTTCCGAAGCAATTCACTTAGACCTCATGCCACATATGAAAATAAATTATCCATCGCTTAATAAAGGTCAAATCTATATCCCGCTTGTTAACAATACCATGTGGCTTGCATGCATACTTGTTGTGCTTATCTTCCAAACCTCCAATCATATGGAAGCTGCCTATGGTTTGGCTATCACCGCAACCATGTTAATGACCACCATTTTGTTGTACACCTACTTAACTTCAATTAAACGTAACAAACCCGCAGCTATTATCTTTGGTCTGTTCTTTGGTGCAATTGAGCTGATGTTTTTCTTCTCATCGCTCACCAAGTTTTTCCATGGTGGATATTTTACCGTGCTTATGGCAGCAGCAATGTTTGCCATTATGTATATATGGAGGCGCGCAACAGCAGTAGAACATACACAAACCGTCTATTTACCCATCGTTAAATATATCGATCAGCTGCGCCGTCTTAAACGCGACCGTGAATTCCCCTTTACCGCTGACAACATTGTCTTTTTATCAAATGACTCATCTCAAGACCGTCTTGACCGAGATATTTTATACTCAATTTTGGATAAGCGTCCAAAACGTGCAAAAGCATACTGGTTTGTAAATATTAAAGTTACCAATGAACCATACACTCACGAATATTTGGTAGAAAACTTTGGTACCAACTTTATTTTTAAAGTACAGCTCCGTCTTGGATTTAGAGTAAACCAGCGCATTAATACCTATCTGTATCAAATTGTTTCAGATATGGTAGATGCGCGAATTCTGCACCCTCAGCATCACAAGTATTCAATTTATCGAGAAAATAGCAATGTTGGCGACTTTAGATTCTGCATGCTGCGTAAGGTTTTGTCGCCCGAAACCAATATCTCTGGTCTTAATCGCGTGGTAATTGAAGCTAAGTATATTATTCGTAGACTTTGCGGATCGCCTGTCAAATGGTATGGCCTTGAAAACTCAAGCATTATTTTTGAGTATGTACCACTCTTTACACGAGCAAAACAGCAGCACCGCCTTACACGCATTATGAAACCACTTCACGTAAACCCCTCTCCTGAACAAACAGGAGTTATGCACATAGACGACAGTGATGAAGATATCTTTTCTGCCAGCGTTAAACACGAACTTGCAGATTCGTATGAGTCGGTTGAACACTCACTTATTGGTGGAGATACAGCTAGCTTTAGACCACTTAGACTGGATGATAACGATGATAGTGAAGATGATGAGTATAGCTATCAAGGTGAAGAATTTATAGGCACTGATACGGGCATTTTTGAACCTGAGGCGCAAGACATGCATAATCTGCCGCATGACCACACAACTCATCCTTCTAACACGCGTAATACGCCTAAACACACGCAATAAGTACCCACAGGCTTAATTCATAGTGTTTACCTAAAATGGCTCTTGAGCACTGTTTAGAATACAGTCAAGAGCCATTTATATATGGTTATAAGGTTCAAACTTTGTTGGTTTTCAACGTGTTATTGCTGTTGATCCACAAAATTGTCATTTAATAAACAAATAAGAGCCTTCATATAAAACGCGCGCTCATATGAGCGCGCGCAAGACAAGCTAGATAAAAATTCTTCCACAACCAATAGGAGCTCCATGATCATACAAGTGGCTCCAATGTACGTCAGGCGGATAAGCTTCTATGATCCAATCACCGCCACAGTAAATTGCAACATGACCGCGCCAGAATATGAGATCTCCTGGTTGTCTGTCTGCAAGATTAATGCTTTGATACATGCCACTATTGTATAAATTATTAGCATCATGACTATGCCAACCATAAGGACCTGTGGCCCAGTGATCATATGGATTAAATTCGCCCAAATCCATACCACAGGCATATGCACATTGCATGACAAGTCCTACGCAATCGGTTCCAACACCTGGAGCGCATGCATAATCCCATACATACGGAGTGCCTATATATTCTTTAGCACGGCTTAGAAAAGCATCAATACACTCTTGTCTTGAGGCATTCACGCCAATACGCGAAGGCGTCATATAGTTAAATGGATACGGAGCTCCCCACACCGAAGGTACATTCCACGATGATACACGGAAATAACCTGCAGGATTTTGATAACCCACTTTATCGCAACGACCATTAGAATCAAAGCGATATACATATCCATCAATAGTTTTATCACAACTTGCAAGCATGGCGCCGTTTGACTCAAGGTAAAATACACCCGTTGGATCGGTTAACCAACCAGTTTGCATTTGATAGGTTGTAGGATCAAGATAATAATAAACTCCGTTTACTTTTTGCCAACCAGTGGCACATAAACCAGACGCATCGGCAGCATAATACCATGCGTCATTACTATAAAGCCAGCCAGAGCATGGTGTACCCAGCTTTGAATACGCATAGAGCTTACCGTTGATTTCTTCAGTATGATCCAACAAAACATAATCGTCGTTCGCATAAAAATGGAGATCATTAACCGTAAAAGTACCCTTACGGAGTTTCTTTGAATGAGGATCTACATAAAAGTTCTTACCACATGCAGAAATTAAACCTGTAGGAGTTGATCCATCAGAAGCAATAAATACATCATCTGTAATTTGACCTTGAACTTGGCCATTTTCATCAATAAGGAATTTGCTGTTACCATCGCTTACAATGGTATTGTACAAAAGTCCTGCATCTTGATCTATCCAGTAGAAATGATTATCTACTGCAACTTTTTTAAAGCGTGTGAGTAGATCCTGCGGGTCAAAGTAGAAACGTTTACCGTTAGAAATGGTATACCAGCCCTTAACTAATACTCCATTGCTATCAGTGTGCATCCAGGAATTTTGACTGACTTGTACCCATGCGTCATACAGAAGTCCTGCATCTTCATCTAACCAGTAGTCATGACCCTTATCGGTTAGTTTACCTGTTACCATCTTATAGTTGTCTTTATTAAAGTAGAACCATTTACCATTAGGTGCATGATACCAACCTGTAAGCAGGCAGCCGTTACCGTCAGTACGAAGCCATTTGCCAGATTCGTCTTTTACCCACTGGTTATAGAGCAATCCATCGTTTTTATCTAACCAAAAGGTATAACCTTTATCGGTTAAGATACCTGTTTTCATAGTATGGTCTTGATTAAAGTAGAACCAGTATCCGCTT
>QWCD01000051.1_pt1 | contig 44503 bp, 39 predicted proteins | sample 1972461 | NCBI WGS metagenome assembly QWCD01 (sample SAMN09866717, study PRJNA288562) | Human vaginal metagenome isolate term4_vaginal, whole genome shotgun... | isolation source: vagina | host: Homo sapiens | place: USA: California | reverse complement strand
TGTATTCATTGTTATCCTTTCTACATTTCATCTTCGCTGCGTAATGCTATTTCTATCTTTTCTATTTCTCGTTGCTCTTCATCAAATTTAAATTTAGTTTGTGCTCGTGCACCTAGTATAAACAATCCTGCTTCTTTTACTAATTCAACTAACGTCACTTCTTCTTCTTTATCACTCTCATCTATCCTTCTCCATCCCGTATCAATCTTTATCTTTTTACCATCTTTGTATACTTCACCTTTACTGCGTACTTCTGCTATTAGTGACCCCTCTTTCCCTTTGCAATATTTAACACCTATATTTCTGATGCATATATCCGCTTCTTTTACAAGCATGCTATATGCATTTTTTACAATATTTGCATATTTCTTATATGCTCTCGTAAATTCTGGTCTTGCATCTTCACTCGAGGTTATACTATGTGCCTCTTCATATTGATATTTCTTCTTTGTAAATCGTAATGTCTTATCCCTATCATTCCATTTTATTTCCCTCACAATGATACTCATGATTATCTTGTCCCCTTTCTACCTTTTCATAATAAATGCCATTTCTATCTTCCTCCAGATTGTCTAGTTGTATGTTCCCTACTAACCAATCTATGCAGTTCCTTTCGTTTTTAAATAATGCATCATAAATGCTTTCATCTGTAGTACAAAATCCCCTCCAGCAATGTAATTCTTCTTCCCAACAATAATATGCCCCTATATCGCTCCAGGCATTCATCGAATAAGCGTCCCAAATTGCTTTTCCCATAGTTGTTGTTATTTTTGTCGCTTTCATACTATTACCTCACTCATGTATATTTACCTCTACCCCTATGCAATCTAACCAATCGATAAAATCGATATGGATATCCTGCATTATTTATCCCCTCATAATAACTATCTTTATCTAAGTAATAGCCTTGAGGTACTTTCACTTCTTTTCTCCATTCTGTTGCCTTTACTATTTTCACTATTTCTTTCGGATGCTTAACTGAATTACTTTTTACCCATCGTTTTTGATGTTTATTCTCTGTTCTTTCTTTTGTAAAATATTCTGCCAGTCGAATCGCATCTTCTGCTTCTCCATGATATAGTTTTATATCTGTAAATCCATGCGGCCATAACTTCTTCATCAATTTTGATGTTAATTCAATGCCACGATTAATCAGCATATGAAAGTGATACTTTCTCTTTCCTTCCAAAATATAAATATATTTTAATTCCACCTCAGCTTTTGCTCTCTTAAATGCATCTCGCAAGCGCCGATTGAAATTTGTAATATATTTCTTTGCCGTTTCTATATCCACCATTTCTTTAATCGTGAGTGTGATATAGTAATCCTCTGCTTCAAAATTGTTAGCTATCAATCTCCGTAATTTTGCTTTTGCTATTCTGAAATTATTTCTCGCTACTTCTTCTTTTGTTAATTGCCTTCTCGGTAATCTCGGTTTCTTTTTATGCCCTTGATACGATTTGGCAGTCATATAATCATAAATCTCTGTCATGATTTTCATTTTAATAATTTTTTGTTTTCTCATATGATGCCTATTTTTAAAAAACTACGACTTGTTAATATATAGTATCAAGTCCAAAATAGCGATTAATACAGGCTATTTTCTGTCTTTCCTACTATATTTTTTTAGACACATATGATATAATAAATGTGCTAATTTATATATATATGTCTTGAGATTGAGCTATCGTTTTATCGATAGCTCTTTTCTTTTTCCTTGTATCCACGTCGCCACCGTAACTTGCTCTTTATATGCACAATGCCATTGCCCAAGCGACACATTATGATACTTACACGATTTGCAATGCTCCATGCATATAGTTGCCTTTTCTTTATGGCACACCACACAATGATGTGGCTTCTCTCCGCAAATCGGGCACGCTTTATATGGATATTGTCTATGCATATTGATACCCATATCTATCACTCAATATTTGTTGTAACAATCGTCTATATTCTTTGGGATGTATTCCACCATGTATTTTTATCCTGTGACAATGCCAGCATAAGCAGCACATGTTCTCCATCGTACTTTTACCACCATTCCCCCGATACACAATGTGATGCATTTCTTGATAAGGTCTACCGCATAACACGCATCTTCCTTCGTCTCGATTGATGATGGACTTTCTTAACTTTTCCATCATTGCATCATCTGCCCGTTTTCTTTTCGTTTTACTTCTCATTGTAAGTGACTTCTTTCGCCTTAACTGTGTTCGTTTAAGCATCATTCCACTCCCTTTTTATTTGCGCTTCTACCAGTCTACATTCCAATTTGAATACATTAATAGCTTCTGTTGCATTGAGATATAGTACTTTTGCTATATCTCTTTTTTTGCGTAACTCGCTAATACGTTTATCACCTTGTGCTAGATCTCGTATCAACGTAACTGGTATTTTCTCCGCCCTAGCACTAGCCATGTATTTTGCCTTTTCTACTTTATATGCTCTCTCCGCTTCAGCTAATGCAATGCCTCTGTCTTTTGATAGTTTCAACGCATTTAATAATTCAACACGCTTTTTCTGCAAATATACTAATAGTTCATATCCATCCATATCAATATCTATACAGTACAAGTGTTTGCCCTGGATGTAATGGACCTTTATTGATATTGATCCCATTAATCTCTTGTACTTTTCTTATCCAATCACGAATGTCTTCATTGTCGCCCACATTAGCTTTGCCAATCGTCCATAAAGTATCACCGCTCTTCACTGTGTACTCATAACGAATTTCATAGCCTGGTTCTGTCGTACACCCCATGGCAATACCTGCAGTAATAATAGAAACCACTGCCAGCAACACGAATAAAATGGTCTTGCATACTCTATTCCGCTTCACGCCCCTACTTTTCATGATTACGCCCCCTTTAGCCACTTCATATGTTGGCTCTTCATCCATGTTTCAAATTTATCTACATGGACCAGCGTTTGTTGTGGTCCTAACTGTAGGCATATATCATTAAACTTACCTTCCTTACGGATCATATCTATTCTTCTATAGATATACATTCTGCTACGCCCCCATATCTTAGCTAATGTGCTAATAGGAACATATTTTGGTTGAACATTTTCCATAACTACATATTCCTTTCTATTTTCATCTTATTTTTATAATTAGAATCGTTAGGATTACTGCAATAACAAACATTCCCAAATTCACTCTTGTGCAATATCTTATGTCTTCTAACTTTTCCTCTAGCGATTGGTCTTTGTTATATTTCAAAGCATTAAAATATCTAACTATAATCCACTTTTTTTTGAGCCGCATTATGTGGCTCTTTTTTTCTATCCATTTATACTCCCTCTTTTATCCCCTCTCTTAATGTTATAATTACTCTGAAAGGAGGTGATTATTATGAGTGCTAAAAGTATTTACGAATCAATAATGAAAATAATTCTTTTCAAAGAAGATAGACTTAAACAAGATCAATACTTAAGAGTCACTCTTGAAGAATATCCAGAATACGAGGTAATACAAATTGGTCATCTTGATGATGATTACCTCTTTTTTACTATTGCTCCCGAGAAAGGTATCTTGACCACGCTCTTACGCCCTCCGTCATCGCATCCTCTGCGACTTGACGTTCTAACGATGTCAGAGATCGAACCTTCAAAGAAGAAAAATACAGTAGGATTTCTTGGAGACGTCTCAAAGTCTGATTAACTTCTTTTAATTGAACTTCTATTTCATTTTGAGCCTTGTTCCCGCAAGGCTCTTTTTCTTTTATTACCTTTAATTCATCTACTGAAATATCTATTTGTATTTTCATTTCTATTACCTCCGCTTCATCTCGTTAAACTTCGTGTTTCTCGAAGTTTATAGGTAAAAAAATTTCATCTATTTTCTTATTAAAGTATTTTGCTAATATAAACATCTCATTTTGCTTAAATTGGGTAACCCCTTTTTCTTTATTTTGATATGTCCTAACATCAACATTAATAAGCTTTGCAACATCACCCTGTGTTAAATTATTTACTTTTCTAATTCCCATCAATAAATATTGCATACTCATTTCACCTCCCTTCTTTAAACTTCATGATATACGAAGTATTTTTATATGTCAACATTTTTATTCGTGTTTTTAGAAATTTTTTGCTTGCTTATGAAATTATTTTCGTGTATTATGAAAATATCAAAGGAGATATTATTATGGATGTTAGATCTTACACAGCAAATAAAATAAAAGAATATAGAAAACTAAAAGGGCTTACACAAAAAGAGTTAGGCGAAAAGGTTGGTGTCAAACACAATACTATTTCTGGTTATGAAAACTGCACTACAGAACCTGAACAAAATATTCTGTTTAAAATTGCATCAGTTCTTGAAATCAATATTAATGATTTATTCCCACCTACTACCTCTAAACCTTCATTAAATAATTCTACTGCACATTTAACAGAGAAGGACGAACGAGACATACAAAAGCGCTTACAATCGATTCTTAACGATTTAAATAGTGAAGCTGCATTGTCTTTTTACAATGGGGATCAAGAAATGGATGAAGAAACTCGTGAATTGCTAAAACTATCTCTAGAACAATCAATTCGTACTGCTAAATTAAAAGCTAAAGAAAAATTTACACCAAACAAATATAAAAAATAATTGGGGTGCTTATGGATATTAAGGGAAAAGTTGAAAAACTTATAAAAAAATACAATACGACAGACCCTTTTGCTATTGCAAACGCGTTGGGTATTCGTATTGTATATGAAAATCTCGGGGCCATTTATGGTTACTTCGATGTGCATTTTAGGATAAAAAAAATTCATTTAAATAATTCTATTGATGAATCTCTATTGCCTTTCGTTTGTGCCCATGAACTAGGTCACTCTGTGTTACATCCTGATCTAAATACACCTTTTCTAAGTAAATATACTTTATTTTCGATTGATAAAATTGAACGACAAGCTAATACTTTTGCCGTTGAGTTGTTATTGTCAGATAATATCTTAACTGAATATAGTAATATTAATTTTTTTACATTAGCTAAAAATAGGGGGATTCCCAATGGCTTAGAGTTCCTAAAATTTAAATAATTAAATTGACAACTGGTTCAATTTAGTATAAGATACGGCTACAGAGAAAAAGTATTTATTACTTTTGCGAGAGCGGTATCGAAAGATATCGCTCTTATTTTTTTTACCTTTACCATTAAACTAAAAATCCCCCCATCCTGCGCCAACAGGATGAGGAAAAATTGAATACATGATAAGGAAAACAGAACTTACAGATGATATGTTAGAAACTATAGATTTTTATCATCATGTACTGTAAAACTTACCAATTATATTATGTTACTTATTTTATAGGAGGTATATTTTATGTCTAATATTACGGACGAAAGACTTGTAGAATTGCGTAGATCCGCACCGCCACCATATGAACCTGAACGTTTACCTTTTAATACTTTTAATTTACTCACTCCTGAATTAATTAGACTATCTTCTGAGGCGAATATGGCATTAGGTGAATATAAAGGCTTTTTAGTTAATACGCCGAATCCTATTTTGCTTTTATCACCTATCACTACACAAGAGGCCGTGCTATCTTCTAAATTAGAAGGTACTCACGCAACGCTTGAAGATATTCTTAATCATGAAGCTGGTAACCAAACTGATATTCAAGATGATGAGTTAAAAGAAATTCTAAATTATCGTTCTGCATTAAAACATGCATTAGATACTATCTCACCATATAACCAATTATCAAATCCTAATAGTAAAGAACCATTAACAATAAAAATTATTAAAGAAATGCATGCCATTCTTCTAGACAATGTTCGTGGGTCTACAAAACATCCTGGGGCTTTTAAAAAACTACAAAACTATATTGGTGGATATGATTTTATTTCTTATACACCTGTTTCTCCTCAACTAACAGATTCTTATATGTCTAATCTAGAAATGTATTTCCACTATGATGAGATAAATCCATTAATTCAAGCAGCTATTATTCATGCACAATTTGAAATAATTCATCCATTTGAAGATGGTAATGGACGTATAGGCAGATTGCTAATTCCTCTATTCTTTTATTATCGTGGAATTATTCCATCTCCCATATTCTATATGAGCTCTTATTTTGAACGTAATCGTGATGAGTATATTCATAATTTAGCCAATATTTCTAAAAATAATAACTGGGTATCTTGGATTTATTTTTTCCTAAGTGGCATAATTGCCGAGTCTCATAACAATACCAAGAAAGCTTTGAATATTTTATCTTTATATGAACAGTTTAAATCTTTAGGTGATTCTATAAAATCATATTACTTCATTCCGATTTTAGACTTTATTTTTCAGCATCCTATATTTACAAGTAAACAACTTATCGAAGAAATCAATGCTAGTAAACAAACTGTATTTACACTTCTAAATAAAATGGTAGATCAGAATATTTTGATAAGTTCAGATAAAACAAAAAACAGAACATTTATTTGTCCAAAATTATTGAGTATTATAGATAGTTAAGTCTAATATTTTAATATTTTTTAGACTATATTTTTTTATAGTCCAATATATTCCATTTTATTGGACTATATTTCTTAATAGTCCAATATACATAAAAAAATTAGACAAAATAAATAAACCATTAGAACTATATAAACATAATCCTTCATCTCAAATATATAGCATTTTTTTGAGTTATCCACAATCCTAAACTCAAAAATATAAGTTTTGAAACCTTTAATAATAAAATATTTGACATCTATGCATTTTGCTGTTACACTTCTTTTATAACGAATAAGCAATGAACCTGAGGGAACATTGCGGAGGCGAAGCAATCTGCGGAATGCTTCGCCTCTTTTTTATGGAGAAATTATGAGTAAACCATTTTGTACACACAATAAACAATTAAAAATCCTAAGAGATAGAAACATGCTTATCAATTAATTAAATAAAAACTCCCCCATCCTGCGCCAACAGGATGAGGGAAAATTGAATACAATACCTGGAACAGGTACCGCATCAACCAGTAAATTGATTATATCACGTTCCAGGTGTATTTCCTATACCAAAGGAGCGTGATTTTATGTGGTGTGAAACCGTAACTAACAAATCTGGCATTACTAAATATAAATTTCAAGAACGTTATATAGATCCATATAGTGGCAAAGCAAAAAAAGTATCCATTACATTAAATAGTAATAGTAGGCAAGCATATAAAATTGCACACTCTGAATTACAAAATAAAATTGACTTGGCCACTAATACAGATATTGCCAAGAATATGACATTGAATGATGTTATATCTGAGTTTTTAGAATCTAAACGTGCTTTTAGAAAATCATCTACACAATATAGTATGGATAATCTTTATAAGCAAATTATAAAATGGTTTCCGCCTGATATATTGCTTTCTAAACTTTCACCATATATTATTCAAAGTACGTTTGATAAATTCGCTTGCAAGTATTCATATAGTTATACAAAGTTCGCTCTTAGTCTTATTAGACAATCATTAAAGTATGCTAAACGCATGGAATATATTCATGATATTTCATTCTTAGATAATATCGAATTGCAAAAGCCTGTCGCTGATGTTGACCGCATTAAGAAGCAGCGTTCTAAATTCCTAACTAAAGATGAATTAAAGTGTTTGCTATCGCAATTAGATGCTATCAATCATCATGTATCTCTATTATGTGAGTTCCAATCATTAACTGGTCTTAGATTCGGTGAAATGGTGGCCTTACGTACTCAAGATTACGATAAAGAACATGAAGAAATAGATGTGAATGGTACTTTATCTGGTCGTGGCAGCTTTGCCGACCCTGCTATGCGGTTACCGCCCAAAAATGTTCATTCTATTCGTAGAGTAAAATTAGATCCAAGAGCGATACAAATTATTAACTACTTCATAACTGCTAATCAAGCACGCCGATTGTGGAAATCTAAATTTTCTGATCTAGGATATATCTTTGTTACAGACGGAGGTTTACCGTATGATCTACATTATGTAAATCGCACTATAAAAAAACTTTCTTTCCCAAAGCCAGTAAGTACACATACATTTAGACATACTCATATATCTATTCTTGCTGAATCTAATGTTCCACTGCGAGCAATCATGGAACGTGTCGGACACAACGACCCAAGAACTACACTTGCTATTTACACACATGTAACTGATGAAATGAAACGTAAAGTAAATACAGCTATTACTAATATGGGAAAAGTCTTATCAAGTAAATAAAGAGAGCCACTGCATTATGTGCAGTGGCTTTTATTAAAATAATGGGCTTAATTGTCCTTTATCTTCATGTATAACAGACAGTACTTCTTCAATCTTACTAATACTACAAATCAATTCATGATTCTTAGCATATTGCATTGTTTCTACCATCTTTACTTTTAAAGAGTCTCCTGGTATCAATGTTATTTCGCCTGCTTTATACTTTTTTAACCAACCTTCATCTTCTATATGTGCGCTAATCTTATTTTTCCCAATTCTAAACTCCCATTTAGAATTGCCAATAAAATCAACTTTTTGAATTTTCAGTATTACTATTTGTGTATTGGTTATTTCTTCTTGTGTAATACTATTTGTTACCGCTTCATCAATATCTAAGTTGCTACCAATTTGAACTGCCTGTATTTCATTTTCAATATCTGCTCCGAACTGTACGCGATCAGTTTCTCTCATTTCACTAACGCCATCAGAAATTAATGCCATGCTTGTTATAAGTGCCTCTCTTTTAGGCTCTGTATAACACTCTAATGTACTAACACCTGTTTCCTGTGCCTGCTTAGATATTTCTAACTCTAATGTATCAAAAGCTTGTTCTGATATAGATCTATTTTTATCCATTGCTTTTAATATTGCGTACTTAGCTTTTACTAAAAAAGTTCCAATGATGCGTTTTGCATCACAACGTTCTAAGCCTTCATCTGGTAATGACTCAATAACTGAACGCAATATCATACGTATAGACCCTTGTTCTACATCATCTAGCATTATTACTGGTTCAATTTCTTTAGCTATACATCCCACTAATTCTCTATCTGTATATTGAAATCCCTCAATTAATTTCGCAATTCCTAAAAAAATTTGTTCTGGCTTTGATGCATTTTTATCGTAATCAACTGTAATATAAAATTGATTATCCTCTAATTTCTTTTCCATCGCTTCACCACTTTTTTATACCCTTTAATTTTAACTTCATTTTACCCAAAAATCTCTTAATTGTATAGATAAAATTATCTATATCTATTACAACAAAGGCCTTGCATTTTGCTAATGCAAGGTCTCAAATAATCCTCATATAAAAGGGGCAAATATTTACTTTAAAAAGGGGCAAAAAAGGGACAAATTATCGTTATAATGCGTTACAATTTGTTTTTTATTTTTTTGCAAATAACTACTTTATATCTAGTTTTGTTGCGTTTTGTTACAATTAATTACAATGTATTAATTGAAAATAAAAATGGTGCGGTCAGCGGGACTTGAACCCGCACGAGCGTTAGCTCACCACCCCCTCAAGATGGCGTGTCTGCCATTCCACCATGACCGCATATTCTATATGATTAAAGTCGCCAAGACGAGTGTCTCAAGTAAATGGTGCCTCAGGACAGAATCGAACTGTCGACACACGGATTTTCAGTCCGTTGCTCTACCGACTGAGCTACCGAGGCATATTTAAGTAAAAAAAATGGCGACCCCGATCAGATTTGAACTGACGATCTTCGCCGTGACAGGGCGACATGTTAACCGCTACACCACGGGGCCGCATAACAACTCTCGTTGACTACTTTGCTAGTATACCAAAGGTCAGAGATAATTGCAAGTGCCTTTTACATTTTTTTACAAAAAAATTATAAATTCATGCAATACACTAATCATCTAGTTAGTATAGTCATAAACCATTCCTCTATATATCTTGCGCAGTCTATATATCATACTGGTTTCTAATCATTGCGTTCATATCCTTTTTCTTATAGAAACTATTATTTCTAATATCGCAATGAAATAACCTCACAAATAATAGATTGCACCGCTTCTATGAGCCATGCTACGTCATACACCCGCTCATATATGTATGATACGAAATAGTAACATAATCATGGCATTCACTACTAACTAACTTACAATTGATACTACTAGCTGAAACTATGTAGTATAAACATACATTTTATAGTATAGCTCATTTCTTCAGCACATATGTCATACGTTATATACCAATCACGATACAAGTTAAGTGATCTTTATACTTTCAATACAGTCATCTATCTAATTTACTACCAACTATATACTGTCATATTTGCATATCACGCAATAAAAATCATGTACTAAATCACATAATTACTAATTGTACCTATATTTCAATGGGCCAATGTAAATTACATGTTCCATAACTAGGTTATATCATCAGTGAGTTTTCTTACATCTAAGGCATACGGAACATAACACGGCTATAGATTCCACTATATAATAGTGTTCCTTCTATTCATAAACCAGTTCAATGAGAATGATTTATCTATAAACCTATCCTCTTTTATTAATAAAACAGCATCCTAATACTACAGAGAAATGAATCTACTCATCAAGCACTAGTCATCCTACTTATGTACTTCACCATATCTCATAAAAGTAAATGATGGTCCATTCCACCCGTTTATAAAGGCATTACATATCTTCTTTATGTGCAGGTTCCAAAGCCTGGTTGTCAAGTAGTTGTTGACAGGATGCAACGAATCGATATTTAGCTTCTACTTTGGCCACATCCCAATCTGTCCCTTTAGGACACCATTCAGAAGGTAAGATGCCACACTTAGGGAAGTTAATAACAAATCCCATAGTATCCGCTTCATGGCTTCCCCACCACGCACCGATTGCTTCCTCTGGGTCTAAATATACACTATGAAGGCCTGTATCCGCTAGCCAGCCTTCAATCGTATCCCACAATTCTTGAGGTATACAACTATTAGTTAAATATTCTCGTAAACTTACTTTAGCCACGTCTTGCAACTCAGATTCTACTGCCATGATCATCACCCTTTCTAATAATCAGTATCCTATGATACGGTTAGTAAAATACATCAATATTTATTTTGTCTAGTCCCTATAACACCTATTAACTGTATACTTTCTACATAGAGTTATCACGTGCTATAGTACTATCCCTTACGAGGAATAATAGCATTAACCGCAGTAATATAGGAAATTAATTGATCGTTCTCATCCACCATACGAATAGACCAAACATGTGTCCGTTTACCGTGTTTAATCAATTCACCATAAGCATAGAGATAGCCAGTTGATTGTTTAGGATTTACATGTTGTGCCGTTACTGTTTGTCCTACAGCCATTAATTTTTCATTAGGTCTATGTTGCTCTAAATAAGCAGTCGACATCATGCCTCCTACAATTTCAGCAAATGCTAACGTAGCACCACCATTTAAATAGCCAAATGGTTGTGCATGAAAGCTCCCTAATTTCATACAACTTTCAAACGCATCATCTTCTAGACGAGCATATTGAATATCTAATCCTTCTAATAAATTCATGATCCATTCCTCATATACATTATATTTGCCACTACATGACTATGCTTCAATCGTCACTATAGCTTGTGCTTGTTCCATCAATATAGATTGATGAATCGACACACCCAATCCTACGCCATTGGGAACTTTCATTATACCATCATTAAATGCTAGTGCTGGCGTTGTAAGATCATCATAAAAATATCTACTAGAATCTGATAAATCTCCAGGCATATACGAATCGCCTAATGCAGCCAACTGTACATGAAGCATTTTAGAAATACTACTCTCTACCATACTACCAATCCAGTAGTACACATTATGGCGCCGACAATAGTCAATCATTTGCTTAGCAGGGTATAGCCCACCTAAACGACCAATTTTAATATTCATCACTTCAATAATGTCATGTTCTACGCCAAACTCCAACTCTGCCAAGGTTGACACCGTTTCATCAAAACAAAGCGGCGTAGTAATCGGCCAGTAATGATTGTATTTCAGATCGAAATAGTCTTCAATAGAAGTTACCTGAAATGGTTCTTCCATACACAATAATCCCAATTCATCAAAACGTGCCACTTCATCTACATCAGTAGGCGAAAAGCTGCGATTCGCATCGACTGATAAAGCTAATGCAGGATATGCATCACGTATAGCAGCCACTTTTTCATACCCATCACGTGGGTTAATCTTAATTTTAATTCGTCTACATTGCTGTTCCACTTGGGTGTTCACAAATTCCAGCAATTCATGTAAAGGCATATCGCCAGCAACAACGCCCATAGGAATTGTATCTGCCAATGGTTGTCCCATAACATGTGATACCGTATTATAACCATTGCGTTCAGCGGCCAAATTAAGCAATGCATTTTCCAGTCCTGCTACAGCCATAGGTGCCTCTACACGTCCATCAGACAAACGACTGATAATTAAATGCACTTCAAAGCCACTATCAAGTTCCTGACCCACCACTGCTGGTGCATACTCTTTTGTTAGCTTTTCCCATGATACATCAAATGTTTCATTTGTATAAAAAGGCGTCGGAAAAGCAACTGATTCACCATATCCACGATTTCCCTGTTCATCTTCAGCGCAAATCACAATGGTATGACGATAGTCTACAAGACCTTGTGCTGTTTTAAAAGGAAATTTCATCGGCATTCCCACTTGATATAATGTAATCGATTGTATAAACATATACGACCTCTTTCTCTACAATAGTTTCCTTATGCTCCACACAAGCCATATCATGTTTGCTATGATACGCTTATATGTCAAGGGTACTACGAATCATAAACGACTATCCATGAATATTAGTAAGATGCACCTATAAGTGAAGCTGATTGCGCAAAATCTTACCTGATGCATTTCTTGGTAGGCGATTTCGCTTTACAATATACGTAGGCACTTTATACTTAGCTAGTCGCCTATCCATATATGTACGAAGCTGTTCTTCTTCTAATGATGTAACAATAAACAGAGCGGGTACTTGCCCCCATACCTCATCGAGTACAGGTACAACCGCACATTCAACAACTTCCTCTAACCGATACAATACATCTTCTATCTCTTTCGGATAAATATTTTCTCCTCCGGAAATAATGATATCCTTCCGTCGATTTAGAATATACAAATACCCATCTTCATCTACATAACCAATATCATCCGTATTAAAGCTCTCACCAATAGGCTCTTTCCCAAGATACCCATCCATTAGCATAGGGCCAGATACATGAATTTCTCCTATGCCCTCTTCATCAGGATTGACAATGTGCACCTTCATAAAAGGTAATGGTTGTCCTACAGAATCCGCCTTATCTAAATGTTCCAATACAGAAAATGTCACATTTTGACTAAAAGTTTCTGTCATACCGTAGGTCTTAAAAATAGGTAAACCTTTTTGAACACAACTACGTATCAATGGCTGTGGAATAAACTCACCGCCTAACAAAATCATGCGTAACCGATGCCGTTCAATAAAAGGCACTAATTCTTTCAATATGGTTGGCACAAGAGAAACCATTGTGATTGTATTGTTAGTAATCAATCGTACAACTTCATCTCTGTCATATTTAGGGAGAATAGTGATGCGCGTCCCATTATACAAACTTCTCATAACAATGGATAAACCACTGACATGAAAAATTGGCAATACAATGAGCCAATTATCATCTTCACATACACCTAACCGCTGCATAGAGGCCTTAACATGTGCCTCTATCTGTCGCCAGCGAATAGGCACCGACTTAAATTTTCCCGTAGTGGCACTGGTATTCATGATAACAGCAATTTGTTTTGGATCCATAGACCAATCAAGTAGAATTGATGGATTACTAGGTAATGCTGAAATGGCTGAGAATGACAATACTTGGTATGACCATGGTGTTGCTCCATCCAATCGAGGTCTATGGTGGGTGGTCCCCATTATGGGATACTGTAACGTTCCAGTGAGCGTAGGCACACTACGCTGATTCTTAGATGCAGCTACAACTGTTGCATCCTCTAAGAAATCCGACTCCAGAGATTCTAATATATTCTCACTTCGTCGGTCAGAAGCCAACACATAGGAAATATCAAGCCCTCTTATTTGTTCCATCATTTCTTTCTGCGTTAAGCGCACATTGAGTAGTAATACTTCTTTACGTAGCAACAATAGGGCAAACAAGACGATGACCATATCGGTTGAGTTATCGGATACTAGAGCGACTCGGGTTTCTTGTTGCAACACATTCGATAATCGCCTTGCTACATTTTCTACCTTCTCGTATACATCACCAAATGTTAATTCATTCATATATAACTGATTTGGATTCTTTTTGTATTGATCTGCTAGCCACTTCATACCTACGCTGTTACCCTTTCATTAAGGAAATTTAGGAAATTGTTTAAAATCCGGTTTACGTTTTTCCTTAAAAGCATCACGGCCTTCTTTTGCTTCATCGGTTGTATAATACATTAATGTTGCATCCCCAGCAAATTGTTGTAATCCAGCCAATCCATCTGTATCTGCATTAAATGATGCTTTCAACATGCGAAGTGCCATAGGAGATAATTGAAGAATTTCCTTACACCAAGAAACAGTTTCCGCTTCCAATTGATCAAAAGGAACTACCGTGTTTACCATACCCATTTCATAGGCTTGTTGTGCCGTATATTGACGGCATAAGAACCAAACTTCGCGAGCCCTCTTATGACCAATCATACGTGCTAAAAATCCAGCCCCGTAACCAGCATCAAAAGAACCTACGCGAGGACCTGTTTGACCGAATTTAGCATTTTCAGAAGCAATTGTTAAATCACAAACCACATGTAACACATGACCACCACCAATAGCATAGCCATTAACCATAGCAATGACTGGCTTTGGTGTAATACGAATCAAATGTTGTAAGTCTAATACGTTAAGACGAGGTATATTATCTTCGCCTACATAACCACCATTACCACGGACACGTTGATCTCCACCAGAGCAGAATGCTTCTTTATCTTCTCCTTGTCCATGATTGGCACCAGTTAATATAATAACGCCAATTTCTGCATCATCACGAGCCACGGAAAAAGCATCAATCAATTCCATAACCGTTTTGGGACGGAACGCATTACGCACTTCTGGACGATTAATGGTAATTTTAGCAATCCCTTCATAGGTTTCATAAATAACATCTTCATAATTACGATCCAATACTTGCCAATTAAATGTAGTAGCCATAATCTTCTCCTTATCTTACTCATAGTATCTAAATAATCTCATACTAACCATACTCAATTGTGTACATCAAATACTAATCGATTATAGTATATCATGTATACTCAATCATCTTCTAACTCATCATGTCTCTATGAGCCATTAGATGGACCTGTCGTAGTATGCAAAAATTGAGCAACTATACGTTCAAACTCTCTAGGTCGCTCCAAATGCGTATTGTGACCTACATTTTGAATTAAGGCCGTCGAAAACGAGCGCGCCTTTTTAAACACTTCTTCGCCTAACAAACTATATTTTTCATCTAATGCACCACTAATATATAAACTAGGACACATGATTTCATCAAGGCGATGGCCCACATAGGGCATACACCCTTGCCCTGATCCCATCAATGTGTGATGTAAGGCATACGGTTCATTATGAAAGCGCCGCCGCCGAATACTATCTTGTACGGATAGGGGTAATGTTTGTTGCGTCTTAAAAATAGGTAGTGCCGACCATGTATCTCTAAACCATGCACGCCCATTACGAACTATTTTTTTAGCTAATGCTTCATCTTGTAAAAACCTAACTTTTCGTGCCGATGGGTCTTGAATACCCACCGATCCACTTTCTAAGATTAATGCTTCAATATCATGTTGATATTGCAAAGCATATAACAAAGCAATGCGAGCCCCCATCGAATAGCCCATCAAACTATACGATGCACCTACTGCTGCCTGAATCACAATATGTAATTGACGTAACAACTGTGGCAATTGATATATCTGTGTGTCTAGTGGCTTATCTGATTGCCCATGGCCAATAAAATCTAATCGATACATAGCATAGCCAGGAATCTCTATCCCATCCCATGTATTTCCTGACTCTGAAAAGCCATGAAAACACACAAGCGGTTTTCCTTGTCCTATTACATGTATATAGTAAGAAATATCATCCACTACGATTCTCATGATATCACCGTATACTTTCCATATAAGGCAGCACTTGTCTCTTTATCTGTTGGCACTTCAATAATATGAACTTGCTTTGTCGCCATTGCAACTTCTAGCAACCGTTGGTACTCTTCATAGGATGTAACGCGACTATAAGAAAGACCATACAAAATTTGTAATCCAGAAAAATCGATACCATGCGGTGTAGAAAATAGCTCATCAAAATAGGGAACACCTTTCTGTGGCAAGCAATGGAAAATACCGCCCCCATCATTATTAAACAAAATAATCGTAAGCGGTATATCATATAATTTTCCTAGTAGCAAGCCATTGCTATCGTGGAACATAGACAAGTCCCCCGTCACTAGCACCGTAGGCGTCCCTGTACTAGTCAATCCAAAGGCCGTAGAAATAGTACCATCAATGCCATTTGTTCCGCGATTACCATATATACACGCCTGTGATTTTCCTGCTTTCCAAAAATAATCTATATTGCGAATTGACATGCTATTAGCCACTACCAACTGAGCCTCATCGGGTATAACATCTTCTAAAATTTGCACACAGCGCCCTTCAAATAGAGATGTTTCTTCTCTCACCCGTTCTAACTGCTCTCGTCCCTTCCGATTCGCCTTGATCCACTCACGTACATACGTATCATCATAGGATTGAACATCGATGGCTTTACAAAATTCTTCTATATCAGCCTCAATATATGTACTGGTCGTAGCCGCTGAATTGCGATACAATCCTGTGGCATCCACCTGTATATAAGTTGCTTCTCTATGAAAGGCAATATACTGTTGCAACCGTTTCGATATACTCATTTGCCCAAATTGAATAATATAATCTGGCTGCAACCGCTCTATCATAGTAGAAGATTTTAAAAACACGTCGTACGCATCGATTATGAACGGGCTATCGCTCCTTCGCATATTCGACAAAGGATCTGCTAAAATAGGGGCGTATAGTCGCTCTGCCAAAGTAGTAATAGGTGACATATCTTCTAATCTGTGGTTTGGTCCCACCACTATCACTATACGCCGATTCTGCCATTCTTCTATTCCGTTCAACTGAGATGATACATGAACATCACCTTTTAAAAAGCGAAATGGTTTCTTACTTCTACCCATTTCAAAATGTTTTTTCTCCAATTCTGGTATTAATGGATCGCATAAAGGCACATTAATATGAACTGGACCCGTCACGCCATGCATAGCATTCATATACGCTTTTTGTGCTATAGTTCTTGGATATTGGTAAACGTCTGGCCCATCAGGTTTTGATAATTCTTCATAATAACGAACCATAGAGCCCAATATTTTTTCTTGATCTACCGTTTGTGGTGCTCCCACTTTCTGTAATTTTGCTGGTCGATCCGCGGAAAGAATAAGTAGGGGGACACCTGTATAATACGCTTCCATAACAGCTGGCATATAATGACCTATCGCAGATCCAGAGGTGCACACCAATACGACTGCTTCACCGGTTTTCTTAGCAATTCCTAAGGCAAAAAAGGCGGCACTTCGTTCATCAATATTCATATAGGTTGTAAAGGATCCATAATACTTGAATAATAGTGCTAATGCAGTAGAACGAGCTCCTGGACTACATACAACATGTCGTACACCTAATCTATATAATTCGTCCACTAAAGGAGCTAAGTATTCATTCATAAATTGTCCTCCTTTATTTTGACTATAGGCCTATCATCTCTTATAAACTTTCTAATATGGTACGCAATTTACTATTAGACTCTTTATATTCTTCTACGCAATCTGAATCTGCTACAATACCACATCCTACGTAGGCATATAAATGAGTATCTACAATAAGGGCAGATCGAATGCCTACTACACAAAGTCCATCACCATTACCCTCAATTATTCCTAATGGCGATGCATACATACCTCTTTCATGGGATTCATACCGTTTAATCATATCTAGTGCCACATCTGAAGGTGTTCCTCCCATGGCTGGCGTAGGATGCAACGCATGACACCAATCAACAATAGACGTTGACGCATCATGGGCGTCTATGATTGTTCGCAAGTGATATAAATTAGGTAATGTCATAATATCCATAGGTGCCACTGTCACCTGCGAAGTAATGCCTTGCATGGTATGAATAATCATATCTCGTACTAAGGAGTGTTCATACACATTCTTATGATCTTGTAGTAAAGCTTCTTTTTCCTGCTCATCACAGCCCTCTCTTGCACAAGTGCCAGCTAAGGCATAGCTCATAACATGAGATTGTTTCTTTTCCACTAACACTTCTGGAGATGCACCTAAAAATGTCTTGCCTTCTTTCTGATACGCAAAAATAAAGCAACCAGAATTCCTAGTTACTAAATTATGTAGTATGCTTTCCACATGAAATCCTTGGGGCGAAGTAAACTCAACTTCACGAGAGGCTACTACTTTTGATACAGTTCCTTCATGAATCGCCCTTTGAATGGCGTGAAACAAAGATGCCCATTGCTCATAATCATGACTGCTTTCATAAACGTCATGATGCACTAATTCACTTGTCTTATCATCAATAATCGGTAACGTATCCGCATATAAACAATAAGATTCATTACCATCAACTACATAATAATAGGTAAACGCAATTAATTCATTTCCCATATGGTTCCAATGAGAAGGACGCGTTGTATCAAAAAAAGTACGTCCATAAAACACATAGGGATAGCGTCCTATTTCTTGTTCTGATGACAGTGCGATAAGTCGTTTCGCACCTATAATAATTCTATCATGTTGTGTATCACACCAATAGATGCGTTCTGTATCAGGAAAAGCATGCCAAAAAGAGAATGGATTCTCTAATCGCATAAATTGTTTTTTATACATCTATTTCACCTTGTATTGCTATTACATATTTTTTATTAACAATTTATTTTATCATTTCTTACGGCAAATGCAAAACCTAAGAATCTACACCGTATCATTAATGGCCCTTTCTCTGACCAAGCAATCGATCAATCCATTCCAATCCCATGTGGCGCAACACGAGTATAGGTGAATCAAATAACAATCGTGGTCCGCCCCAACGCATCATTCTTTGAATCTTTTGGCGATATATTGGTTCATAACAATGGGTCTTACAACGAGAGCAAAATGTTTTTGTTGCCATATGTGGACATTTCCTAATGCGTTGGGCGGCATAATCCCTCACTGCTTGACATTCTGTACACAACGAACCCAATGGTGTACCATGTTTGGCGTGACAATATAAGTGTATAATTTTTTCCATCGTGGTTAATTCTAATTGTCGCTTTTCTTCACAATTCATATCCACCCTCCTATCTACTATAATTGTATTATACCAAGCATTACTTTGAAATAAAAACAATCCATCAAGTCCGCTCTTTCTTCTTTAGGTACTACGATTGTTACATCATGTATTGGCATCTCCCTCCTATGATGAAAGATTACAGCACACAACTAACTATATATGATTCCTAAAAATTTTGTTTTTCTAAAAATATTACAAACTTTACTTGCACTGGTAATATATCACCTTTATTAAATCGTTAAAAAGACTAAGCACCGATACAATGAAAATGGCCTCTTTTAATTAGCCCTAGAGCTAATTAAAAAAGGTCATTCCATTAATTCTTGGCCCTTACTATTCTCAATGTATTCCCTACACTGCACCTATGAGCACAGTATAGGATATATTTCTACCCTCACTATCTATGATATGCCATGCTAAGTGCCATCCATGATACTGTATCTCCAATAGTTGCGAGCAAGATACCGTACTGTATGTCCTTTTTCCCACATACCACATATGCATTGTATGATATTGTTACAAACTATCAATGCATGTATGTAACTCATTTCCGACCATCATCGGCTCATATCATCTTATATAGTCATTCTATCTAAAAGCTTTACGCCCAATATCCTTACGATATTGCATGCCAGAAAAACGAATCTTTTCTATGCGATGATACGCGCCTTGTAGCGCCTGTTCTAACCGAGGTGCTATACCGACAACGCCTAACACACGTCCCCCATCAGTAACAAATTCCCCCTTGTCTTTCTTAGTACCTGCATGAAAAATCAGCGTATTCTCTTCATCTGTAAGATTTCCTCTAATCACATCGCCCCGATGAGATCTAATAGGATACCCCTTAGAGGCCAACACTACACAGGCTGCACTTCTATCGTGACAACTGACCATATCCTCTTGCAACGTTCCCGTCGCACAAGCCCACATAATAGCGCCCAGATCACTCGCTAGTAAAGGAAGAATGACTTGTGTTTCTGGATCACCAAATCTAGCATTAAATTCTACTACCTTAGGTCCACTGTTAGTAATCATAAGACCTGCATAAAGACACCCCTTAAAGGGCATACCTTCTTGTGCCATCGCTTGTACAATCGGTAATAAAATTTTCTTCATCGCCTCTTGTTCTAAAGATTTCGTCAATATAGGGGCTGGTGCATACGCTCCCATGCCACCCGTATTAGGTCCTTGATCGCCATCAAAAATCCGCTTATGATCTTGTGCCGCCACCATAGGCACTACCACTTTGCCATCTACAAAGGCGAGTAAACTAACTTCTTCTCCCTCCATAAATTCTTCAACAACTACTGTACTTCCCGCCTTACCAAAGCGATTATCTGACAGCATGTCATCGATTGCTTCATACGCTTCTTCTTTAGTCATCGCCACGACGACACCTTTACCAGCTGCCAAGCCATCCGCTTTAATAACAACTGGAATACCATATGCATCAATACACGCCTTAGCGCTTTGTACATCATGAAAGACTTCGTACTTAGCAGTAGGAATATGATACCGTTCCATCATTTTCTTAGCGAAAACCTTTGAGCCTTCTAACTGTGCCGCCCGTTTCGATGGTCCAAATACAGCAATGCCTTCTCTTTCTAGTATATCAACTAACCCTTCTACTAACGGTGCTTCAGGACCTACGACTACGAGATCAACTTGGTGAGCTTTCAAAAAACTGATTAATTCCTCACTATCATGCCAATCCATAGGGACTACCGTAGCAATGTTTGCCATTGCATCATTACCTGGAATAGCATAAATAGACTCTATACTGGCACTTTGTGCTAATTTCCAAACAATGGTATGCTCTCTACCACCCGTACCAATTACGCAAACATTCATGACATCCTCCTGTACTATGCATTGTAATTCTATCTATTATCATAGGTCTATCCATTCCGCTACTTACTGATACGGCTTGTAAACTATTGGCATAATCACCATGCATCCATCATGACACTCTATAAAGTGCCTATAAAAGTATATACTAATACCTACATGTTAATGTTTAAAATGACGAATATGTGTGAATACCATGGCAATACCTGCTTCATCTGCCGCTTTAATTGATTCTTCATCGCGAATCGATCCACCTGGTTGAATAATAGCACGAATACCATGTGCAGCAGCAGTTTCTACCGTATCGCCAAATGGGAAAAATGCATCCGATGCTAATACAGCCCCTTTCGCCGCTTTTCCCGCCTGTGTTAAGGCAATATGCGCAGAGCCTACTCGATTCATCTGTCCTGCTCCTACGCCTAATGTCTGATGCGATGATGCTACTACTATGGCATTTGATTTAACATGTTTTACTAATTTCCAAGCGAAGCGCAAAGCCTCCCATTGTTCTTTAGTAGGCTCTACCTTCGTAACTACTTCGTAAGTAGATTCATCTTCTACTATGCTATCTTCTTCCTGTACTAATAATCCACCAGATACTTTTTTTAGTACCATCTGATGCGTATCTGGTTTATCTAACACAATGAGCCTAATATTTTTCTTCTTTTCCAATAACGATAAGGCCGGTTCATCAAAACTTGGTGCCATAATAACCTCTAGAAAAATCTTACTCATTTCTTTGGCCGTATCTATATCCACTGGACGATTTACAGCGACAATGCCACCAAAAGCAGATGTTGAATCGGCTTCATACGATCGCACATACGCTTCATGTACGTCTGCACCTATAGCAGCACCACAAGGGTTTGTATGTTTAATAATACACGCAGCAGGTTCAGAAAATTCCCATACCATATTCCATGCAGCTTCCATATCTACAATATTATTATAAGATAATTCTTTACCATGTAATTGGTGCATGCCGCCCATTCCACTAGGCTTACCAAAGTCTCTATAAAAAGCTGCTTTTTGATGAGGATTTTCACCATACCGCAAATCACTAACCTTTTCATAGGCTCCTAAAAATTCTTGCGGCAGTGGCTGTTCGCCTACTTGTTTTGCCATATAATTGGCAATGGCTACATCATACGCCGCAGTATGAGAGAATGCTTCTTTTGCTAATCGAAGTCTAATCGATGCTGGTATTTCTCCATGCTCTTGTAGGATATGAATAATTTCATCATACCGATTAGGGTTAACGACAATACCCACATACGCATGATTTTTAGCAGCCGACCGAACCATAGTAGGACCACCAATATCAATATTTTCAATAGCTTCTTCTAAGGTAACATGTTCCTTAGCAATCGTTTCTCGAAAAGGATATAAATTGACAACTACTAGATCAATGGCTTCTATGCCATGGTCTTTCATAGCTTTTTTATGTTCCATATTATCACGGACTGCTAAAATACCGCCATGCACCATGGGATGTAAGGTCTTCACGCGGCCATTCATCATTTCAGGAAAATGAGTTAGCTCTTCTACACCATGAACCATGATTCCTGCATTTCGAATCACCTCTAAAGTACCACCTGTAGAATAAATGGTAACACCCAATTTCACTAGTGCTTTAGCAAAATCAACAACTCCTGTTTTATCAGATACACTGATAAGTGCATTTTTTATCATAGATCCTCCTCAATGAATCATCCTATGACTAGTAAAACTACCCTATACACTAGCTAAAGGCATGCTATCCATAAAATAATCAACACTAACATAACGCCTTAGCGCGTACAAAACTATGGCCGTCTTACTAGGCCTTCACATTACCATATCAATCTTAGACCACTTTAACTATACATCAAACTTTCTTACATAGTGTGACTTCATTTTATAAGCCTTAGTTAAGTACTATAATGAACCACATGATCTTTAATGACTAATTTATCCTCACAGAACAAAGCTAACGCCTCTTGATATGTTCTATGCTCTATAGGCAATAATCGTGCTGCCAATGTATCTTCCGTATCAGTAGGTAACACAGGTACTGTATTCTGCATAATAATAGGCCCTGAATCCATACCGCTATCAACAAAATGTACCGTACACCCACTTATTTTAACGCCTGCTTCTATCGCTTGTCGTTGTGCATGAAGTCCTGGAAAAGAAGGCAATAATGCGGGATGAATATTAAGAATACGATGTTCATACGCCTCAATAAATGTAGGGCCTAATAGGCGCATATATCCAGCCAATACAACACCATCTACTTGATAGGGTTTAATAGCCTCTAACAGTGCTCTTTCAAAAGCTTCTTTAGATTCATATCGGTTTCGAACCACTGCTATCGTTGGTACATGCCACGTCGCTGCTTTATGAAGTACTGGTGCATCTTCATGGTCACTAACAACAACATCTAGTGTGCCTTTAATATCTCCTCGCTTCATAGCCTCATATAATGCTTGTGCATTAGATCCGCGTCCACTAGCAAAAATAGCCAATCGCTTCACACCTAAGCCCCCTCTCACATACCGTCCTATACATAATCACTAGTTCCCACAACTAGTAAATACGTCGCCCTCTAGTACAACAGACTCTTCGCCTGCTTCAATTGTGCCAATTGTATAAGCTACTCCACCTGATTCAGCAATCGTCGCTTTCGTTCTATCCACATCTTCTTGATGTACTACCAAAATCATGCCAATTCCCATATTAAAAGTACGATACATTTCACGCCAATCTACTTGTCCCCATTCTTGGAGTTTAGAAAACACGGGTAATCGAGGCCATGCATCCACATCAATGCGTGCAGTAAGTCCTTTTGGAAGAATGCGTGGAATATTATCATAAAATCCACCACCCGTAATATGAACGAGTCCTAGCAGTAAATCCTTTTGAATTGCCGGCAATACTAAGCGCGGATATAAGCATGTAGGTCTTAACAATTCCTCACCCAGTGTACAACCAAACGCTTCTACATAATCGTCTAGCTTCATATGTTGTACATCAAAAACAATCTTGCGCACTAAAGAAAATCCATTAGAATGCACACCTGATGATGGCAACCCCAATACTACGTCCCCTACGCGAATCGATTCTCCCGTAATTAATTTCGATCGATCTACTAGTCCTACGGCAAAGCCAGCTACATCATAATCACCTGTATCGTAGAATCCAGCCATTTCAGCTGTTTCACCGCCTAACAAGGCGCATCCTGATTCTTCGCAAGCTCGTGCAACACCTTGCACAATAGTGGCTACTTGTGTAGGCGATAATGTGCCTACTGCAATATAATCTAAAAAGAATAACGGCTTGGCTCCTTGCACAAGAATATCATTTACGCTCATGGCCACACAATCTTGTCCAATCGTATCATGTTTATCCATCATAATAGCCAATCGTAATTTAGTACCTACACCATCCGTACCAGATACTAACACAGGATCTTGACAGGGATAAGGGGCTAAGGAAAAGAGTCCACCAAATCCACCAATATCGCCTACTACCGCTTTTGTATAAGTTTTCTGTACTGCATGTTTCATTAATTCTACCGCTTGATTACCTGCATCAATGTCGACCCCCGCATCACGGTACGTTAACCCCTTATTCAAGCACATATTTAACGCCTCCCTCTTGATCCATAGGAACGGGAACAGAATAAGTCCCATCAAAACAAGCGAAACATAATTCATGTTCTTCTAAATTAGAAATAGCACGACATAATCCTTCATGACTTAAATAATACAATCGATCGGCCTTAATATATTGACGAATTTCTTCTACCGAATGAGTAGCCGCGATTAACTCCTTGCGTACCGATGTGTCAATGCCATAATGACATGGATACAATATGGTAGGACTGCTAACACACATATAGATTTCTTTAGCCCCTGCTTCTTTAAGCATCTTAACAATAATGGCACTCGTAGTACCACGAACAATCGAATCATCAACCAATACAATGCGTTTTCCTTTCACCACTTCTGGCACAGCATTTAATTTCATCCGCACCGCTAGATCTCGTTCATCTTGATTCGGCTTAATAAAAGTGCGTCCACTATAGCGATTTTTAATCAACCCTTCTGCAAAAGGAATTCCTGATTCACGAGCATAACCAAGTGCCGCAGTTGTACCAGAATCGGGGACAGACATAACGATATCTGCTTCATATCTCGTTTCTCTCGCCAATTCACGCCCCATATTCAATCGGGCTTCATACACGCTTTGTCCATCAATTTGGCTGTCCGAACGAGCAAAATAAATATACTCAAAAACACATAATTGTTTTTGTATCGATGAAGAATCGGTAATCAATCGGCTCCGCACACCTGTTTCATCAATGATTACCATTTCTCCCGGGTCTAAATGACGAATAAATTCTGCCTTAATCGCATCTAACGCACACGTTTCCGAAGCTAACACATATCCCTGTTTCGTTTTTCCTAAACAAAGTGGTCTAAATCCATGAGGATCACGTATGCCAATTAAAGATTGATTCGTCTGCATCACGATAGAGAACGCCCCTCTAATGCGGTTGACCGCTTCTATAATTCTTTCTTCTACTGTATTTTTTCGTGAACGAGCAATTAAGTTCACAATCACTTCCGAGTCCATCGACGTTTGAAATAACGATCCTGAATTTTCCAGTTCTCGACGAATCTCTAAGGCGTTCGTTAAATTCCCATTATGAGCAACCGCCAACTCACCACATTGATAGTGAATCACCAAGGGTTGTATATTTTTCGGATGATTCGACCCTGTCGTAGAATACCGTACATGGCCAACACCCATGTAGGCACCATCTAAGGTTGGCACAGTCTTAATGGCTTCCGTCAACAATCCCATCTGCTTGTGTAATGCCATCTCTCTACCATTCGAAATAGCAATGCCTGCACTTTCTTGTCCTCGATGTTGCAACGCAAATAATCCCCAATATATATATTTTCCTACCTCTAATGTTCGATCATATATACCAAAAACTCCGCACTCTTCATGCCATTTATCAAACACTGCATCGTAATGCATAGTATCTCCTTACCATCGCCATCATAAATCATCACATGCCATATACGTGATTGTATCATAGGTAGATACACAAATATACCATTGTATCGTACCAGTCTGATTATTTACTACGATGCGAGGCTAGTTCCATTTGCAATGCGTCATTATCTGCACATACAGCTTCTGCCATATGCGTGCGATATGCCTTATAAGCCTCACGGATGCGTTCATCGAGAAGACTACAAATTTGTACCGCCAATAAGGCTGCATTTTTACTTCCATCAATCGCCATCGTTGCCACCGGCATACCAGAAGGCATTTGTACAATGGCCAACAAAGAATCTAATCCTTGCATACCTGTTGCATTTAAGGGGATGCCAATAACTGGCAACGTAGTATAACTAGCAATGACACCTGGTAAATGAGCCGCTGCGCCAGCACCAGCTATAAAGGCAACAGCCCCTTCCTGTTCTAAGCGTGTTACAAATGCCTGTACCGCCGCTGGCGTTCTATGGGCTGATGCAATGACCATCTCATAGGAAATTCCAAAATCATCTAATATAGCGGCTGCTCGTTTCATACTATCCACATCTGATTTACTGCCCATGACAATACCAATTTTCATAATAGCCTCCTCAAATCTTAGACTTCCATAGTAACTAACCCATCATTAATATGATGCCTATCGTCGCAACTTACCCTGATAACGACATGCTATCTCAGAAACGATAAAAAGACCCAGCAAGTTTCTTTAACTGGGTCATATATGCAGACATATCCTGTAAACACATATAGTTATATACGCTTAGGTACACTATAGATTTCACGGATATCACCTCTCCTTTTTATCATAGTAAAATTGTACCAAACCACGCTATATCCGTCAATCTTTTATTTGAATATTTTATTTTTTATTTTCAATATAATTCGTTATATTCCGAACATTAAAACTTTTAACGTCAATATTTTTACATTATTCGCCTATTATCACGAACTTTTTTTCAACTTGTAACAAGGGTTATACAATTACAACATGCCCCCTACATGCTAATAGAAAGCATCAATGATATCCAGATACAGTGATCAAAACTTCTCCTAAAAAAACAGACAACATGGGACTATTTCATTCCCATATCATCTGTTGTAGTACTATCAATGCATTATGCTACGACAATCATAGTCATTGCACAAAATAGTCATAATTCAGTTCTTAGTAATAGCATCGCTCTATGTATATGGTCATCTATCATACATAATATCACTAGCAATATGCTAGTCATGTCAATGATTGTATACAAACTATACAAATAGAACTAGTTCTTTTTATGCGTTGCCATTTCCGCTTTTACTTCTGCCACTCGCTCTTGAAAATGTTCTTGTGCATGCTGTTCTAAAGGACTCACAAAGCGACCTTCTAAATGAAATGCTTCTTTTAATTCTCCCACCACATGAGGAATATAATCAACCACTTGCGCCATTAATGCATATAATAAACCTGGTTCAAAAGCATCATCTGTACTCATATACACCGTATCCAAATATACACTATGATCGTCTATATCTACATATAGTTTGAAATTTTTGTAACAAGCATTTTCTCGATTTAACAAGCGATTAATGTCCTCCAAATTATCGGCTGTCACGATTTCCGGTCCTAACACGACACGAAGGACACCATAAATGCTGGAATCCAAAATAACAAATAACGGCATGTTGCCAATAGGACTTTGAATATACGAACGATACACTACGGTACCATCTTCATCTTTAAAGTCCTTACGTTCAAAACAATCGACTTGCTCTGATTTTAAAAATTCTTCAAAAGCTTGACTTTTTTGATTCATACTGACTCCTCATCTAGCAACTATTTTCTCGGTTTACGTCCCTTCGCTTTAGGTTTTCCACCTTGTGCTGTACTTTCTGCTGCTTGCGATTTTACTGCATCTCTTTGCGCCTTAGCCTTCGCCGCTTGTGCTTTCGTCATTACTATACTCATAATAGAACGATACATTTCTTCTAAATGAGGAATCGCAATGCCACTAATTAAGTGAAGCACTAAACTGCTATCGAACATTTTTGGCAAGCAAGGCACACTCATATCCATATATAAAATATCATCATAACTACTAATATAGTATTTAGATACTTTATAGCCATCATTTAATTTATTAAGTTTCACTAAAACCTCTTTTTGACGAGTTTTAGCAACAGGCGTTTCAGTTACAGCGATACGAATATAGGAAAAGGCACTATCGTCTAATACCACGAATACTGGCAATTTCTGGTCTTCACAATCAATATAGGTTTTATAAAGAACAGTATGTAATTTATCATTTCGTTCCTCTTTAAGAAAACAATGAATATGTTCTTGTTTTAAATACGATTCAAAGGCTTTTGCTTTATCATTCATGACTACTATCCCCTTTATTTACTAGTAATTAATCTTCTACAAATATGCATCGATTATCTTCAAATCGTTCAATACGAATCAACGATTCTACATGATAACCAGCTCGTTCTAATCGTTCACGACCAGGTTGAAAGGACTTTTCGATAACAATGGCAATTCCTTCTACCGTATCACCAGCAGATTCTACCAATTTAGCAAGACCCATAGCCGCTTCCCCACTTGCCAAAAAATCATCAATGATTAACACATGTTCACCGGCTGGCAAAAACCGTTTCGACACAGTTACATCATAATTTTCTTCTTTTGTATACGAATATACTACAGAGTGATACACTTCATCAGTCATAAAAATCGATTTTTTCTTACGAGCAAACACCAATGGCACATTCATTTCAATGGCCGCCATGAGTGCTAACGCAATGCCTGATGCTTCGATGGTAACAATACGATCAATCTGTTTTCCTTCAAACCGTTTCGCAATTTCTTTGCCAATGGCTTGAAATAAAGCAGGATCAATTTGGTGATTTAAAAAGCTATCTACTTTTAACACACGATTATCTAGTACGCGCCCTTCTTCATTAATCCTCTGTTTTAGTATTTCCATTAAATAAATCCTCCAGTATTCTTTATGTGAGTCGCTATAGGATATATAAAAATAGATGTATTACCATCATAGATTAATACATCTATAGACTATTAATTTCTATATCCTTCTACATCATAGATAGTATTATATCATATACATTATACCTTTGTTAACAAATTAATAAAGTCTTCTGCCCCTTGTGATAGCGGTGTTCGCCGTGAGCGGACTAACACAATCTGACGTGTTGGTAGCGATACAGTAGTATCGATCATGACTACACTACCATTATTAATTTTTTCTTCTACCATCATTAACGGCAATAACGCAATGCCCATATTGATTTCAACCAAATCCAATATAACATCTAAGCTTCCTAGTTCAAAAGCCGGCTTATGACATGCGCCATTTGTTAAGTCATCAAAAAAAGTACGGCTAGCAGCCCCTTTTGATAATAACAAGAGAGGTTCTTCTAGTAATGCCTGTAAATCCAAAGTCCCCACATCACGATATGTACTGCCGCCTACAAAACAATCTTGCACCGTCAATAAGGGAATTACTTCTAATTGTGGATTAGTAAGAAGTGCATCATAATGATTCACAATCGCCAATTGAGCTTCTTGTTGTAACACCATGTCCACACAATCTGGAGATGGACGATTGGTAATATGCAACCCACTTTTAGGGCTTGCCATTTTCCATCGTTGTAAATAGGGTAATAAAAAATGGCGACATAATGTATCTGGCACCGCTAACTGCAAACTTTCATATTGATTATGAATGCGTTCACGTAATTGAACGATACCATTATCTAATATGGCAAATGCCTGTGCCACCGCATCAAATAATTCTTTTCCCTCAGGCGTAAATGACACCGACTTGGTGGTTCTCACAAACAATTTCATCTCTAATTCGCTTTCCAACTGTTTAATACTTTGACTAATAGCCGATTGCGATACTCCGATTTCTTTAGCCGCCATGGAAAACGATAAATACATACCGACACTAAAAAATGTGCGATACAAATCAGTAGATATAGCCATAATACCTCCCTTACATCAATTCATGCTGCACTCTATATCTATACACGTTAACAAAAAGACCAGTAAAATTATATGCTAGCACATATACTAGCATACCTATAACACAACTTGCCTACTAGTAGGTGTATCGTATCTGTCATACAATAACCATCTAAACCTAGCGATACCCGATGTAGACAAACCATCATCATAGGGTCATACATTATATCCTCCTATGACTCATAAGTCTCTTTTATTATTATTTCTAATCCTTCAATTAACTTGTATTACCTTTACTTATAAGTCTAAACCGTTTATACTAAAATTGTCAATTGTACAGGCTATAATTGTGAGTAGAACCAATATATGCATATCACTACCTATACAATGCCTGTATCTTCATACTTCATTATCCAAAAGCACACTTAGGAGGTACTATGTCTATCTATCGTTTATTTGTTACCAAACGATCCGCCTTTGCCCATGAAGCAAAGCATCTATTAGAAACACTAACAAATGAATTATCCCTACCCGCTACATCTGTTACTATCTACGAACGCTATGATATAGAAGGTGTAACTGCGGATAATATGGATCGTGCTACACAACTCATTTTCTCGGAACCACCTGTAGATGAAGTATTTCACGAGTTACCAATACCAACGCCATCCTTTGTTCTCGCTACGGAATATGTACCAGGACAATATGACCAACGAGCTGATTCTGCGGAGCAATGTATCAATATGCTCACATTACAGACAGGTCACACAGTCCGTACTGCACGCGTTTTCGTAATTGGTGGTACATTTACGCCAGACGAAGAAACTACAATTCAGAACTACCTAATCAATCCTATTGATACTCGTCAAGCCTCGTTAGACATACCTACTTCATTAGAATGGCAAGAACTGGCGCCAAAATCTGTAGAAGTGCTACATAATTTTATCAACTATAGTCATAAAGAGTTATCTAGTATGCACGATAACTTACAATTAGCTATGACAATACGTGATCTAGAGGTCATTCAAGAATATTTCAAAGAAGAAGAACAACGAGATCCTTCTATCGCTGAAATTCGCGTTTTAGATACCTATTGGTCTGATCACTGTCGTCATACTACATTTATGACAGAATTAACCTCTATCGACATCGAACAGAAGCGCTTTACCTATCCTATTCAGCAAGCCTTTGATGAATATATGGCAGGTAGATCATCTATCTATACAGAAACATCGAAACCTAGATCCTTAATGGACATGGCTACCCTTGCTATGAAAGAATTACGCCATCAAGGAGCGTTACAAGCACTTGATGAATCGGAAGAAATTAACGCTTGCACAATTGTTGTTCCCGTAGATGTGAATGGAGAAGAGGAAGAATGGCTCTTGCTATTTAAAAACGAAACACATAATCATCCTACTGAAATTGAGCCATTTGGTGGTGCTGCCACTTGCCTTGGCGGTTGTATTCGTGACCCATTAAGTGGACGTGCCTATGTATATCAAGCTATGCGTGTTACTGGTGCAGGAGATCCACGAACACCACTATCACAAACACTACGTGGAAAGTTGCCACAACGAAAAATCACACAAGAAGCAGCGCGTGGATATGCATCCTACGGCAATCAAATCGGGTTAGCTACGGGCGAAGTCAAAGAGTATTATCATGATGGATTTGTGACAAAACACATGGAAATAGGTGCCGTTATCGGAACTGTACCACGGGCTAATGTACGCCGTAAAAGTCCTGTACCAGGTGACGTAATCCTACTCATCGGAGGAAAAACAGGCCGTGATGGTTGTGGTGGTGCTACGGGATCCTCTAAAGAGCATACCCTAACATCGCTCGACACCTGTGGTGCAGAAGTACAAAAAGGCAACCCTTTAACGGAACGCAACTTGCAGCGTCTATTCCGCCGCTCTGAAGTGTCCACCTTAATCAAACGTTGTAATGATTTCGGTGCAGGCGGTGTTTCCGTAGCCATTGGCGAATTAACCGATGGAGTCACTATTAATTTAGATGCAGTACCTAAAAAATATGACGGCTTAAATGGCACTGAATTAGCGATTTCAGAATCACAAGAACGCATGGCTGTAGTCATTGCTCCTGACGATGTACCAGCGTTCATCCAGTACTGTGAAGAAGAAAACATAGAGGCTACTGTAGTTGGCACCGTAACTGATACCAACCGATTAGTTATGACTTGGCAAGGTGTTCCTATTGTCGATATTAGTCGTGATTTTCTATCTACCAATGGAGCTAAGCAAACGCAAAATGCTACAATTACCGCTCCTACAGGGACCTATTTCAAAACAGGCCTAGCTAAAATCCAAAATTTTCATGATCAATGGATTGATGCAGTGTCTACTCTATCCGTAGCTTCTCAACAAGGATTACAAGAATGTTTTGACAGTACCATCGGTGCCAATACGGTGCTTATGCCATATAGCGGAAAGTATCAAAAAACACCCGTACAAGGCATGGCTGCCAAATTACCCGTTCTGCACGGTGAAACGACAACCGCTAGTATCATGACCCACGGCTTTGTGCCGGCCTTAGCCAATTGGAGTCCTTTCCATGGTGCACAATACGCCGTCTTACTCTCTGTAGCTAAATTAGTAGCCTTAGGGGGCCATCGTGAAGATGCATACTTAACATTTCAAGAATATTTTGAACGACTCAATGACAATCCACAATCATGGGGTAAACCAGTTAGTGCCTTATTAGGGGCCTACCAAGCGCAAAAGAGTTTATCCATTGCTGCTATTGGTGGTAAAGATTCTATGAGTGGCACCTTCATGGATATGACCGTGCCACCTACATTAGTATCCTTCGCCGTAACTACAGCGCCAGTAGATCGAATTATATCGCCCGATTTAAAAGATGTAAATCACCGTTTAATTTTATTACAAGTCCCTCGCACCTTTGACGATACGCCTGATTGGGAGGCTTTTAAAAAGAATTGTCAAATCTTGCAAAAAGAAATTGATCATGGCCGCGTATACAGTGCCTACGTGGTAGACGAAGGTGGTATTCCTGAAGCGGTTAGTAAAATGGCCTTAGGCAATCGTATTGGCGTTAAATTTGACCAGTATGCGGAAGGCTACTTATTCCAACCATCCTTAGGATCATTCTTGTATGAAGTAGATATTACCGCCATCAATCATTTGCTAGAAATCGATGAAGTGAAAATTATCGGTACCACTATCGACAAACCACATATTGAATGGAAAGATAACATAGTTACCCTCGATGAAATCCAACAGGCGTATGAAAAGCCATTATCATCGATTTTCCCAATTCATGCGCCTAATGGCTCAGGTGAAGCAGTCGCCTATATTCACGATCGTCATAGTAAAAAACTGGCTACCCCTAGTATCGGTAAACCACATGTACTAATCCCCGTATTTCCTGGTACCAATTGCGAATATGACTCTGCTCGCGCCTTTGAACAAGCAGGTGCTCACGTACATACGGTGATAATACGCAACCATACTATCGCTCAATTAGAAGAATCCATTCAAGTGCTAAAAAAACAACTGGACACAAGTCAAATACTCATGTTCCCTGGTGGCTTTAGTGCTGGTGATGAACCTGATGGAGCTGGTAAATTTATGGCCACTCTATTCCGCAACCAATACTTGAGTGAATCCCTAGAAAATTTGATCTATAAACGAGATGGTTTAGTACTCGGTATTTGCAATGGCTTTCAAGCATTAATCAAATTAGGTTTATTACCAACAGGCCATATACATCCATTAACCGCAAACAGTCCAACCCTTACGTATAATACAATTGGCCGTCACATATCGCGCATGGTACATACTAAAATAATTTCTACCCAATCGCCTTGGATGTGCCAAATGAAAGCGGGAGATATTTACACCGTGCCAATCTCCCATGGCGAAGGTCGTTTCATTGCCTCTCCTAAGCAAATTGTCGAATTTAATCGCACGGGTCAAATCGCCACTCAATATGTGGATATGACGGGTGTCGCATCTATGGATGCACAATATAATCCAAATCAATCCGTAGCTGCTATTGAAGGCCTTTTAAGTCCCAATGGCAAAGTATTTGGCAAAATGGCTCATGTGGAACGCTATGGCTATGGCGTTCACAAAAATATTCCCGGTAATCTAGTGATGCCACTCTTCAGTTCTGGTGTATCCTATTTCAAATAAAACTCCTGACTATCTACCAGGATGAAGATATCCATACTATAGTTATTATCTGATTTCTGTCATATATTGTACTTTCTTGTATACTGAACGCGAAGAGAGAGGATTTCCTCTCCCTTCACCACTCTCGTATCGTTTTGTTTTCTATGGTATTTGCAATGTAAAGACTTTTCTGTTGCCTTTTGTGTGATGAATAAAAAAAATGGCCCTATACTACGGTTCTTTCTCTATCGTTACATAACTCGTAGTTATCTATACAGTATGAAACCGTCATAATTTCGCCAAAATTAATATTGAAATTTTTCGAGAATGTTAGTATCATAAATAACATAGAATGTTACATAATTAGGAGTATTATGTGTTGTATAAGGTATGAGTGACTCTTTCTAAATCTAACTATTTAGCACACTCTACCACTTAACAAAGAGAGGATTATTATAATGCATTGTGCACAAAAAATTTCTGATAACATTTTTTGGATTGGTAGCAACGACTGGACAACACCTCGTTTTGAAAATCTATTTCCTATTCCCCATGGAGTCAGCTATAACTCCTATTTTATTGACGATGAAAAGACCTGCATCGTTGACACTGTTGATAAAATGATTCGTGATGAATTTTTAAATAACGTACATCATTTATTAAACGGTCGTCAACTTGATTATATCGTAATCAATCACATGGAACCTGATCATTGTGCGGTATTATTGGATTTAGTAAAAGAATACCCCCATGTCACACTAGTTGGTAATGCGACTACTTTCAAAATGTTTGAACAATTCTATGGCACACCATGCCCCGATAATTACCATTTGGTAAAAGAAGGTGATGTACTCGATCTTGGTACTCACAAATTAACTACCTACACTATGCCAATGGTGCACTGGCCAGAAGTAACCGCTACCTATGAGTCTACGACAGGCACCTTATTCTCTGCTGATGCCTTTGGTACATTCGGCACGGTTAATGGTAACATCTTTGCTGATCAAGTTGACTATAGTTTAAGCTATGAAGATGAAGCTCGTCGTTACTACGTGAACATTGTTGGTAAATATGGACCGCAAGTGCAAAATGCGCTACGTAAACTCGGCAAATTACCGATTAATATGATTGCTCCACTTCATGGACCTTTATATCGCACTCCAGAAACCATTAACTATATCATTGAAAAATACCAATACTGGAGTACCTATTCTGCAGAAAAGCAAGGCGTTGTAATTGCTTTCGCCTCCATGTATGGACATACTGCTGATATGGCACAACAATTAGCAAAACTACTATCCTTGCGCGGTGTTACGGATATTAAAATGTACGATGTATCCAAAACACATGCTTCGTATATTATTTCTGATGCGTGGAAATATTCTCACCTAGTATGCTTATCCCCTACCTATAATCTAGGTTTATATCTTGCTATGGATGCATTTTTACATGAACTAGCAGCCCTTAACTTCTCCAATCATAAAGTATCCATTGTGGGAAATCACACTTGGGCCTCTGCTGCTATGAAGCGTATGACAGCTCTATTCACAGATACTTTTAAAAACATGGAAATCGTCGGCGAACCACTCGATATTAAAAGTGCCTTACACGAAGCACAATTGCCAGCATTTGAAGAATTAGCTGATACAATCGCTACTTCCATTAAAGAAACTGAAATTAAAACTTTCTAGTTATGGGCAATACTATTACGCCTGCCTAGTTGATTCGACTAGGCAGGCGTAATAAAAAATAACCATTATAACAAATAAACCACCCGTCTAACGGGTGGTTTTTTGTTGTGCGTTCCACACAAGACTCAGCCATCAAATGTACATACACTCTATGACAACATACTTATAGACATCTACTAACATGACAAAATTTGCTATACCTCTATCATATCAAACTAACAATACCATCTACGAGCACTATATAATAACTGCTACACCGCTACATGTCAAACTCCCTATACAGTCCTACGAGAACTATAAAATGGCTACCATACTACTACCATTACAATAGCCGGTAGAACAACATACCTAAGCTAACAATACAATAAATACGATAAAAATAGAGGAACATTGACAGGAACTGCTTAGTCACATGGTATTCCATGTGTAGTGGCAAATCAAAAAATCCAATCAACTTTCCTCTATTCTATGATGAGTATATTGTATTATGGTCCTTACTTAACTATAGTACATCTAACATATCGTCTATACCTACTGCTCTTTTTTCTTCTTAGAAAATGGAAGTAGAGTAAGATGTTCAATCTTTTGAATCACTGACCATGATTCATAGCGTCTAAACAAACGATATACGATAACACCCATAATAGCGCCCAGTAATAATCCTACTACTACATCTGATGGGTAGTGAACGAACGCATAGACGCGAGAAAATCCTACCACCAGTGCAAATATACCAGCAAGAATGCCCCATTTACGATGATACATATAGGCCACTGCAGCCATGGCAGCGGTCACAATGGAATGGCCTGAAGGAAAGGAAAAACTAGTAGCTTTCGGTAATGGTACGATGGGTGCCACATCTGCACCAGTAAAAATTGGTCGTGTCCGTTGGGCAATATGTTTAAGTATGCCATCACCTACAGCTAACGCTACGGCAGCAGCCAATAATATAACAATGGTCGCCATGCGCGTACGCTTACATACGAGTCCTACCAGAATCAAAATTCCCCAGAATAGGACACTATTAATTAGCTTTGTAAATAAAACCACAAAATTCGTTACTAAAGGATTCACAAGATGATAATGAATCCACCATAATAACTGATGATCAATCGATAATAACGCTTCCAAAACAAACTCCTTTACCAAAAATGCTACTTATATAGGATAGATGCACATAGATGACACGCTCCTAGAGATATGGCTAATCGTTTCCACCTATAGCAATAGTACTAACCACATGAAAATCGTAGACCTGTTCCCTAGTAGGTACTATCATCATGCCACTTGCATATTCTCTACTATACCATATATAACCAACTATAGGCAAAATACTATACTCATTGTAACACAGTCCTATCGTTTCTCAGACGATTGGTGACGAAAATTATTATACGCCTTTTCAAAAATAGGGGTGTCGACTCCTACACTCTTGCCTTTACGCACCAAATCACCTAGTAAAATATCTAATTCCGTATCACGAGGGTCCTTTCCGTCCAGTAAATCACGATACAAGGAAGTAATCGTTGTGCCTGGCATAGTATGAAAGGTTTGAATTAATGTGGCAATAAATTCTGGTGGTATAGTAACCCCATAGACCTTAGCTACATCAACTACCTCTTGATGAGCCTTTTCAACTACAGTTTCATACCCCACTTGGCTCCGAACAAATGCTGTATCCCCCTTATAGTAGCAAAAAATAGCGCCCATCGTACCCGTAATAGCAAACTTTTTCCAACTCTGTAATACAATATCATCGACTACAGTAGTTCGTATACCCGCTTCCTGTAGAATACGAGCAATATCATAAAAGATTGGCACCCTACGCCCATCTTTCATGCCGAAATAAATATCACATAGTCCTGCCTCTTGTACAATATATCCAGGAGATACAATATGACTAAAAATACGAATTGTACCGTCCGCTACAATACAAGGGGGAAGATACTTTTCTAATACATCAGATAGTAATACGCCATTTAATAAGGGAATCACTACCGTAGACGGCGTAATCATCGGTGCTATACTATGACATACCTCCTCTAGTCGATTGCCTTTACAAGCCAATATGATGACATCCATCTTGCCCAATTCATGTGCATCATCGCTCACCAATGTAGGATGTACCACCATATTCCCCAATTTTTTAGAATCTAATCGCAATCCCTGTGTTTGAATCACTCGTTTTGCTTCATTTCGTGCATACAAATAGGTATCTTTGTAAGATCGTGCCAATGCAGCTCCTACAAATCCTCCCACGCCACCGACACCAAATACTAATACTTTCATACACTAACCTCATTTCTACTAAGAATAGACCTATCACATAGTATCTTAATTCCATTCTACACTATCTAAGGTAATAAGAAAATAACCAATACATCGACCATCCAATCCCCATAATCGCCCCCCTATCATCATACATACATCAACATCAATTGGTACGCCGTTTCCAATCCTTATACATACATGTGGTTTCTACAAATGAATCCCCATCTCCTACATCGATAACAAATCGATACCCATAGTACGTGCCTGGCAAAACAATTTCTTGAATGATGGCCTATTACAATCCGTCCCCACCATATAAACGATATATCCTATCGCCTATAAATCACCTAGAAAACATATATTGATAAATACTATTAATATGTTATCATATACATATAGTATGATTTCACATGTAGTTCATAAAAAGAATCATATAATAGATTGATAGATTTCAATATTGAAAGAATAACTATGAATCTTCAACCAACATAAAGTATTTCTATAAAGTAACCAAGGAAAGGATGAACCGTATGCCAAAAAAAATTATTGCTGATGTATTAGTTGATGTATTAGCCACTGCTGGAGTAGAACGCATTTATGGATTAACTGGTGATAGTTTCAATGCCATCAATGATAGCTTACGTCGCGACGGACGTATCCAATTTCAACATATCCGTCACGAAGAAACCGCTGCCTTTGCAGCAGGAGCCGAAGCGGCAATCACCGGGAAATTAGCCGTCTGCGCTGCCAGTTGTGGACCTGGCAACTTACATTTGATTAATGGTTTATTTGATTGTCAACGTAATCATGTGCCAGTCTTAGCCATTGCTACCCACATTCCTTCTACGGAAATTGGACTCCACTATTTCCAAGAAACACATCCTCAAGAATTATTCAAAGAATGTAGTGAATTTGTGGAATTAGTGACGAATCCTAAACAAATGCCAGAAATTTTATACCGTGCTATGAACACGGCGATTGGTAAAAAGGGTGTAGCCGTTATCGTTCTTCCTGGAGATGTATCCATTATGGAAATGAAAGCACCCGATACCGCCTTATGGAAACCACCAGTAGCGCCTCACATCATCCCGCAAGAAGAAGAAATAAACACCTTAGCTAACCATTTACAAACCGCTGATAAAGTAACCTTGTTCTGCGGTGCTGGTTGTGCTGGAGCTCATGATGAAGTAGTAAAATTAGCCTCTTTGTTACACGCCCCTGTGGTTCACGCCTTTAGGGGTAAAGAATGGGTGGAATGGGATAATCCCTATAATGCAGGTATGACCGGTCTTCTCGGCTACACATCCGGATATGAAGCAGTAGATAATTGTGATCTATTACTCATGTTGGGCACCGATTTTCCTTATCGACCATTCTATCCAAGCAATGCAAAAGTAATTCAAATTGATCATGATCCAAGTGCCTTAGGCCGTCGTGCTCTATTAACCCAAGGCATTATTGGTGATGTAAAAGATACGTTACAGCTACTTCTACCAAAAATCAAACAAAAAGAATCTACTGAATTTTCTGATCGCGTTAAGAAAACTTTCAAAAAATTTAGAAGTGATTTAGATAGCTATGCTGTACCTGCTAAAAGTGGCGATGCCCATCATCCACAATATGTGGTCAATCGCATTAACGCCTTAGCTGACGAAGATGCTATTTTCACCTTTGACGTAGGTACTCCCGTCATATGGTCCGCTCGCCATCTGCACATGAATGGCAAACGGCGCTTGCTCGGCTCCTTTAATCACGGGTCCATGGCCAATGCCATGATGCATGCTATTGGGGCCCAATCGGCTTGTCCTAATCGCCAAGTTATCAGTTTATCTGGAGATGGCGGATTTACCATGATGATGGGCGACGTATTATCCTTAAAACAACTCAACTTACCTGTAAAAGTAGTAGTCTTTAATAACGGTGATTTAAACTTTATCGCCTTAGAAATGCGTGCATCTGGCTATCTTGACTATGCTACCAAACTAGATAATCCAAATTTTGCCGACATGGCAGAAGCCATCGGCATCAAAGGTGTTCATATTGATAGCTCTGTAACCGATGTAGATGCAAAATTAAAAGAAGCCTTTCAACATGATGGACCCGTTATCATCGACGTAGCGGTGAATGATCAAGAATTGGCTATGCCACCTAAAATTGATATGAAACAGGCCGCTGGATTTGGTCGTTTCTTAGTAAAAGCCATGCTTGATGGTCGTGGTACAGAGTTGATTGATCTCGCCAAAACAAATTGGGTTAAATACAAATCCCTCTATTAATAAAAAATAATGTGTGCCTCTCTAATTTCATACGTTTCGTATACCAAGAAGAACCAAGTACACGCTTGTCTATATGATAGACGAGCTATACTTGGTTCTTCTTATATTATGATGTCTACGCACTATTCACTTTGTAACGAAATGTTTCTAGATTGTCTAAATATAGTATGACGTCTACTCCCCATTCACTTATGATCAATATCTCTACCTATAGCGTACGTAGAACTAAACAATCCATATCTATAGGTTATATCTATACATCATTACCTATCACGTATACTAGGACTTATATAGTTATAACATTTCCATAAGTAATGATTATCTATCAATCAATTCTTTCCAGTAAGTATTTTATATACCAATCATTTCTTCATATAAGAGCCTCCATGTATTATACCGATTGGTATCAAACGAATAATGTAAGAATCGATACAAAAGGGACTGTTGTGAAAGAAATCATCATTTCACAACAGTCCCTTATTGTCTAATGAAGAGCCTACGATACCATATACCTTAGCCCCGTAGAGGCGTATCGTTCACATACACGATACGCTCTACGTAGTGAGCAATCGGTCTATTGCATCCTATACTAATCATGTAATCGGTCTACACATATCATTATAGTCCCAATTTTTTCATCAACGCATCTAATTTAGCTTTCATTTCTTCATTATCTTGAAGTACTTTATAATAGCTTGCTTTGATTTGTCTATTTTCTGCTTTCAATGCAGTTACTTCATCTTGCATTACATAAACAGAACTAATTGGACCTGCTTTATAACGGTCTGGAACAGCTCGTTCATCAGCAGAAGAACCAAATTTACGTGTAACACCAACACCCATCATATTATTGCCAGCACCAACGGATACACCGACATTGAACATAGTGCTTTCATTTGTATAATGGGACAAGCCAATGGCTGCCGCTTGTGTGCCTCGATAAGATCCAATTGCTGCCATAATTTGTGTTGGTTCCAATGGATCATATTGTAATGGTTTAAGCATCGCCATAGCTGCTGCATTGGCACCGATATTTCTAACATTTCTATCAATCTTCATGATAGCAGTATCTGTCTTATTAACAACATCTTGTAAATCGCTAACTAGAGCGACTGTGTCTTTAGGCTTATTATTGTCATCCAAAACGACAAGTCGTCCATTATTAGTGCCCAATGTAACGCCAGGAATTGCTTTACCATCAGCACCTGTAGTGCCAGCAAAAGAAAGTGTACCGTTCTTGCCATTCATAGATACGGTTGTATTTCCTTTATCATCAGTAGCGTTGATCGTCTTAGCAGAAATAGCCCCCAATCCTGTAATGCCTTTGTCCTTCATATCAAGGCCTTTAGCATTTAGGACTGGTCCATTTTCAATTTGAATACCCGCCTCAGCAGCCTTACCAGTCATAGTAATACCATTAGTACCATTAATACCGATCGTACCATCCTTAGCTGGTTGACCATCTTTAGCATCTGTATGTCCAGTTATAGTGATTCCATCAGTACCATCAATACCTACTTTAGATTTACCATCTTTACCATCAACAGCGATTTTGCCATTAATGCCATCTTTACCGATACCAAGATGCAATTCATCACCCACAACCTTACCAGTAGGATCGGTAACTTGAGTGGCTGTCAAAATTGTTTCTTTTGGTTCTTTTTCATCAGTGCCTTTTTGTAAGACTAACCTACCTGTATCATCAGTACTTAAAGTAGTGACATTGCCTTTATCTGGGTCGCCGATAACCACTTTCTTTGTAGACACCTTATCTAATTTCTCAAGCGTTTTTGCTAATTTCACATGTAATTTACCATCATCAGTATTAGCAAAGACACCAATATTACCTTCTGTGAAATCTTTTTCTTTCTTGTCTTTAATATCACCAACGATGTCTACTTGGTTATTTAATTTCTTAGCCAATACTTTAGTGTCAGCATTATCACCAGCATATTTCATGCCGTCATCTAAGTTTGCCACTTGGTGTGTAATCGGTTTACCATCAGCATCTTTTTTATCTTTGCCATCTGGATCCTTTTCAGTGTACACAATGCGAGTTACATCAGTGCCGTCAATACCTGTCTTGCCATTGATGCCATCTTTGCCATCTTTACCATCAATATTTTTGCCAGCTTCACCACGAATACTGATACCATCTTTACCGTTTTCACCATTCAAACCGATGGAACCATCTTTACCATTAAGAACTACTGCCGAACCATCTTTACCATTGACGCCGATTGTACCATTTTGACCTTCCTTACCTGCCTTACCAGCAGATGGTTTTTCCGCTTTTTCTCCAACTGTAATAGAAGAGGATCCGGTTGTCAAAACTTCCTTAGTGTCAGTAGTATTGCCCTCTTTATCCTTAACTTCGAGAACTAATTTACCATCTTTACCTTTAAGTGCTACTGCGCCTTCACCTTTACCTACGGTAATACCGTCTGTTGCAGTAACTGTCTCAACTTTTACATCTTTATGTAACGCTACGGTTAACTTACCATTACCATCTGAGATAACACCAATATTATCGTTAGTGCCAACAAACTTAGTTTTACCATCGGATAATGTGGCTTCACCATCAGCATCATCACTAGCTTTTAAGCCTTGACCTACGATTTGGACAGTACTATTTAAGGTTTGTTTACTTACAGTTTTATTATTGCCTGCAAATTTCAAACCGTCAGTTAAGGTGGCTACTTGATGATCATTACCAGCTTCATCTTTATAGTTCAAGCGAGTCATCTTGTCGTTATCTGGATCACCATTGACATCAGTATTACCGGCAATCACGGTCATGTCCATGCTTGGTGTTTTACCATCATCACCTTTAGCGCCAGTTAAACCTAAATGACCAATGCCATCTTTACCGTTTAAACCGGCTATTGTAGGTGCTGGGTCACCCGGTTTACCAGGTTCGCCCTTGATGGAAAGTCCGTTTTTACCAGCTTCGCCTTCTAAGGTGATACCATCTTTACCGTCAATGCCTACGCCTGGTTTTCCATCTTTACCATTTACACCGATATGACCATTTTTACCATCTTTGCCATTTTCACCAGCTTCACCAAGGATAATGGTCGTTGTATTATTCTTCTCGGTGACTGTTAAGACTTCTCTTGGCGTATCAACACCAGCATTTTGTAACATTAACTTGCCATCATCGCTAGTTGTCAAGGTAGCTACTTTGCCTTGACCTTTGCCATTTTTATCAGTATCGCCCACAACAATTTTATTAGTTGCATTAACTATACCGCTTGTTACACTGTCTAATCCAGTAATATCTTTCGCTAATTTCACATGCAATTTGCCATCATAGGCGAAGACACCAATATTACCTGATATGAAATGGTTTACATCTTTGTCTTTAATATCACCAACGATGTCTACTTGGTTATTTAATTTCTTCTTTAATACGTTAGTGCCATCAGCCTTAGCGTTATCGCCAGCATATTTCATACCGTCATCTAAGGTTGCTACTTGATGATTCTTACCAGCTTTATCTTTATAGTTCAAACGGGTAATTTTATCTGCCTCTTTAGTCGAATCACCATCGACATCAGTATTGCCTGTAATAGCGGTCATGTCGATGCTTGGTGTACCGTCTTTACCAGCTAATTCTAAGTGACCAACACCGTCTTTACCGTTCAAGCCGGCCACTTGTGTTTTCCCGTCTTCGCCCTTGATGGAAACGCCATTTTTGCCAGCTTCGCCGGTCATAGATATGCCATCAGTACCATTGATACCGATTGTGCCATCCTTGCCATTGTTACCATCTTCACCATTTGTATGGCCTGTTACCG
>QWCD01000049.1_pt1 | contig 44798 bp, 36 predicted proteins | sample 1972461 | NCBI WGS metagenome assembly QWCD01 (sample SAMN09866717, study PRJNA288562) | Human vaginal metagenome isolate term4_vaginal, whole genome shotgun... | isolation source: vagina | host: Homo sapiens | place: USA: California | reverse complement strand
TGATAATAACTTTCACTAATAACTATTTTTGATTTTAAAATTTTGCTTATAGCTATGTCGCTTAATTTGTCATATATTTTTTTACTATAATTTCTCCTCTAATTTAAATTTCTTTTATATGCATCCACAAGGCTATAATCATTATTTAATTTAGCCTCTTGCTGCATTAACATAAATTCACTATAAGCACCCATAAAATTCCTTTCAAAAATTTTTAAGTTTTTTAACTTATTTTTTTATGAATGATAGAAAAAAAGCAAGACCTTTACGATCTTGCTTTTTTTCCTTATTTGGAATTAACCCCACATTTTTCTACTCTTCCAATTAATTATATCTTTTAAATTCAAAATTAACTTCATCATTGTTATTTACTAAATTTAATGAATAGATTAGATTCTTTGTAGTTTGTTTTTCTGTGTCGTATCATTCCATTGTTTTTCTAAAATTTGTTACATTGCGTTTGTTATTTTGTTGGTGGGTTCAATATCCGTTACTTCCAAAGGTTAAAAAATAAGAATTGTATAAATCAATAATTTCGTTAATTAATAATTTTGCTTTGGGCGAATTAGTATTTTTTATTCCTTCTATCAATTGCACAACTTGTTCATACAATGATTTATTTTCGTCATATTCAACGTTTGCAAATAATGATAATTCCTTCATTTTTTTATCTAAAATATTTTTGCTTGAAACAATGTTTGAGATTTCATCCGATTCAATTTTATTATTATTATTTTTATCAACTCAAAGTTTTAAATTTAAATAGTTATTTTGATTTGTATAATCTTTTATTTCGTTAATTCCAATTGAATCAGAAAAATATGAAACATATTCATAATTTTTAACATTATTTGAATATATGCTTTCTTCATTTAGTAGATTCTTTGAATAAATTTCATTTCATCTGCTTTTGGCAATAAAGTTGTATTTTGAAGTATGAATTCTAAGTTTTAAAGGATTTTTATTTTCTTTTTGAAATAGTAAATAGGTTGGATATTTTGATTTTTTGCTATTTGGATCTATTAATGAATTTTCTAAGTTTAGAAATCCCCCAATATTTATGTTTGAATATTGAGAGTTAATATTGCCATTATGATCAATATATCAACTGCTAATATCAGAACCCATATAACTAATAGGTTGGCCAAAACCCATTAAATCAATATATGCTTTTAATAACGCCTTTACTTGTTGGTTTGGTTTATAAATGTATTTTCCTTGCTTATTTCTAAACAAGAATCTATTATTAATATTTTTATAATTTTTTAATTCATCATCAAATACTCAATTGGCTGAATATATTACATATTTATTATAATAGTTGGCAATCATCTTTAGTGTGTCGTCACCAATTGACGATAGAAAAATATCATCATTTTTTAATTTATAATATAAGAAATTCAAAGAATCATCCAAAGTTAAATGACCGTCAAACATTTGAAAATTTTCATGTGCTGAATACGAAAGTTTTACTAGTTCTCTTGCAAAAAGTTCTTCAAATGAAAACAAGTATTTTATTTGATCAATATTAGTAGAATTTGCATAATAAACTGTGTTGTTTGTTGAATTGTTAAAATAAAAGTTCTTATTGTTTAAAATGTTGTATTTTTCAACTTCTTTATTTGTTAAGGCGAGGTTAGCTAACTTGAATAAGTCATATTGACTAAATTTTGAATAAACTGGTATTTCTTTGTTTTTGGGATTAAATAATTCTTTATTGACTAAATATTCATCGTTTTGCATTGAACCATCGTAGTTTAGCGTTTTTCTAAATTCGGTTAAAAATTTGTTGTTGTTGCCATTGAATTTATTGATTATTTTGTTTAGTTCAGGAGTTGCTAATTTATAACTTAGATCATTATTGGCAAATTCATCGTTTTCTCTTATACTTCGGTTGTATGTATTATCAATGTGGTGTGCATATTCATGAAATAAAGTATTAAAAACTAGCTCAACTCTCTTTTGTAAACTTCATGATAGGACTTGTTTTGTTCCTCCAGAGATAAAATGATTTATTTGAATAAAAATGTCAAAAGCTTGTGGCAAATAAACACCATTAACATCTTTAATATTTGAAACATTAGGTATTTTTTTATTTATATAAACATGATTTAAACCATTAATTTCAGGACCATAAAAGCCTCTTTTTAAAAACTCTAAATTCAATAATTTTCTTCCTTCTTCACCCAAAAAATAAATAGGTTCATTATTTTTTGTTAAAGCAAAAGGATATTCAAAAATACTTAAATTTCCATATTGATAATTCTTATTCTTTAATTGAATATTGTTTTTGACAATCGTTTTTGCATTGAAGCTTTGTAGATATCTTTCTTCATTTGGCATTGAATAATTTTTATTTTTTTGGCCATCAAATAAACCTCCGCCATTGCCATTTGAATAATTAACATAATTAAAAATGTAATATATTACGACGCCAATAATACCTGCCGTTAATATAAAAGCCAAGATTATAATAAATATTGCCCATTTTGGTAGAAATGCTTTTCTACCTTGTTTTTGCTTGCTCATTACTAAACTACACTCCTAACTAATTTTAATAACTAATATTTTATAATTTTAATATTATAATTAAATAATATGTTGAGAATAATAGCAGGAAAATATAGATCCAGAATTCTAAAGCAACCTTCCAAATCAATAACAAGACCAACAATAGATAGAGCGAGGGAGGCAATATTTTCTTCAATTCAGTTTAACATTGAAAATAAGAAAGTTTTAGATTTATTTTCGGGATCGGGAGCATTTTGTTTAGAAGCTCTATCAAGGGGCGCAAAATTTGCGGTATGTGTTGATAAAAATGCCGAGGCTATTAAAATAATTAAAGAAAATCAAAATAGTTTAAAAGAACCAAATTTAAAAATTTTTAATATTGATGCATTGAATTTTTTAAATAATAATGTTGAAGTATTTGATTATATTTATTTAGATCCCCCATTTGTTGAAAAAAAATTGCTAGTTGAGTGTTTAAACAAAATTATTGATAAAAAATGTATTGATAAAAGTGGGACAATGATAATTGAAACAGATTGAGAAGACTTCAATTATAGCTATTGCGGTTTTGAAATAACTAAAAGCAAAAAATATGGTAAAATTTATTTCTACTATATTAGCAATATAGATGATATGGATTAATGAATATTAAACATTTTAAAATCTTATCAACTTAAGATTAGGAGTTTATATATGAGTAAAAAATTAATAATATTTACAGGACCAAGTGGCGTTGGAAAAGGAACAATTGAAAAACCCTTATTTGAAGATAAAAGTCTAAAGCTAAAATTGTCAGTATCAATGACAACGAGATCACCACGAGAAGGAGAAATTGATGGTGTACACTATTACTTTGTGTCAAAAGATACTTTTAACTCTTGCTTAGCAGAAAATAAGCTAATAGAATATTCAATGCACTTTGATAATTATTATGGAACATTATATTCAGAAATTGAACGTATTAGTGAACAAGGAAAAATTCCATTTCTTGAAATTGAAACTAATGGTGCTAAACAAATTTTAGAATATTATAAAAAACGTAACAGATTGGATGAAATTTGTTCAATATTTTTAATGCCTCCTTCATATGGAGAATTAAGAAAAAGAATTGAAGGTCGCAATACCGAAACTGAAGATCTAATTATTAAAAGAATGAAGAAAGCAAAAGAAGAAATAGGCTATTCTACAATATTTCATCATGTGATAGTTAATGATGATCTAAATGTAGCACTTGAAGAAATCAAAGAAATAATCAGATCAGAATTTTCAGATATTATAAACAAAAAAGAAGTTGCAAGTGAAGGTAGAAAGGCATAATTAATGGTAGACTTTTGCATAGCGTCAGATCAAGGAAAGTTTAGAAAAGAAAACCAAGATAGAGCCATTGTTGTTAATGGAGAGTATTGAACATTGGCTGCTTTGTGTGATGGTATGGGCGGACATGTTGGCGGTAGCCAATGTTCAACATTATCAACTAATAGTATTAAACAATATTTCCTAGACACATTTCCTCAAAAGTTGGAATGTAGTGATAAGAAAAACGTTAGCAAATGATTTAACAATGCAATAAGCTTTATAAAAGAAGCATTAGTTAATTATGCAAAAGAGTATACTGAATTTGAAGATATGGGGACTACAATGGTTGTTGCCCTCATTTTTAATGCAAATGGTTTAGCTTATGTCTTTAATATTGGTGATTCACGCTTGTATGCATACAATGGATTACTTTATCAAATCACAGAAGATCAAAATTATTTATATCAATTGATGAGAGAATTTAATTTGACATACGAAGAAGCAGCATTAGATCCTAATTCATACAAACTTATAAGTTGTCTAGGTCCCAATAAAAAAACCAATTGTCAGTCATTTTTTATATCACAAAAATCAGCAGTTAAATATTATTTATTAACATCCGATGGATTACACGATTATGTTTCTAAACCAATAATAGAAACTGTTTTGCAAACAAATAAGAGTTTAAAAGATAAGTTAAACCTTCTAATAAAATATGCCAAAAAAAATCTTTCAAAAGACAATATAACCGGAATTCTTGTGGGGTTGAAAAATGAATAAGATAAAGGAATTACCCGGCATGTTTGTACTTAATAAGTATTTTACTGATTTTGAATTAATTGGGACTGGAGGATTTGGCGAAGTTTATTCTGCTACATATAAAAAAAATAATAAAAGAGTTGCAATTAAAATACTAAATTGTATCGATGATAGCCGTTGGACAGAGCAGAGAACGAGATTCATTAACGAAATAAATATATTAAAGGAAATTCATAGTTCTAACGTAGTAAAAATATTGGGCTGACATTATAAGGGAAACGAAGTTTTTTATGTAATGGAGTTAATTAAAGGTCAGGGTTTAAAAACAATAATTGCAAAAAACAAAAAAATCGATCCGGATACTGCAATTATGTATGCAAAGCAAATATGTCAAGGTTTGATTGAAATCCATGCTGCTAAAATAGTTCATAGAGATTTGAAACCAAGCAATATATTAATTGATGAAGAAACAAATAGCCTAAAATTAATTGATTTTGGCATCTCAATAGGCGAATCAACTCAACGTGTAACTAGAAATTATAAAGCTGTTGGTTCTGTTCAATATATGGCGCCTGAATTATTGCGTGGAATTGCTGATCCTTCTCCGAGAAGTGATATATATGCATTTGGTATAATTTTGTTTGAAATGCTTGAAGGAAAGGTTCCTTTTAATAATCATGATGATATTAACCAAATTATGATGATGCACATCAATAATGAATTGCCTAGAATGAGTGATGTCAATGTTATTATTCCACAAGCATTAGAAAATATTGTAATTCGTTGCACTGCAAAATCTGCAGAGCAAAGATATACTGATTGTGTTGAACTAATGCATGATTTAGAGACATGTTTAGATTCAAAAAGAGTAAATGAAAAAAGATTGGAATTAAATCCAAGTAAGTCAAAAATGAAAGCCAAAAGAATCTTTAATAGTAAATTATTCAATATTATTTTTTTCACAACAGGAGGCTTTTTAGTAGCTTTTATTGTGATATTCGTGGCTTTATTTTTAAAGGGGATATTGTAGATGATAGAAGGTAAAATAGTTAAATCAATTGCTGGTTTTTATGATATAAAAAGTTTTGAAGATAAGCAGATTTATCGTGTAAGAGGAGGAGGAAAACTTCGCTTGCTTGATATAGTGCCAATTGTGGGTGACAACGTTTTGTTTAAGAAAGACGAATTTATCTATCAAATTTTAGGTCGCAAGAATTTTTTTATTAGACCTAAAATTGCAAATGTTGATCAAGCAATTGTTGTGATGTCTTTGGTTGAACCTGAATTTAGTTCATTGCTTGTTGATAAATTTTTGATTATTATTGAAAGTAAGAATGTTAAACCTATTATTGTATTAACAAAAAAAGATCTAACTTCTGATTCAAAAATAGCTTTTTATAAAGATCAAGGTTATGAAGTTTTTGAAATTAATTATGAAACAGGGCAAGGATTTGAAGGCTTAGGAGAAATATTTAGACATAAGACAAGTTTTTTTGTTGGTCAAACAGGTGTTGGAAAAACAACTTTGATAAATTATTTGGCAAAAACTAATTTTGAAACACAAGCAATTTCTAAAGCCTTAAATCGAGGAAAGCATACAACAAGAGAAGTTAGTTTGATTGATTTTAACGGTGGTGAAATAATTGATACGCCAGGTTTTTCTTCAATAGAATTTGATTTAACAATTGAAGAGCTACCGATTGCTTTTAAATCGTTTAGAGAGGCTGCAAGCAAATGCAAATTTAGAACAAGTTGTAAACATTATTTAGAATCCGTTGAGGATTGCGAAGTTAAAAAATTAGTTTTACAAGGCAAAATTAAACAAGAAAGATATGATAATTACATTAGTTTTTTAAAAAGACTAACAAATCCAATCAAATAGGAGAAACTATGAAAAAAATAAGTCCATCAGTTTTAGATGTTGAAAAGAATAAATTAACAAACTATATTGACCAATTAGTTGATTGAGGTGTTTGCAATGTTCATTATGATGTAATGGATGGAATTTTTGTAAACAATACCGCTTTAACATTTCAAGAAATCAAGCAAGTTAAAGAAAATTGCAAGAAACATACAATGGATATTCACTTGATGGTTAAAGATGTTTTCAAATATTATGAAATGTACAAGAATATTGGAGATATATTGACATTTCATTATGAAGCATTTGAAAATAGCGATCTTGAAAAGATGATTAAACAATGCCAAAAAGATAACGTTAAACTTGGCTTAGCAATAAAACCTAATACACAAGTTGAAGAAATAAGACAATATTTAAAACATTGTTCTTTGGTTTTAATAATGAGTGTTGAACCAGGCTTTGGTGGCCAAAAATTTATTGAAAATTCATTTAATAAAATAAAGGAATTAGCAGACATTCGTAAGGCTTTAGATTTAAACTTTATTATTGAAGTGGATGGTGGAGTTAAAGACCAAAATATTGCCAAATGTTTTGAATGTGGCGTTAATTTAGCAGTAGTTGGTTCTTATTTAGTAAAAAACTTTTCAAAAGAAACAATTGACCAACTTTTAAAATAATTATAATGAAAAAAGCAAATAAAATATTACTAGCTACATTTGCAACTACAATTTTAACATTACCTTTTGCCGCAATTTCTTGTAAAGTCGATCAAGTTAAAGAAAAAGAAAAATTAATAAACAATTCTAGTCTGCTAAATAAAGAAAACAAAAAAATATTATTAAATGAATTAAACATATTAAAAACCCGTTTAGCAAATTCAAAACTTAATGAGAAACAAAAAAACGAATTTATTGAAATTCAACTATTTTTAAAATTAATAACACTTAAAGAACTAAAAATATCTAACGAATTATTAAAATATTATAAATTAATGGCCTTGCTTCAAGATAAGTCTGAAGTAAACAAATACGCAGATTTAATCAAAAAATATTCAAAAAAATTTTCTGATGTTTTAAAGGATGATAGTTCAATATTAAATGATATTTACAATCAAGTTGCAAATTTAATTCCTAGAATTAATTTACTTAAAAATTCTTATATTTTTTCATTAAATATAAATAATAAAAAATTCACTTTTTTGAATAATAATGGAATAGTATTCAATTTGGATTTTATATTGAATAACATTGAAAACAAGGAAAACAAATATTCAATTTATTACAATACAAAGAAATATGAACTAAATTTAGAAATAAAAAACATTGAATTTAATTCAAATATTAAAACTGCATTAGATTTTAAAAATCAAGATTTTTTAACAACTAATTTTTTGGATTATGATAAAGATTTAGTGTGCAATGAAATGTTAAAAAATGCAATGGTCTATAAAAATTATGAACTAGTTGAAGATTTTAATGAAAATGATAAGAACATTAAATTTTCAAAAATGTTTACTAGTCAAGATTTTGTAAATAATTATTTGGTTAATTGATTAACAAACGAACCAAATATATGCCAAATCGGTGAAGATAAATTTTTAATTTATTACCATTTACCTTTTTCTATAGAAAATAAAAAAATTGTTCAAAAGCCTTCATTGTATATTTCAAATGTTGTTGCTGATTCAACAATTATTAAAGCAATAGCAAGCAGGAACGTATATTTATTGAAAAACTTATTTTTGTTGCTGCCAAAAGAAAATTACAATGAAAATTTAAAAGTCTTAAATAACTTAATGAAATAAGCATTTGAAAATTAGACTAACAATTAAAATACTGGTCTAATTTAGCTTTGTTAAAAGTTTATAAAAAGTTTGAATTTAAAGTATTGAGATGTCCATTACTAAAAAAATCAAATTAAACAAGATAATTATTAAAAACGCTTATCTTGTTTAATTTGATTTTTAATTTTGTGTATTTAAATAAAAAATCCTAAGCAAAGGCAATGTCAAAAATATAGTAAACAAAGTAACTATATAATTAAAATGTATAAAAAAGTGCTAAAATTCAAATAAATTAATTAATATGATTAATAAAGAATAATTATTTTTTGCTTGCGCCTACAATTTTTAACTAACTTTTTAAATTGATTGTTAAGGCTCATAATTCTGAGCAAATTAGAAAGGAAAAAATGTATAAGAAAACAAATAGAAAAATATTGATTTCTCTTGCCGTATTATGTGGAGGTTTAGCGGTGGCATCAATTGCTACAGTTTCTGCATATGCGGGTAAATCAAGACCAGAATCAAAAATAGAAAAAGAACATCTTTTGAATGACTTTAAAGAGGCATTAAATCAATTAAAACAATTGATTGCATCACCAGAAGCTAAAAATATTGAAAAATCAATGGAAATCAATATCTTAAATAATGCCAATGTTTCAGAAAATTCTTCAATTAAAGAAATTCAATCTAAAATCAATCAAGTTAAATATGCTATTGATTCATTAAACAAAAAAATCGCAGATCGAAATAAAAAGGAATTTGAAAAATTTGAACAAATCAAAAATGATCTTCAAACTTATATTAATAGAGATTTAAATGTTGTTATATACAATGAAATAACTAAAAAATCTAAAAATGAAATATTGAAATTGAATAGCATATCGCAAAGCTCAAAAGAACAAGAAATTATAGATGCAATAAGCAAATTGTATGATTTAAAGAAATGAATTTTAGCCCAAAAATTATTAATAGATAATTCAATAAATGAACAAAAAAGACAACTTAAGTCTTTGATTGAAATTGCTAATCAAATATTGTTATCAAACAAAATAGTTGAACGTGACTTAGAATTTAAACAAGAAATTTCTAAGGCTGAGGCATCATTAAGTCAAACAAACAAAACTGCATCTGAACTTTTTAGAGAAAGAATATTGCTTCACAAATTTATTAATGAAACTCTATTACTTGAAGAAACAATGTTTAAAGAAAAGGAAACAAAAATTAACGAGCTTAAGAAACAATCAGAAACTATTTTTGAACATATTGGAAAAGACCCAAATAATAGCATATTCAATTATAATTCCCAATTTTATAGAAACATAATAACTAAAATTGATAGTTTGAACACTAATGAAAAAAGTTTAACCTTAAATAAAAAGATTGAAGATATAAGTAATGAAATAAATAATCTAGACAAATCATTTTCTAAGATGGTTTCTGATACCCTTGAAAAATTTAAATATGAGGATGATCTTAAAGACCATATTGATGTTGCAAAAGATCCCAAAAATTGAATTAATATTCAAAAATATATCTGATACATTAGGACAATAAGCCAAGTTAAAAAACTAAACTTAAAATCGTTAGTAGATTTTTATAGCAATGATCAATTTGCTAAATTTATTTGCAATACAATTTCAGACTTTTTTGATTATACAAGAGCAAAGAAAGATTTTGATTTTACAGATTCTGTTATTGCAAATTATGTACTTAATAAAGTTATTAAGATTAGGGATTTTGAAGAATTTAAAAACTTAAATAGTTATTTTGCAGATGAAAAAAATGATATTTGAGCAATGCAAGTAGACCAAATAACAGACGAAATGAAAACAAAAATCTTTGATTTGTTAATTAAAGATTTATCTAATATTTTAAAGAAAGATAGTTCTGAAAGCAAACTATTAAGTGCAATATTATTGCCTACAATATTTAAAAAGCCATATGAAAATCTTTCTAAAATAATAAAGCCAATTATAGATATGATATACAATAAAGACGAATATAGCATAGAGATTATTGGATGAGAAAAAGCTTCACAAGAATTAAGTCTGGATATATCTAATATAAAAGAAGCAGAAAAAAAGGCTTTAGAAATAAAAGCAAAATTGACCCAAGAAAATTTAAAAAATAAATTAAAAGAATTCAAATTAGTAAAAGAAAACTTGGGAAATTTAATTAAAAAATTATCCGAAAAAGGCATCGAAGTCGAAGAAGATACAAAATTCATATACGAAAATTCTGAAGAAGACGAAAATTCTACATTATATGAAGTAATAAGTTCTATTATTAGAATAAAAAAAGAAATAAGATACCTTAAATATAAACTGGATTAATAATCACTAAAATATAATAAAAAAATTCCTTTTGATAGCATTAAACCTGGACAAAAAAATTAGGCTCGTAATGAAAAGAAAACGGGTCTAATTTTTTGTCCTAGTTTATTTTTTGCTTTATTTTTTATATCTAAAAATACACTTTATTAAATAAAGATATACGAAAATAAAAAAATAAAAAATTTTTAGCACTCTTATGCTTTTAGTGCTAAAATATTAAATGTAAATTGAAAAAATTCAAATTAAAAAATATATTTTAAAAGGAGATTAATTATGGCTAAAGAATTTATCTTAGGTATAGACTTAGGTACTACTAACTCGGTAGTATCTGTTATAGAAAATGGAACCCCAAAAATATTAGAAAATCCAAATGGTAAAAGAACTACACCATCTGTTGTTGCTTTTAAAAATGGAGAAACAATTATTGGTGAAAGTGCTAAAAGACAATTGGAATCAAATAAAGATAGTGTTGCATCTATAAAAAGATTAATGGGTACTTCTCAAACAGTACATCTAAATAATAAAGATTACAAACCTGAAGAAATCAGCGCAATGATTTTAAGTTACATGAAAGATTATGCTGACAAAAAATTAGGTCAACCTGTTAAAAAAGCAGTTATCACAGTCCCAGCATATTTTGACAATGCACAACGTGAAGCAACAAAAAACGCAGGAATTATTGCTGGCCTTGATGTTGTAAGAATTATTAATGAACCTACTGCTGCCGCATTGGCATTTGGATTGAATAAAGATAAAAATGAAAATCAAAAGATCTTAGTATTTGACTTAGGTGGTGGTACATTTGACGTTTCGTTGCTTGAAATGGAAAGCGGAACATTTGAAGTTTTGGCAACAGCAGGTGATAACCATTTAGGTGGTGATGACTGAGACCATGAAATTGTTAAATGAATGGTTGAACAAATTAAATCTAAATACAATTTCGATCCAACAACTGACAAAATGGCAATGGCAAGATTAAAAGAAGAAGCAGAACGTGCAAAAATTACTTTATCAGAACAATTAATTGCAAACATTTCTCTTCCATTCTTAGCAATGAATGAAAATGGACCAGTTAATGTTGAATTAGAAATTACTCGTGCTACATTTGAATCAATGACTGAGCATTTACTACAAAGAACAAAAAAACCATTATTAGACGTTTTAACTGAAGCAAAATTAACATGAAATGATATTAATGAAGTATTACTAGTTGGTGGTTCAACAAGAATGCCCGCAGTTCAAAAATTAGTAGCAGAAGTAACTAATAAAAAACCTAATAATTCAATTAACCCTGATGAAGTAGTTAGCGTTGGAGCTGCTATTCAAGGTGCAATATTAGCAGGAGAAATTCAAGATGTTTTACTACTTGATGTTACTCCTTTAACATTAGGTATTGTAGTAGAAGGTGATGTTGTAGCGCCTTTAATTCCAAGAAATACAACAATTCCTGTTACAAAGAGTCAAATATTCTCAACAGCTGTTGATAATCAAACAGCAGTAACAATCGTTATCACACAAGGTGAAAGACAATTGGCTAGAGATAACAAGATTTTGGGTCAATTCAATCTTGAAGGAATTGAACCTGCACCAAGAGGAATTCCTCAAATTGAAGTAAGTTTCTCAATTGACGTAAATGGTATTACTAAAGTAACAGCAAAAGATAAAAAGACAAACAAAGAACAAACAATAACCATTCAAAACACCTCTTCATTATCAAAAGAAGAAGTAGAAAAGATGGTTAAGGACGCAGAAGCAAATAGAGAAGCTGATCAAAAGAAACGCCACGAAATTGAAGTTATTGTAAAAGCAGAACAATTAAGCAATGACTTAGAAAAGACATTAAAATCAGAACAAGCTAAAAATCTAGGCGAACCTCAAAAACAAGAACTTCAAAAAGAAATAGATGAAATTAAAGAACTAATAAATAAAAAAGATATCGAACAACTAGAAAAGAAAATTACAGAATTTGAACAAAAAATGGCTCAAGCTGCTGAATTTTTAAAGAAACAACAAGGAAATAATAATCCAAACACCAACAATGACAACCCTCAAACTAACTAAAAATAATTAATTTAAAATAACGGTTTTAAGCCGTTATTTTTTTGTTTTTTGTCTTTTAAAAAAATTCTTCAAAATAAAAAGCAAAAATGGGACTAAATATTGCATTTTTCCCAAAATAACACTTTTTTTATAACTTGATTAATATTTTTTTTGTAAAATTTCTAACATAATTGAAAATTTTAATAGAAGTTAAAGTTTAAAATAAATGGAGGAAAATAAAAATGAAGACAGCTTTAAACAATTATCACAATTTTTTATTTAAAGTTACTGCTAAGAAAAAAAGCACAATAATTATTCCTATAATTTTATTGTTATGCAGTTTAATTTTGTGTTTTGTTTTTGTTGGTACTAAACCAGCACCGCGTTATTTTAATGTAATTATTTTTGCATATACATTAGTTGCAATATTATTTACAGTATTATATGGCTCTCTCAAGTCCTTAAATATATTTAAAGATCTTGAACAAGATGGGATTGAATTAATTATTTTTTCTAAGCCCATTTCAAGAAAAGCAATAATCTGAGGGAAAATTCTAAGTTTTAATTCCCTTGGACTTATTTGAACATTGTTTGCTTTTGTTAGTTCTATTATTGTATATAGTCAAGTTTCAAAAGGAAACATGTTTGGATATTTAGCTTTGTTGTCATTGGTTGCGCATTTTCTTGCATATACAATTTTTGGATATATAGCAGCATTGATTGCATATAAAGTTAACCAAAAAATTGCCATAACTGTTCCAATTATAATTTTTGCACCTATGGCAATAGGTGGTGGATTTATATTTGCTAACTCAACATCAACAAATGAAAATTTTGCTCATTATATTAATAGTAAATATAAATACCACAGAGCAGGAAACGAAGTTAATAGCGAAGTATTTTATTTAAATAAAAATGATGATAAATATTATTTAGTTCCAAATGGAATTAATAATAACAAGTTTAGTGATGTACAAAATCAATATTTAAATTTAGCCTGAAAATATTCAAATAGTTCAGCTAATGAATGACAAAAATATTCATGACTTGCAATGCCATATCAATTTGTTGATATATTCAATATTGAAAATCAAAATATTTTTAGTAACCTTTCTTCAGACAGTATTAATAATAGTTTAAGTAATTATTTATATTATAAAAATCAAGAAAATACAATATATAAATATAAATTAAATAGAAATTCGGACTTATTAAAATTACCAACATTAGAAAATAAAACTAAGATTAATAAATACTATGTCCCAGGGATGTTAAATTTAAATTCAAATATTGATAATGAAGTAAATAATGGAGTAATTTACGCTAGAAAAAATGCTTCTAATTTTTCTGCCTCTTTTGAAGAAGACAACTTTGTTTATGCATCTCCAAATAATCTAGTAGGAAAATTAAAATGAAAAATAATGAGCCAAGTTTTAAAATATCATAAATTTACAGAAGCAGCCGAAGAATTTTATTCTAAGGTTAAAAATGAAATTAGTTTAAAGAAATTAGTTAAACCACATGATATTAAAAAATTATTGTTAGAAACGATTTCAAATGAAGTTAATAATACAAATAGTAAGTTCTTTAATATAGATAATGTTAACTTAGCAGTATTCGACCCTCATGGTGTTAGAGATGGAAGATTGCAATCTGAAACAGAAAGAAAAATTTATATTGCCACAGCGTTGCTATATTTTATCTATTTTAAAGATAATCAAGGTCAAGTTATTAAATCATTATTGAAATCTGAAAGCGATAAAACAACATATGCACCAAGCCAAATAGAAATCAAGGTAGATGGTTATATCTATGAAATAGGTGGATATGAAAGCTACGAACCAAAACAACAAGTGCAAGAAAATAAAATAACTAAAAATAAACAAGTAGTAGTTAGATATGAATTAATTCCAAGTAATAAAAATTATTTATTCCAAACAGTAGATGATGTATATTCAATTGAAAGAGATAGAAAAATAGTTAATAAACAATTTTATATTTTAATTTGAGTAGTAGTGGCAATAATCTTAATGATGGCAAATAGATTTCTATATCTAAGAAAGGATTATAAATAATGGATAATCATATTTTAGAATTAAAAAATGTAGTAAAAATCTATAATAAATCGGATCGTGGAATTCATAATATTTCATTTGCTGTCGAATCTGGAAATTTTCATGCATTTATTGGCGAAAATGGAGCAGGAAAAACAACAACAATTAAAACAATAATTGGTTCTTATATAAATTTTAAAGGTGAAATACTTATTGGTGGAATTACAAACTTAAACCCTAATTCTAAAAAAATTCTTGGTTATGTTCCAGAAAATGCAGTGTTTCCTAAAGAACTAACAACATATGAATATTTAAAGGCCCTTGCATTATTATCAGGAATAAATAAAACCGAAGTAAAGGCAAAAATCGAAAGTTATTTACAAAGATTTGGAATTATTGAATTAAAAAACGAAAAACCCGCTAATTTTTCATCAGGTCAAAAGAAAAAAGTTTTATTAATACAAGCTTTAATTAACGAGCCTAAATTATTGATTTTAGATGAACCTGCTGCTAATTTGGACCCTACTGCAAGATTTGAATTGTTTTCAATATTACATGAACTAAATGAAAAAGGAACAACAATTTTTATTAGTTCCCACGTTCTAAGTGAAATTGATAAATATGCAAATTCATTAACATTAATTCATGGCGGAAAGATCTTATATTCTGGCCCTAAATATGATTCATTGGAAAAAATATTTTATGAAAAAGTTATTAAAAATTAGTTTGTCATTGCCGTTAGTTATTGCAACAATTCCATTAGTTGCTTCAAGCTGCAAACAAACAAATATTGAAATTAAAAAACCAGATGATAAAAAAGAAACAGCAAATCAAATCCAAGCAAAAATTAATAAAGAATTTCAAAAAAATAAAGTGGTTCAAAAATTACTAAGTTCATTTATTGAAAATGAAAAAGAACAAGATATTTTTGTACAAAATCAAAATAATATATTGCCCAATGTATATTCAGAACTAAAGTTTTCTTTGTTGTATTTTCCTATTTATAATAGAGCCTCAGATAATCCAGGAAGCGAACTTTATGGATTTATAAGACAATCAAGAGAAATTATTGAAAACACATTGCAAAGAAATTGATATTGATATCTAAAACAAATTGGCAATTTTGTATATTCAATAAATCCTTATAATGATAGATACATTGAAACATCTCAAACAAAAAAAACGATTCAATCCGCTCAAAAAGACATCGGTATTCTATATAAAATAAAAGATGCAATGCCTAAAGATATTATTGAATTGCCTTATAACCCAATAAGTTCAGATGAATTAAAAGAAATAGTCGCTAAAAAAATTAATGAAAGTGTTGATTCTGAAGTTCAAAACCAATTTAGCGATTATTTAGAAGATAGAATTGATGAATCGTCAAAGTTAAAAATAGATACAAATTCAGATATAACCAATTTTTTAAAAAGCAAAATTAACCTAAATGATGCAAAAAAGCTAATAGAAAATTATTTGAATAATAAGAACAAATTTGAAACAAGTAATCAATATCAAATTAATAATGAAATTTCTAATAAAATATTTAATCTTTTAAATACAAAAGGATCTTCATTTGACAACTATTCCTCAAAGAAAATCTTTTACGTAGCATATGACCACAAAACTTGAATAAGAGTAATTGTTTATACTGAAAATAACGTTAAAAAAATTTCTATAAATCCCGATGTTTATATTTTAAATCAAAGCAATAGCTATGAACAAAGCAAAGAAATTTTAAAAAAATTAAATAAACAAATTTTTATTGAACGGTTGAATTCAATTATTGATTCTTTAATTGAAAATATAAATGAAAAAGATTTCAATATTAAAAACTTTTTTGAAAAAAATAATGATAAAAAATTCTTTGAATTGTTTCAAAAGTTTTCATACAATAAATACTTGATTGAAGCAATGCAAAAAATTAATAAAGAAAAAGATCTAATTTATCGCTATAGTTGGGAGACAGTAGATTATGAATAAAAGAAATTTATTAAATTTTTTGTTTGTTCCCACTTTAATTCTTGCACCATTAACCGCTATATCGTGCGTTGATAAAAGTGAAAAAAGCGATTTGAATGCATTAGCAACTAAAATAGGGGATGTTGTAAACAAAAAAGAAAATCCTGCTATTGAAGTAACCAAAAAAATAATTAACGACTTATTGAAACAAGTATATAGGGATAATGATGTTGAAAAAATTAATTTTTTGGATCAACAACAAAATAAAGAATATCAAAAAAACATTTTTTTGAAAATTAAAGAACTTTCAAAAAAATGAAATTCTAAATTAAACAATACAGAAAAAGAAAACATTGCCAATCAATTAAATCAAATTTATGAAAAAAATTGATATATTGTGTTAACAAATATAAATAAATTTAATTTAAGATTCTATGAATGACTTTTGTTTGATAAGCCTGAATTTTTAAGTCAAATTAGGGCAGATGGAAAGCATAGCAAAGAATATTTAAATTCATTAAAAAGCGAAAAGAAACCAGATAATGTTCCGATTATTAATAATTATTTAAAGGAATTAAAAGAAGGCGATGAATCAGGGGAACTTTCAAATATGAACATGCTTTATTTAAAAAAAGATAGTATGATATTTAGATTTAGAGTTGTTGATACATTGACAAAACCAAAAATCAAACTAACGTGTTTTGTGTGATATTTTAGTAAATTTAAAAATATATCAATTAATTTGATTTCAGATATTGTTCATAGCGCTTATATTCACGGAGTTCAAGAAGGATTCAATAGATTTGAAAATGATATGGCAAACCGTTATGGCAAACCCGCCAAAATGATCATGGGAATTTTCGATGATAATGCTTCTAGTGCCAACGGAGGAAAAGAAAATGAATAAAAAAATTTTGATGACTCTATCATTGAGTACGTTAAGCATTATACCTAGCTGTTTTTCTTTAATTTCATGTACTAAAGAAAATAAACAAGATGAAAAAAAATCATTGAATCAAATAATTGAGGGCAACGAAAATTCAAACGAAAGAGAATGAAAAAATTTTTTAAATAGAGATTATGTTAAAGAAATTTTAAGACTTTCGTTTGATGCTGATGTTGATGCTAAAAACAAATATATAGCCGAACAAAAAAAATTAAATAATAATATAGAATATTCAAAAAAATTAAAAGAAGCATTGATATACGGAAATTCTTTGAAGGCTTCTACAAGTTACAATAGCGATGATTTTTCTTCACAACCTAAATTATTGTTTCAAAATGGAAAAAAGATTTTTAATGAACTTAAAAGTAAGAATTGACTTTGATTTCTTTACAACCTTCCAAAAATAATTTTTGGTTATTTTCCTCCAATGAATAAATTTGAATCATCAGATGAACAATCAGCGTTAACCGCGCAAGGTAATTCCTTGATTTTAGGCCATTTTTATAAACCAAAGAGTAATGAAATTATTCAATATACAACTCAAGTTACAAAAAATGACAAAAATGGTGAGAGAACTTATGATGTTTATTTATTAACAAAAGAAGGTTTTATTCTTCAATTAACTATTGATTGAGCAAAAGATGATGAAGATAATAAAACAAAGCCTAGTGTTAAACTTTTTGGTTATATTTACACCTACCCAAACATTGTAAAAGATAGAAATAATTTAAATATTTTCAATATTCAAAAATATGTTATTGCTAACACCGAATCATTTGATGATATTAACAATAGAACATTGCAAATATTATTTCAAGATCAATATGGGGGCAGTCCCTTACGTTATACAATAATTGATGTTAGTTTAAAATAAAATATATTGTCAAAATAAAAATTCAAGTGTACACGAATTGAAACAAATTAAGTGTTGCCTTGAATTTTTTTAAATTAAAATTTCAATAGATATGAGCAATAAATCAATATAAGCTTCTTTTTTGTCTTTAAAATAAAGTTTTTTTGCATATTGTAAATTGTAAATTTTAGAATTTAAACAATTAATTTTCATATTTTTGATACAATTTTATTGTATTTATTACAACCGGTAAATTATTCAATTATATTAATTTATCAAACACTATTACGGATTCATTTAACTAGTGTTAGTAAAGATTACTAATGTTAAATGTTAGAAATAATAGGAAGAACAACAAAAAAACAAAGGAAAATTATGTCAGAACAAAAACAACAAGCACAACCAGCAGTAGCTCCAACACAAGCAGAACCCGCTATTGTATCACGCGAAAAATTATTAGAAGCAGGAACATACTTTGGACACAGAGTAAGCCAATGAAATCCAAAAATGAAACAATATATTTGAGGAAAAAGAATGGGAATTCATATTATTGATATTGCCAAAACTCAAAAAACATTGGAATATGCTTACAAATTATTAAATAAAATGGCTCAAAAACCAATTTCATTTATTTGAGTAGGAACTAAAAAACAAGCTAAAAAAGCTATAGAATCAGCCGCAGCAAGAACAAATTCAGTTTATGTTTCAGAACGTTGATTAGGTGGAACATTAACTAATTCACAAACAATTTTTAGAAGTGTTAGAGAATTAGAAAGATTAGAAGAACTTCAAAAATCAGAATATCAAGGATATACTAAAAAAGAAGGTCTTCTAATGGACAAAAAAATTGCCAAGTTGCAAAAGAACTTAGGCGGTATTAGAAAATTAGCAGGAAAAGCAGCAATGCCACAAGTAATGATTTGTGCATCACCTATTGATGATGAAATAGCAATTAGAGAAGCAAAAAAGAAAGGTTTGAAAATTTTTGCAATTCAAGATACAAACTCAAACCCAGATTTAGTTGACTTCGTAATACCAGCAAACGACGATTCTGTAAAGTCAATTACTTTAATTACAACTATCTTGGCAGACGCAATAGCATCAGCACATGGTGAAAAACCAGTATATGCATATAAGTCAAATGAAGAAATTATCTTGCCAGAAGAACAAAAACCAGAAAAGGTTGAAAAAATAGCAAACACCGAAGAAAGAAAACCAAGAACTTTTGTTAAAAAAGCTAACGTTGAATTAGAAAATACTAAGAAATCTGAATAAAATAATTGAAAGGGAATGTTATGTCAGTAGATTTAAAAAAAATTAAGGAATTAAGAGAAAGAACAAATTCAGGATTTTTAGATGTTAAAAATGCATTAGAAGCAACAAATAACGATATTGAAAAAGCAATTGAATGATTGCAAGAAAAAGGTATAGTTAAGGCTGCCAAAAAAGCCGGAAGAATTGCAGCAGAAGGAATAGTAAGAGCTGTTATTAAAGATAATATTGCTGTAATTTTTGAATTAAATTCAGAAACAGATTTTGTTGCAAAAAATCAATTATTTTTAGACTTTGCTAAATTATTAGAAGAAGAATTGCAAAAAGTTAATTTCTCAAATATCGATGATTTATTAGAACAAAAAATTAATGGTAAAACAATTGAAGAATATACAACAGATTTAACAGCAAAAATTGGTGAAAAGATTCATTTAAGAAGAGCATTAAAGTACGAAGCAAAAGAAGATGAAGTTGTTGCCGGATATACACATGCTAACAATAGAATTGCTACTATTTTAATCGCTAAAGGACATAACCAAGAAGCATTAAGACATGTTGCAATGCATATTGCAGCCTTAAACCCTGCTCATTTATTCGAAACATGTTTGGATGAAGAAGAATTAAAAGAAATTTATGAACGTATTAACAACGATCCTAAATTAGCATCTAAACCGGAAAAAATTCAAGTTTCTATGAAATCAGGAATGTTAAGAAAAGAATTCAATGAACGTGGCGTTTTAATGTATCAACCATTTGTTATGGAAGAATCAAAAACAGTTCAACAATATTTAACAGAAAATAAATTGCAATTAATAGATGCAACAAGATTTGAAGTTGGCGAAGGAATAGAAAAGAAAACTGTTGATTTTGCTACAGAAGTTGCTGAACAAATGTCACTTAAATAATAATTAAGTGTTAAAAAAATAGGCTTTTTGCCTATTTTTTTTGATACTTTTTAGTTATTTTTTTTAGCTTAATTAAGAAATGATTCAATGCGGAACGAGACTTTTTAATGTTTTTTGTTTCTAATAATAAACTAAGTTCATTCAAGGAGCTGTCTAAACTATTTAATTTTAATTCAAATAGCGTAAGTTCTTCATCGCTAAACTCATCCAAGAGATTATTTTCTTTTATAAATTGATAATTTTTAATAAATTCTAAATTTGCTTTTGCAATACGTTCTTGATTATATACGTCGAGATTTGTTATTCTATTTGCCGAATTATAAAAATCTCTTTGAATTTTGCCATCTTCGAATAAATAATAAGACTCAATGGTTTCAATAGCTTTTAAAAAATCACAAATATTTTCAATTTTTTTTAAATAAATTATTATTTTTTGTTTTCTAATTATTTTTTTAAATTCTAATCCGTGAGAATTTAAAATTGATAAAGCATTTTCTGCATTTATTAAATCATTAAATTTTAACTCTAAATGATTTGTTCTTCCATTTATTATTGAACCTGAAGAAAGGAATAAACCAGCAAAGAATTTTCCTTGATATTTAACGCTTATGTTAGCTAAGAAATTTGTATTTATTGAAATTTCATTTTTTTTAGTATATGTATAAGAAATTTTTAGTTCATTACAAATATTTAATATATATGTCCTAATCTTAATATTATTTATTACTAATTTAGCTTCATTGTTTTTTACACTGCAACAATAAATTATGCCAGCCATCAAAAAAAACTTCTCTTGTTTTTTTAACTGAAAAGACATAATTTCTTCTTTTACTAGTTGACTAAAAGATTTATTCTCCATAGATGATTTCTTTCCTTTAATATATTAAATTATATTATATAGGAGTCTTTATTTAATTTTTATGCCTGCATTAGCCATTAAATTTAAAGCAAAATCGTGATATTCTTGAGAATTATGATTTGGAATATTAAATGTTGCAATTAAATTTTTAAAGACAACAATTTCTTTATTTTGCTTTAAATGATTGAAATAAGTTTTTAGAGTTATTGCAAATTGTAAAATGCAAATATCTGAACAACAACCAATAATTTCAAAGGAATCATACTTGCTTAAAATTTCCTTTTTTAATGCAAAAAAAGAGTTAGTAGAATTCTTTTCAATTATATTTTTTGCATATTTTTTTAATTCATCTACTACTTGGCTTTCTTTACTATTTTTTAAGCAATGTATTGGATATGATTGCATTTCAATATCATCGCTACTATGAGCATCATTTAAAAAATATATATCATTGTCTTTATATTGAGTTTCTAAAAAATTTTTTATAGGAACAATTATTGACTCAATATTGTCACTATATAGTGCCCCTTCTTTGCAAAAACCATTAACCATATCAACAACAAAAATTGCTTTCATATTGTTTACTCCTTCTTTTTCATTTTTCAATGTTTTTGTATTGTCATATAAATTGTTAATTATTGTATAATTATAACGGATACATCTTAGAGGGACATTTATTTTTAATTATATGTTGGTGTATCTAAAGTTCGAATTTTATTTATTTTAATATATAAGAAAGGATTTCTAATGGCCGAAGAACAATTAGTTGTTACTTCAAGTCCTAAGAAAAAGATTGGCTTCTTTTCAGCTATTCTTATCGTTATGGGTTCGGCTATCGGTGTTGGGGTTTTCCTACGTTCAAAGAACGTTTTACAAAACTCAGCTAACAACGTCGTATGAGCATTGATCGTTTGATTAATTGCTGGATTTGCCGTAATTACCATGGGTATTGCATTAGTTGAAGTTGCATCAGGACGTAATGACAACTTAGGTGTTATAGGTTGAACCAAGGCATTTAGTACATTAAGTCTATACAAAGGTACTAAGTTCTTTATGACCTATCTATATCTACCATTTACTTACTTCTTTATGCCTTACTACGTTATCGTTCAATTCCAAGACGGTATCGCAGGATTCGTAGGATACAGCAAAGTAGGATTTGGTGGTTCTACAAGTGCTCCATGAATCTACTTTGCAATAGGTCTAGCACTTACATTATGAATGATTTTTTCAGCCGGTATTAGTGGCCGTGCTACAAACATTCAAAACTGAATAGTTACAGTTGCAAAATTAATTCCTATTTTCGTAGTTATTATTTTGGGTATTATTTTTGCTGTATACAAAGGTACAGGAAAAGAAGGATTCGTTGCTGGAGTTGATGATGGTGTTACACCACTATGACACAAAATAACATCAGCTGACCTATTCAACAAGAGTTCATCATCATTCTTAGGATTAACACCATTCCTAACTGTATTTAGCTCACTAGGTGGTATCTTCTTTGCATTCGACGGTTTCTATGTAACCGCTGGTATTCAATCAGAAATGAAACACCCAGAAAAAACCCCTGCTGCTATTGTTATTGGTTTAGCATCAATGACTGTTCTATACATGTTAATTGCTGTTACAATGACATTAGGTGGAAACAACGGTTCATTCTACGGATTTGGAGATGAATTAAACGCTGTTAAAGCAGGTTGAGTATTTGGTGTAATTAACATTTTAATCTCAATCGGTATTATTGGTATTTTAAACGGTTTTACCGCTTGAGCTACAAGATGAGTAGAAGACTTAGTTAGAGAAGGTGAAATGTTCATGCCTGTAAAAGCTTACAGATACATTAAACATTCACAAGTTCCATGAGTTGGAGCAATCTTCGTATTATTAATTTCTCTACCATTTATGGTTATCTTCACTGCTATTGGTGCTTACGCATACTTTGGTGGAGGATATTCAACAGACTACGGTTACCAAATTGATAACCTATTAACATTTGCTGACTTGATGGCAAACTGAATGGCTGTATTCGCATTCGCATTCATTGCAACATCAATTATCGGAATGTTACAAAACAGAAAGAAACACTTTATTGCTGTTGTTGAAGGAAAACACAGTAAATGAACAGGATACGTATCAGTTATCTTCATCTTATCAGTTATGTTCTTCTTAGCAATTGACCCATTCATATCAATAGGTCTATCAGCAGCTCAATACGTTGCAGATAAAACACAAGACAACAGAAACGGCTTAGTAGGAAACATTGCTACATCAGTTCTATTTATAATATATGCAGCAGTTTCATTCTTAGGCGCTCCAGTTGAAAGACAAATTGCTAAATCTAACAAGATTAAATTTGATAGAGTTCTTTCAGGAAACATTTGTGCACACGAAGTTCCAGAATGATGCCCATGCAAATTAGAAGAATTAAAAGAAAAAGCTGAACTAAATGACATGGTTCTAAAAACATTTGCTGAAGCAAGATAATAATTTGCTATTTCACCAGTGGGTTACTCCCACTGGTTTTTATTTATATTTTTAATATTCAATCAAAAACTTAATTTTAATGTTAAAATGTAAAGATAATTATTTTATAAAGGTAACCAATGAAAAATAGTAAAGAACAGATTAACAATATTCCTTATGTTTTAGATGAAACATTGATTAACACAAATTTAAAAACCGGCCTAAGCTCACAAGAGGCCACCTTAAGACTTAACAAGTTTGGAAAAAATGAGTTGCATAAAGCAAAAAAAATAAATCCATTTTTAATATATTTAGAGCAATTTAAAGATATATTGGTCATTATATTATTATTTGCGGCAATAATATCTTATGCTCTTGCAATTGTTTCAGGAACTCAAAATAATTGAAATTGATCTATTAATGGTAATCGCTTATTAATCGAATTTATTGAACCTACAATTATATTATTTGTAGTTCTTACTAATTCGCTAGTAGGTGCTATTCAAGAAATTAAGAGCATACAAGCAGTTGAGGCATTGAGCAAATTAAGTCCCTTACAAGCTAAAGTCGTCCGTGATGGCAATTTAATAACATTAGCATCAAGTGATATAACCGTTGGCGATATTGTTTTAATTGAATCAGGTGATGTTGTACCTTCTGATGGTTATTTGTTGTTTAGTTCAAATTTAACTGTTATCGAGAGTGCATTAACAGGCGAAAGTGAACCGGCGACAAAAGATTACCAAGCTAAGAGAAATTTAACATTAGCAATGGCAGATAGACAATTTATGGTTTATTCTTCAACTGTGGTTGCTACAGGAACTGCTTATTTTGTTGTTACATCAGTAGGTGAAAATAACGAAATCGGAAAAATTTCTAAATTAGTTAATCAACAAAAAGAATCAATGACTCCTCTACAAATTAAAATCAATAAATTAGGAAAAATATTTGGATATTCAGGTCTTGCATTATTTTTAGCAAGTTTAGTGACTCAAATAGTTTTCCATGCGGTATCAAGAAATTCTTTTGCTGATACAATGTTTTGAGGCAATGCAATAGTTGGAGCTATTTCACTAGCCGTTGCTGCTATTCCTGAGGGATTAATTGCTTTTACTTCAATTATTTTAGCAATTGGTGTTCAAAGAATGGCAAGAAAGAATGCAATTGTTAAGAACTTAATGGCTGTTGAGTCTCTTGGCAATTGTGCAGTAATATGTTCGGATAAGACAGGAACATTAACACAAAACAAGATGACAATTGTAGATGCTTTTGATGGAAGTCAACTACTATCAAATAATAGTGAGATTAAAAACTTCTTAAATATTATAGAATTAGGTTCGTTATGTTGCGATGCAAACTTGACTCGCAACGAAAAAGATGAATATGTTGTAGTTGGAGATCCAACAGAAATAGCATTTTTATATGAACTTGAAAAATTTTCTAATTTTAAATATAAGAACAATCTAGAAATAGAATATAAGCGTTTGCATTTGTTCCCATTTGATTCAGATAGAAAAATGAAATCAGTAATAAATCAAAACGACAACAATTATTGAGCAACGGTTATGGGCGCTCCTGAAATAATAATTGAAAAATGTAATTTTGGTTCACCTTCAATAAAAGAAAAATATTTACAAATAAATAATCAATGGGCAAATAATGCTTATAGAGTTTTAGCAATAGCAAGAAAATCCTTAAAAAAGGAAACTATTGAGAAATTCAATGAATCATCAATTTCTAAATTACAAGAGCATGTAGAAAATGATTTAGAAATTGTTGGATTAGTTGCAATGATTGATCCTCCAAGAGAAAGTGCAAAGGATGCTATTACATTATGTAAACAAGCAGGAATAAAACCTGTTATGATTACTGGCGATAATTTAAATACAGCAAAGGCAATAGCAAAAAATCTTGGTATATATAGTGATCAAGATCGTGCTATAACAGGAACTGAACTTTCAAGTATTTCTGACGAAGAATTAGTTCAAAATATTGAAAAATACAGTGTTTATGCTAGAGTTAAACCAGAAGATAAATTAAGAATTGTTAATGCTTGACAACAAAGAAAACAAGTTGTAGCAATGACCGGTGATGGTGTTAATGATGCTCCAGCATTAAAAGCTTCAGATATAGGCTGCGCTATGGGTATAACAGGAACTGAAGCTTCTAAGCAGGCTGCAAATGTTATATTGGCAGATGATAATTTTGCCACCATAGTTTCAGCAGTAGCAAACGGAAGATCGATTTATCAAAAAATTAAAAACGTAATTCAAAGTTTATTGATTACATCGATTGCAGAGATCATTTTATTATTTATAGGTTTATTTTTGTTTAAAGCGATTTTTTCAAGTGCTGAATGAAAAGTAGCATTAGGGAAAAGCGATTTATATATAATGTCAGCTACTCAATTGTTGTGAATCAATTTATTTACTCATGGTTTTCCGGCAATAGCATTAGGGCTTCAAGATTCTAAAGAAGACTACATGAATAGAAGGCCTATATCAAAATATGAGTCAATATTTGCAAATCAAATGGGATTTAACACTTTATGAAAAGGAATTTTGATTGGAATACTATCATTAATAACTTATTATTTAGCAGCGTTATATGCTAGAAATAATGGATTTAATGCAGAAGATATATTAAAAGCAGCATCTACTTGTTCATTTTTGGTTTTAGGTATATCTGCTACATTCAATTCTATAAACTTAATGACAAAGAAATCAATCTTTATATCAAATCCGTTATATTATTGAAAAGTTTATGCCTCAGTAATTTTTTCATTAGCATTTCTATTGATAGTAGTATTTGTAAAAAATATAAATCTAGTGTTCGGAGGCTACACCGAAATTCATTCTAAGCCCGAACTTTTGGCACTAGGATTAGCATTACCATTAGTAATTATTCCAATATATTCAATTCATAAATTAATCATATATTTAATTGAAAAAAACAAAATTAAAGAAAATAAAATTACAGAATTTAAAATGATATTACCTCCAAAGCAAGTCAAAAGACATCAAAAAAATGTAGATCTATAGAAATCTACATTTTTTGTATTTCAATATAAATTATGCAATTTATTGTTACTTGAGTAACAAGACTAATGGCTTACACTCATTACAGTAACAAATACAACAAGGGCAAAAAATATAGTAAAACAAGAAATAAAAATTCCCGCTATTGACAAAGTTTTTCCTGAACCATTCATTGATTTTGACTTGCTAAGTCCAATACAACTAAAAATAAGACCTAATATTGAAAAAAACGACAATATAAATTCAACAATAGCAAATTCATTAGTTGCTGAATTTTGGATTTGTTGTTGAGGTTGCAAATAAGGTTGAGATGGTTGCATTGTATTCATTTGTGTTGTTACATATGCATCTTTTTCCACCTTTTTTCCGCAATTCAGGCAATAATTAGCGTTATTTAATTTAGTGCCACAATTTGGGCAATAATTCATACTACCTCCCTCTTATTAAAATGCATAAAAATTATTTTTTAAATTAATTTTATATACAAATATAACACAATAAAGCAATAAAAAACATCCCAATTCTTGTTGGGACGTTTTTTATTTAATTGATTCTTTTTTTGTTTATATATATTTTATTTTCTATATCAAATGTTTCGCCGTCAAGTTGCATAAAGTGCATTTCCTTACATTCCATGCTAAATTTATATCCTTGAATTTCATGTACATATTTTTTATAACGTAAATGTTTTCCACTATATACTGAAAAGAATAATCATGCTAATTTTCATTTAGAGACGTTATTAATAATGATTAAATTTAATTTGTCTGTATTGTTACAATTAGGAGCTAATTTCATTCCACCCCCAAAATAACAATTATTCATAATTGAAGCTAATCAAACATTTTTAAATTCTAATTCTTTTCCATCCACATTAATTTTTATTAAAGGAATTGTTTTGAATGTCTTAAATGCATTTATTGTTACTTTAGCAAATGACGATTTATTTTTAAGCATTTTTTCATCATTAACTTTTTTTGCAATAACTGCATCAATACCAAAACCAATGCCATTTAAAAAAGATCTTTCATCTTGGTCATTTTTAAATTTAATTGTTGGTAAGTTCGTAATGTAAGGAGATATCAAATAATATTTTTTATGTATTATTTGAACATCTTGTTTTATTTTTAAAGACCTTAGAAAATCATTGCCCGTTCCTGCTTTATATGCATAAATTTTGGGTAAAGGTTTTATATTGTGAATTTTATTAGTGATATTGGTTAATGTTCCATCACCGCCAATTAATAAAACAATATCTTTTTCTATATCCATTTGAGAAACTAGATTTTGACTGTCTTTAATTTTTATAATGTCAAATATTTTTACCTCAGGTTGTAAAAATACTTTAATGGCGTCAGAAACTATGTCATACATCTTTCTTTGACATTTTCCACTCTTTGATAGAGAATTATAAAATATATATAGCATAAATTATTTTTCCAAATCTTGTAATCTATTTAATGCATTGATATAAATTTCAAGTGATGATTTTATTTCATCAAATGTAAAATATTCGTTTGGTCCATGCATTAAATGCATATATTTAGTTGATCCAAAAGCGACACAAGTTTTTATTAATCTTGCAAATGTACCGCCACCAATTGCTAAAGGTTTTTCATTTGAATTCATCGCTTCATTATATGTATCCATAAGAATTCTTACAATTGGAGAATCTTGTTCAATATACTTGGGTTCTTTGAATCCTTGCAATTTTGAAAATACATCATCGCCAAATTCATCTTTTAAATAATCATTTAAGCTTTTAGTTACATCATCAATTTTATGAGAAACTGGGACTCTAAAATCAAAAGTTAAAACATATTCATTTTTCAAGGTTCTAATAATGCCTAAATTTGCAGATAATTCGCCCGAAAAATCACTATAGTTTTTAAAAATATTACTTAAATTAAATGATTTGCTATTTAAATTTTCTTTAATAAATTTAAATAATTTAGATTTAGCAAATTCTTTATTTTCTTTGCTTGCTATATTAATGGCTTTAATTATTGCATTGTCACCTTTTTCAGGTGTTGAGCCGTGTCCACCAATTCCCTTAATAATATTAGGTTTTTCATTTAATACTAAAGATGTTGAATCGGGAATTTGGTTAACAACGTCGCCCCCATTTAATTCAACTCCTGGAACCTTTGGAAAATGAATTTCTGTTACATAGATCATTTTTTCAGCATATATTAAAGGTCATTCACCGTCAGGAGTATAAGAAATATAAGGATCTTTGAAGTCAGCCAAATAAGACTTCATTGACTTCATTGTGGTTTCTTCTGAAATTCCAAATATTATTCTTATTTTTCATTCGTTAGATAATAAACCATGATCATGAATGTATTTCATTGCATATAGATTAATAATAGCAGGTCCCTTATCATCTAAACTGCCACGACCAATAATTGATTCATTTGTTATAACTGGGACAAATGCACTTGTACGTCATTGGCTTTCATCTCCTGCAGGAACAACGTCAAGGTGGGCTAGTATTCCAATAATCTTATCTCCATTGCCAAATTCAGCAAACCCATAACGATTTTTAGGATCTTTATAAATATTAAATCCAAAACTTTTGGCAAGATTTAATGCATAATTTAAAGCATTGTCAGTTTCTTTTCCAAAAGGAAATTCACTACTAAAATCTTCTTCACTAATCGAAGGAATTGCACAAATATTTGCAATATTTTTAATCATTTCATCAAAGTCTTCTTTACTTTGCTTATAAGTAATAAATTTTTTCATTCTTACCTCTTATTAATTTTTTTAATATATTATACATTTTAATCCAAATAAAAAAAATAAATAAGGCGTAGCCTTATTATTTGTTTAATCCAACAGCAATACCTTTGTTTTTAAAAACGTAGTCATTATTATTGTTATATACAACATCAATTAATTCGGGATAATCAATAAAAGGATTTCTATTTCCTTGATGTTTATATACTCCATTGTTTCTATCAATGTCAAATTTTGAAACCTTATCTAAATTATTTCAAGCTAAAAACGTTTTTAAAAATATAGGAGTTATAGTATTTTTACCTTTAATTTCTTTAAATACACGAGTTGATTGATCACTTGATGTTATATTCAAATCGTTATAAGTTAAACAAAAGTATAAATATGCCCTAGCAACATCACCTTTAAATTCATTAATGGGTTCAGTAACAGGTCCACCATCTTCAACTGAAGAACCAGTTTTTGTACCGTTTTTGGATATTTTGTTGCCTTGCAATTCCTTAACTGTTCCATAAGGGTAATTTGCATGCCATGCATTAACTAATTTATCGGTTGGTCAAACATGGTGAGCATCGGTTCTCATTGGAACAGACTTACTAAATCATGATTGTGGAACTAAGTGTTCTCTATTCATTCCATCGCCTTCATACTTGCCTGTATCTCTATATTTTCCATGTCAATTAGTAAAAACATCTTCTTTATCTGGGATTTCTTCATAGATATCTAAAACAGATCCATCTTTTTCGTAATATTTATCAACAAAAGCATCTTTATATGTATCAAATAAGTCTTTATATTTTGTTGAGTGATTTCTATGAGCTTTTTGCAATGCAAATAAGTTATCTCTTAGGTTTTGTCCACTTAAGCCATCTAAGGATTTATAAAAGTCATTTGAATTATCGTAAATTATCTTATTATCTAAGGGTTTAGCTTCAGGCATCTTAGGTTTTTCTGGTTTAGCTTCAGGACTCTTTTCTGGTGTTGTTTTTGGTTTTTCGCCTTCTGGTTTCTTTTCTGGTGTTGTTCCAGGTTTTTCACTTTCTGGTTTAGCTTCAGGTTTTACACATCCAGCAGCAACTAACGGTGTTGAAATTAGCAAAGGTAAAATAGCACCCATAGTTAGGAATATTTTTTTGGATTTTTTCATTATTTTATATATTTCGCTTTCTTTTTTGTATTTAATAAAAATCTATCATATGAATTAAATAAGTCAATTCAAATTAATAATAATTTTCAAAAAATCAAATAAAAAAACACCTATAAGTGTTTTTTAATGTTTAACAAAGAGTTTGCAAAGAAAAACTTATTCAGCTTGTTGTTTAGCAAGTCTACGGCGAGCTCTGGCTTTTTCTAAAGCTAATTTATGTTCTCTTTTAGCTGCTTTTACCTTGTTAGCTAATCTAACGTCTTTTCTCATAATTTCTCCTTTGCTTTGTTCAAGCAATAATTATATCTATTTTTTCTTAATTTGTTTAATTTTTTGCATTATTGTTTCAAGATCTATTTTTTCAATTTCTTGTATTTTCTGACTAACGCTTTCTTTTGTTGCTATATTTTTTTTATCTTTTTGGTTGTCATTAACATTATTTGAAACATTTGGTAATTCAATATCTTCTGTAGATATTTGAAATAGTTCTTCTTGTTCTTCATTATTTAAATGTTGAATATCTTGATTATAGGATTTTTTAATCAAAGCATGTTCAGCGGTCAATTCAATATTTTTATCAGTATATTCTTGATATTCTTGTCTTATTTTTTCCTGCTCTATTTCATCAGCTTCAATTAATTCATTAATTTTTATTGGCGTAATAAAATACCCAGGGTTAGTAAATGAATAATCTAATTTAAGAAGTTTACTTTCCTTAGTCTTATCTTTTAATATAAATTTTCAATCATATTCTGCCAAATTACCATTATTATCAGTGTATAACATTTTTAAATTGCTCAATGTAACAGCAAGTGATTGAAGACCTAAAATATTATTTTTTAGTGGCGTAAACAACATTTTTGGAGTATTGCGTGTGGTCAATTCTAATTTGCTAGTATCCCAGCATTTTATATAACCACCTTGCGTTAAATAAATTATATTGTTGTATTTTGAAACTGTTATAAAACCACTTACTTGAAGTTGAGGATGTTTATATAAGTTTAAAAGAAGTCTAATGCCTCTTGCTTTCAAAGAAATTCCAACCTTTAGTTCGTTTTCTGAAACTAAATGATACATACCATTATTTAGTAAAATAAATAGCATTTTTTCATCATTAGAAATTTGGGCATCTATTAATTCATCATTATCATCCTTAAACGACATGCAAGTTTTTGTTTTAAGAGAAGATTTATTTTCAAAATCTCTTAAATTAACTTTTTTGGCATATCCTAATTTTGACATTAAAATAAAGTTTGCATAACTATTGAATGACGTAATTTCTATAACTCTAATAATTTTTTCTGAGCTTTCTAGAGCTACTATTGATGAAATATGTTGACCAAGATCTTTTCAATTGCAATCTTTAAACAAATGGCAATCAATAATAAAATAATTCCCTAAATTTGTAAAGAATAATATCTTTGATAATGAGTTTACTTTATCAAAATAGAAAACATTATCTTCTTCTTTTAATTTGAATGTGTTTAATTCATTGCTAGTATAAACTTTTAAACTTATTTTTTTATAATATCCATCTTTGGTTATATATAAATAAAAATCTTCATTTTTTGTCAATAATTTATGATCAATTTCTTTATCGATTTTTTGATCTGAAATTTCTGTTAATCTTGGCTTTGAATACTGATTTTTTATTTCAAGCAATTGCTTTATTAAATATTGATTAAATTCTCATTTATCATTTAATAATTTATTGCAATTTTCAATTTGAATTTCAAGGTTTTTCTTTTCTTCTTGGAATTCAATTTGATCCATTCTTGAAAGCTTGTACAATCTTAATTCAGCAATCGCTGTTGCTTGCAATTCGCTAAATTTAAATTTATTCATCAATGCAAGGATAACACCTTTTTTTGAGTTATCGCTTTCTTTAATCAAATGTATAACTTCATCAGAAATTTCGGCTACTTTAATAAATCCTTCAACTATTTCTAGTCTCAATTTAAACTTCTTTAAATCATAATTAATACCATTTATATTAACTTCTTTTAAATGACTTAAATAAGCAATTAAAGCACTATAGAGATTTAGAATTACTGGACGGTTATTGTCAATTGCAACCATGTTATAACTATACGAGATGCTTAGTTCGGTTTTATTCATTAAGTATGCAATTATTGCGTCAGCATTTGCACCGTCTTCTAATTGAATAAATATTGAAATTCCGTTTCTATCTGTTTGGTCCAAAACTTCTTTAATACCAGAAATTTTTTTATCTATTGCAATTGCATCAATGTCGGCAACTAATTTTGATTTAACAACCCCAAAAGGAATTTCAATTATTTCAATACCAATAATTTTCGATTCATCTTTTTTATCATAAACATAATGATATTTCGAAGAAATTGTAATTCTACCTTGCCCACTTGAAAGAGCTTTTTTTATTTCATTTATACCATTAATAATTGCTCCTGTTGGGAAATCTGGGCCTTTAACTATTTCACTTAATTCTTCAATTGATATTGTAGGATTTTTGATTAATGCAATTGTTGCATCAATAACTTCGCCTAGATTATGTGGTGGGATTTCTGTAGCAAAACCAGCGGCAATTCCTTTAGCACCGTTAACTAATAAATTAGGAAATAAGGCTGGCAAAACAATTGGCTCGTATTCAGAGTCATCAAAGTTTGGAGCCATTTTTACAACTTTTCTGTCTAAATCTTTCAACATCAGTTCACTAATTTTTTCAAGTCTTGATTCAGTGTAACGCATTGCAGCAGCAGGATCATCATCAATTGAACCTTTATTACCATGCATTTCAATTAATGGGAAATTGCTTTTTCAATCTTGAGCCATTCTGACTAACGCTTCGTATATTGAACTATCTCCATGTGGGTGATAACGTCCGATAACATCCCCAACGATTCTAGCTGATTTTTTAAAAGGTTCGCTATTTTTTAAATGTAAATTTCACATTGAATATAAAATCCGACGTTGAACAGGTTTTAGTCCATCACGAGCATCAGGAATTGCTCTTTGTTGAATAATGTATTTTGAATAACGTCCGAATCTATCAGACATTATATCGGCCATATTTTTTTCAATAATGTTTTCAGTAACTTCTTGTATTTCTTCTTTTCTATCTTTTTTCATACGACCTACTTATTATTTATTTTAAAATCATCTTCTGATGAAAAATCAACATTATTGTTTATTCATTGTTTTCTTGCTATTACGTCGTCACTCATCAATGTTGAAACATTTCTTTCAACTAAAATTTCATCTTCTACATCAACTTTAATTATTGAACGAGTTTCGGGGTTCATTGTTGTTTCTCAAAGCTGGTCAGCATTCATCTCACCAAGTCCTTTGTAGCGTTGAATTTCATAGTTGGTATATTTTGAAGTAATTTCTTTTAATTGGTCTTCATCCCAAGCATAAAGAGGCTGTGTATTTTTTGATTTTATTGAAATCTTATAAAGAGGTGGCAAAGCAATATAAACCATACCATTTTCAACAAGTTTTTTCATATAACGTCAAAAGAATGTTAATAGTAATGTTTGAATGTGAGCACCATCAGTATCAGCATCTGTCATAATAATAATTTTGTGATATTGAGCATTTTTTAAATTGAAGTCTTCGCCTATACCTGCTCCGATTGTATTAATTATTGTTGCAATTTCTTCATTTGCTAAAACATCGCTTAATTTTGCTTTATCAGTGTTAATAACTTTACCTCTAAGTGGCAATATTGCCTGGGTAACTCTATTTCTTCCTAATTTAGCAGAACCGCCAGCTGAATCACCTTCAACTAAAAACAATTCTTTAATGGCAGGATTTTTACTTTGAGCAGGAGTTAATTTTCCTGAAAGAATCTTTCTATTCTCAAATTTATTTTTAATCTTACGTGCTTCATTTCTTGCGTTTCTAGCTGCAACTTTTGCTTCGTATGCTTTTTTAATTTTAGAAATAATTTTTTCTGCTTCAATTTTGTTTTCATTTAAAAAGAAATAAAACTTTTGACTTACAAAATCTTCAACAACTTCTCTAGCCTCTGGCGTACCTAATTTATCTTTCGTTTGACCTACAAATTCTAATATTTCTTCTGGGACTTTTAAAGAAATAACAGCAATTATTCCTTCTCTAACATCCGATCCTTCAAAAGTTATTTTCTTAGCTAAACCATTTTTAGAAGCATAATCATTTATTGTCTTAGTTAATGCGGTTTTAAGCGCTGTTTCATGTGTTCCACCATCACGAGTCTTTACATTATTTACAAAACTGTAAATTGATTCACTATATCCATCAGTATATACTAATGCCAAGTCAATTTCAATGCCGTAATTGCACATACCAGATGCATAAAAAATTTCACTAATAAATTTTTTGCCTTCACCGACAAAATTTATATATTCTTTTATGCCATCTTTGGTTTTAAATGTTACATGTTCATCAGTATTTTCATTATAAAATTCAATAGTAAGATTTGGCATTAAAAAACTGGCTTCTCTTAATTTTTCTTTAATTATTTCAGGCGAATATTTTGATTTTTTAAATATTGAAAAGTCGGCTCAAAATTGAACCTTTGTTCCTTGTTTTGTAGTTGGAGATATCTCATGTGTTTTTTCAATAATTGTATCTTGCTGAAAGGCTGTAAAGTATGCTTTTTTATCTCTTCAAACCGTAACTTCAACTTTAGAACTTAAGGCATTGACAACTGAGGATCCTACTCCGTGTAATCCCCCACTTGTTTTATAAGCACCATCGCCAAATTTACCACCAGCATGAAGTTCAGTAAAGACAAGCTCAACTCCACTTTTTCCAGACTCGTGTTTATTGACAGGAATTCCCCTACCGTTGTCTTCAACAATAACAGAAGAATCCTTCTTTAAAGTTACAATTATTTTATTTGCAAACCCACTCAACGCTTCATCAATAGCATTATCAAAAATTTCCCAAATTAAGTGATGAAGCCCACTTGAATCAGTAGACCCAATATACATTCCCGGTCTTTTTCTGACAGCATCCAATCCTTTTAAAACTTTTAAATCGCTAGCTTCGTAATTATTTAAACTCATATCTAAATTATAAAGAAAAAAAATCTCTTGAACTATTTAAAGCAATAAGAGACTTATTTTAGAAAAATTTTGCTTGCGATTTTTATAATTTGTGGATTTGAAAGATTAAAGTTTCTAATGTCTTTAAAATCAAAAAAAGCAATGTACAAATCAAAACTATTGTCATCATTAATTGCAAAAATTAATTTAGACCCAATTGGATATTTTTCTAATTGTTTAAGATCTGGCATTTTGACGTCTAACATTGCCAAGGTCGTAGCAATGTTGGTATCGTGGCCTACAATCAATGTTAAATCTTTGCCGTTGTTGAATTCTTTTTTAATTAATTTATATATATTTTTTTTATTTGAATTTATAACATTTTTGTCGCAAAAAGCAAAGTCAATTACATAATCCTTAGCCTTACCTATTAATCTTAAATCTCTTATAAAATTATTAGATTTAAATATTGAATCATACGGTTCGTTGAAGTAGTATTTAACTACTAATAAATCACTTAAAGAACAAGCCATAAAGAACTTGCCTCTTCAAAAAACTCCATCTTTATTTTCATTCAATGTAATATTGGTTTCTTCATTTGTAAATAAACAATTTTTTAGGTCAAAAAGGTCAATAATTTTTTGATATATTTTTTTACTTTTTGCCTCATATCTTCATAACAAATCATAATCAACGAGATTAATATCGTCAGTGTTAATGTCATATCATTCATTCTCATTTTTGAATGAATAGTCTTGACATTGAATGTCAACCTTTTTAGCAGGAAAAAGGCCAATTGAAAGCAGTTGTGCAGTTTGAAAAGTTCTTTGCGTTGAATTTGCCATTACCTTAACATCAATATCATTTGTTATATTGAAAAATTCTCTAATTTTTTGGGCCATTTTTAGTTCAAAAAGTGCTCCCTTATCCGTTAAAAATGCGCTTCCTAAATTGTCAATGTTTCAATTTACAATATCTTTATTAAAATATTTAATCGAACGTTCTTTTGTAAAAAACGGATATCTTAAACCATGCCTACTTAAAATTAATAGTTTCACAATGCCACCTCATTTTGTTAATAATTACGAGTAATTATTTTTTACATAATTGCATAATCTTATATAATTATATTGTTATATAAATAATTTTTAATTATATAAATTTTAAGGAGAAAAGATGAAAAAAACTAGAATTGCAATCAACGGTTTTGGTAGAATTGGTCGTCTAATTTTTAGAGAAATTTTTAATGACCCTGAATTTGAAATCGTTGCTATTAATGATTTAACAGATGCTGCTACATTAGCTCACCTATTGAAATACGATACAGCTCATGGAAAATTGAATGAAAATATTTCACACACAGAAAATTCTATTATTGTAGATGGCAAAGAATATCGTGTTTATAGTGAAAAAGATCCATTAAACCTACCTTGAAAAGAACTAAACGTAGATATAGTTATTGAAGGAACTGGAAGATATGTAACAAAAGAAGGTGCTGAATTACATATTCAAGCAGGCGCTAAAAAGGTATTTATTACTGCTCCAGCTAAAAGCGAAGGCGTTAAAACAGTTGTTTATTCAGTAAACGAAGATATAATTACACCAGAAGATAAAATTTTATCAGGCGCTTCATGTACTACTAACTGTTTAGCTCCTATTGCCAACGTATTGGAAAAAAACTTTGGTATTGAAAAAGGATTTATGACAACAGTTCACTCATATACAGCAGACCAAAGATTACAAGATGCTCCACACAAAGATTTAAGAAGAGCAAGAGCAGCTGCTTCAAACATGGTTCCAACAACAACAGGTGCTGCAATAGCTATTGGAAAAGTTATCCCTTCATTGGATAAGAAACTAAATGGACTATCTTTAAGAGTTCCAACAATAACTGGATCATTCGTTGATTTAACTGTTGAATTAAAGAAAGATGCCACTGTTCAAGAAATTAATGAAGCAATTAAAAAATCTGCTTCTGAATCATTAGAATATTCTACTGAACCAATTGTATCAAGTGATATTATTGGTGCAAAAGCAGGCTCAATATTTGACTCACTTTTAACAAGCGTGTTAGAAGTAGACGGCAAAAAACTATACAAAGTTTATGCATGATACGACAATGAATCTTCATTTGTTGCTCAATATGTAAGAACATTAAGACATATTGGAAAATTAACAAAATAGTTAAAAAAATATTGGATAAGAAATGAAACTTTCAATAAAGGAAATAATTAAAAAAATTAAATTACTTGAATTGGATCTCGAAGATTTAAAAAAAGAAGAATCCAAAGAAAACTTTATTGTTTATTTAGAAAACAAAAGGCCAACTAACATTGAATATGATTATCAAGATTATTCAAACAAAATTAAAAATTTATATAATGAGATTTTTAAATTAAGAACATTGGTTCAAGTAACTAATATAAACACAATAACATCATACAAAAAATATTCTATATCAGAATTAATTATTTTATTAGCTCAAAAAAGTAATCAATTAGAAAGATTGCAAGAAATGCGCGATTGTAAGAAAATTTCTAGGGTTACTACAAATGACGGTCAAAATGAATATACAGAATATCTTTTTGACCCTAAAATGGTTGCAATTGAACTTAGAAACTTAAACAAAGAAATTTCTGAAATTCAAATTGCAATTGATAGTGCAAACATTAATACATTAGTTGAAGTTAAGTAATTAACTTTCCTTAATAAATTTGCTTTATTTTCTATAATTTTTTGTTTATTGTTATAGATTTCTAAATTATTAACCTTCCGTTTTAAGTTTGTGTTTATATGATATCGAATTTACATACTTAAATTAGCTAATTTATTTAAAAACTTCTACATTTAGTAAGGGTTAGAAAATGTAAACCACCATTTGAGGTGGTTTTTATTTATATAAATTTATAAATATTAATAATTAATAATATAATTAGATAATTATGAATACAACAAAAGTATATATTGATTTTGAAGCAATTACCAACCCTTTTGCAAGATTAGTAAATTTGCCAAGTGGAACTCCTTATGCCTATACATTAGGTCTTTTAAATATTCACGGCCAATATCAAATTAAAACATTTATTATTGATTTTAAAGAACATCATAATTTAAATTCAATTTGAACTGCTATAAAAAATGCAATAGTTTCTGACATATTAGAGATCAATAATACTGTAAATTTAAAGGAAGTTGTATTTGTAGGCCACAATCCTGTTTTAGAAAATAAATGCTTAAAAAAATTATTTCCTGAAAATAATGTTGAACCTTTAATTTCCAATACAATTGTGTCATTGTCAAAATTAACAGGGAAAATTTTTAACATTCCATATTTTAATAGAATAAAAAAAATCATTGCTGATTCTGGTGATAGCGAACTTAATATGAGAATTAAAGATAGAAATGGCGTAATTGCCGCATTTGCTGGGTATTGATTATATACAAAATCAATTAAAAATTTACGAGCAAATGATAGAAGAAAAAGGTTTTTAATTAAGATGAATAAAAATCTTTTGTTAAAAGAATTAAAACGTTATTCTCACGACGATGTCAACAAAATGCTTTATATTGTTTCCCATCCCAATGAAACAGAAACTCTACTAAAAGAACTTTTATACAAACGTGAATTAATAAAACAAATAAAAAATTTGGAACTTGATGACAATTTAACAATTAAAGAAATTAAAGAAAAAATTTGAACATTATAATTTCTAAAAATAAAGGATATTATGAAAAATAAGCTTATTGAAAAAAAAGGTAAGTTTTCAATTAAAAAATTTTTCCCTCAAAGCAAGTTTGATTGAAAAATTTATATTATAAAAACATTGCCAATAATAATTGGCGAAATTATATTTAATTTAAATGGGCTACTTGACAATTTCATGGTTAGCCATATTGATGGTGGAATTGATGCCTTGGCTTATGCTAATACATATACGGGAATAATTTATACAATTTTCTTTTCTATTCAAGCAATTGGAGCAATGTTCGTGGGTCAATATTATGGCCGTAAAGACTTTGATAAAGTAAAGCAGATAATGAATTTAAGAATTTGAATGAATCTAATTATTGCCTTAAGTTTTGCAATTCCTGCTTGAACTTTAGCAAAGCAAATGGTTCACTTGATTGGTGGGCAAGAAATAAAACCTCAATCTGAATTAGCATCTACATATTATTTAATGTTTATTGCCATAAACTGAGTTTTAACTTCTTTTAATTTTAATACAAATATGTTGCTAAATGAAACCGGACATTCAAAATACGCTTTTGTTTCGGCGTGTTTAACAATGTTAACGAATGCTTCAATTAATTCTATTTGTTTATACGGATTTCATAAACCTGCATATTATGCTGCTTTTGGTTCAATTATTGCTGCGACAGTTTGCTTTACAAGTGACTCTTTATTTACATATTACAAAGAAAGAAAAATTTTTATTAATGTATTTAAATTGTTTCATATTACAAAACCAATTGCAAAGCAATTATTAAAAAGAATTCCCGCTATGTTAATTGCCATTGCCGGAATGTTAACGATACCTACAAGAATGATTATTTGAAGCCATGCATATCCCGATAATTTATCAGGTGGTTCAGGAATTGGTGAAAAATGAATGGGAATTAATGCTGTTACAATACTTGGTTTAGTCGAAAGCCTTTCGTCCGTCGCCTCGGCAATAACTTCTGTTTGTGCAAGCAATGTTTCGTTTTTTGTTGCCACAAGATTAGGAGAGTCTGATTTTGAAGGCGCAGATAAGCATGCTCATTCATTGCGTGGATTTCATGCTCTGGCCGGATGTTGTATGTCTCTATTAATGATTGCAGTTGTTTTTGGAATTGCATATTCTCCTGCTACAACAAAAGGCGTTGGTATTGGTGTCTCTCAAAGATTTTATGATGTGCAAAGAAAAGATTACATTATTGAAATATTAAATAAATCTGATATTTTAAAAAATAGTGATTTATTAAATTCACTTGGCAATGATTTTACATTCACAAAAGGTCAAAATTTAGCTTATGATCAATGAGTGGCAAGCGCAGTATTGGCAACTTCAAAAGAATTTAAAGAAACATTTTTATTATGTAGCGCAACCTTTATTTTCTTTAACCCTATATGATGCTGATTTTATACAAGCGCCGCTTTGCCTGCTGCGGGCGGTAGAAATATAATTGGTTCTATTACAATATTAGCAACTCAATGAGCGTCATTTATATGATTGATTATTATTACTTATGGAATTGTTATTCCGTTACATAAAACTTATACTGGATATAGTGATTTATCAATCCCTCTAGAACTTGCTTATTTTATGTTATTTGCATTTGACTTTATTAGATGGTTAATGTTTGAAATAGTGGCATTGAAAACTGATTGAAAGAGAAACATTACAAATGAAATTGAAAAACAAGATCCAAACTTTCCAAGTAATATAGCAGAAGCAACAGCAACACACGATATTGTTCATAAACAATAAAAAGGAGATTTAAGATGTTATATGATTTAGTTTCACCATACAATTCAGGACATTTAAAGGTTAGTGATATTCATAGTATTTATTATGAAGAATCAGGAAATCCAAATGGTAAGCCAATTTTGTTTGTTCATGGCGGCCCAGGAGGGGGAACCAAACCTTCATGTCGTCAATTTTTTGACCCTGAATTTTATAGAATTATTTTATTTGATCAAAGAGGATGCGGACTTAGCATACCTAGTGCCGAAATCAAACAAAATACAACACAAGATTTAATAGAAGATATTGAAAAATTACGGAAATTTTTAAACATTGACAAGTGAATATTATTTGGAGGGTCATGAGGTTCAACTTTAAGCTTGTTATATGCAATTAATTATCCTCAAAACGTTTCAGGAATAATTTTGCGAGGAATATTTTTAGGTAGGGATGAAGACAATTATTGATTGTATCAAAAAGGCGCTTCTTATTATTTTCCTGCTGAATATGAAGAATATTCAAACTTTATCCCTGAAAATGAAAGAGGCGATTTAATTAATGCTTATTATAAATATTTAAATTCAAGTGACCAAAATGTTGCAGAGCAAGCAGCATATCATTGGAGCAAATGAGAACTTGGATTGGTGACAATGAAAAAGTTACCTAATTTAGAAGAAATTTTATCCGATAAAAAAAGTAATTTAGAATTAGCAAGATTAGAAAATTATTATTTTGTTAATAAGATATTTTTAAATGACGATAATTTTATTTTAAATAACGCAAGCAAAATCAAAGAAATTCCAACGATATTAATTCATGGTCAATTTGATATGGATTGTCGCCCAATTGGCGCATATTTATTGCATAAAGCCTTACCAAAATCAAAACTTTGAATAATTCCAGAATCAGGCCATTCAGGTCGTGATGGGCATATCAACGAAGCATTAATGCAAGCTACTGAATACTTTAAAACAATTAAATAAGCGTTTGCTTATTTTATTTTACTAAAAGATTATGAAACAATAAATGCAATATTTCTTATAATTTAAACAGACATTTAAGGAGAGAAATGAATTCAATAAATAACGTCGCTAAAAAATTAAATTTAAGCGAAAATCAAGTAAAAAATACATTATCTTTGTTATCAGAAGGGGCAACAGTACCATTTATTTCAAGATATAGGAAAAATATAACTGGTGGTTTAGACGAAGACCAAATTACTAAAATAAATGATTTATATGTGTATGATGTTGAATTAAATAAAAGAAAAGAAGCCATATTGAATATATTGGCCGAAAATAAATTATTAAATGATGAATTAAAGCAAAAAATTGAAGCTGCTGATACAAAACAAGCAGTTGAAAATATTTATGAACCATTTAAAATAGGTAAAAAAACAAAAGCATCAGATGCTATTGCTCTTGGTTTAAGTCCATTGGCTGATGAAATTTTAAATAATAATGATGACAACTATAATCTTTATTATGCTGCTAAGAAATATATTAGTGATAAATTAAAAACTGAAGATGAAGTCTTACAACAAACTAAATTTATCATTGCTCAAAATATTTCTCAAGACCCTTCTACAAGAGAATATGTAAAAAATCAATTATGAGATTATGGAGTTATTGAAACTAAATTAAAGAAGAATGCAATTGATGAAAATGAAACTTTCAAACAATATTATAATTTCTCTGAAAGAGTTAATAAAATTCCAAATCATAGAATTTTAGCAATATCAAGAGGGGAAGATAAAAAAATTCTTTCATATGATATTACTTATAATGAAAAGAAAATTATTTATGATCTAAATCAAAAGTATTTCAAATCAAAACGAACTGCTAAATGTATTCAAGAATGTATTTTAGATGCATTGGACAGACTAATTATTCCTTCAATAATTAGAGAAATTAAAACCGAATTATTTGAAAGAGCTGAGGCAGAAGCTATTAAAGTATTTGCTTCAAATGTTGAACAAATGTTATTGAGTCCAGCAACAAAAAATAAAAGAATTTTAGCAATAGACCCTGCTTATGTTAATGGATGTAAAATTGCGGCCATTGATCAAAATGGTAACTTTTTAAAAGAAGGAATAATTTATCCTCATAATCACAATCAAGAACAATGATTTGAGGCAATTAATACAATTAATAAATTTATTGATGAATACAAAATAGATTTAATTGTTATTGGTAATGGAACAGCAAGTAGAGAAACTGAATCGTTTATTGATAAATTATTGCAAAAAAGACTTGAAAAAAATCCTCATGAAAAAATCAAATTTGTAATTGTAAGTGAAGTTGGCGCTTCTGTTTATTCAGCTTCAAAAATTGCTCAAGAAGAATTTCCACAATTACATGTTGAATATAGATCAGCAATTCATATTGGTAGAAAGTTTCAAGATCCCTTAAATGAATTAATTAAAATAGATCCTAAATCAATTGGAATAGGACAATATCAACATGATGTTAACCAAAAAGAATTATCAAAACAATTAACCGAAAAATTAAATAAAGTTGTTAACCTAGTTGGTGTTGATCTAAATACAGCAACAAAAGTGATTTTATCTTATATATCAGGATTAAGTAACACCATAGCAAGCAATATTGTAAACTATAGAGAAGAAAACGGTTCATTTAAATCACGCGAAGAACTTAAAAAAGTGAAAGGACTTGGGCCAAAAGCATACGAACAATCAGTTGGATTTTTAAGAATACATGATTCTAATAATTTTTATGACAAGACTAATATTCACCCCGAAAGTTATAAATTAGCAGATACTATTGTCAATAAGCTAAATATAGATTTGAACAATATTGACAAAGAAAAATTATTGGCCGTTGACAAAGAACAACTTGCAAAAGAATTAAATTCTGATAAATATAGCATTCAATTAATTATAGAATCATTGATTGCACCCGAAAAAGATATTAGAGATGACAAACCAGGATTTTTAGTATCAGATAAAGTCTTAACTATTGACGATATAACTCAAGGTCAAATAATTAAGGGTCAAATTCAAAATGTTACCGATTTTGGCGCCTTTGCGTTTATTGGATTAAAACAAAATGTTTTGATACATATAACCAATATGAAGAAGAAAGAAAATCAATTTATTAAACACCCCTTAGATGTATTAAATGTTGGTGATAATGTAAACATACAAATAATTTCTATTGACAAAGAACACAATAAAATTCAAGGAAAAATTATTTGAGATTAATTAATAATCAATATTGCAACATTGCTATTAAGAAAAATAGCAATGTTTTTTATTGTAATTTTGTAAAATTTATATATAAAAGTTATTTATTGCACTGGGGGAAATTATGGCTATTAATAATCAAGAACGTGACGAATTACATAAAAAAATTTGAGATATAGCAAATAGATTGCGCGGTTCAATTGATGGTTGGGATTTTAAACAATATGTTTTAGGAATTATGTTTTATAGATATATTTCTGAAAATATTGCAACATATGCAAACAATCGCCAACGTCAAGCAGGAATTGAA
>QWCD01000026.1_pt1 | contig 45018 bp, 51 predicted proteins | sample 1972461 | NCBI WGS metagenome assembly QWCD01 (sample SAMN09866717, study PRJNA288562) | Human vaginal metagenome isolate term4_vaginal, whole genome shotgun... | isolation source: vagina | host: Homo sapiens | place: USA: California | reverse complement strand
AAAAGAAAAAATGCGTGCAATGTATGAAAAAGGTACACTTTAAGGAGTTAGAATGAATTGGGGACGAGTTGTTCATGTATTTTTTACTTTGATGAGTTTTACCACAATTGCAGGGTATTTATACATGCATAGCGGAGTTGCTTTATTTGTCGCTGCAAGTATAAATTTAATTTCAACTCTTTTAAAAATAGGTGTTAGAAATCTACTTTCCACAGAGCTTTTTGCAGCTTCTGTGGTTGCAGATTTGCATTTAATTCCAGCTTTTATAATTTATATTGTAAATCCAAATATGAATCTTATTTATTCATTAGTTATAGGCGCAGGTCTTGCAAATCTTTTTTCAATAGTTTTAACTATTATAGAAGCAGCAAAATATAAAGATGAATTTTAGGAGAAAAAATGGCTTATGAAGCTAAAGAAATAGAGAAAAAATGGCAAGAAATTTGGTTAAAAAACGGTGAATTTGAGCCAAAAGATGATTATTCTTTGCCAAAAAAATATATTTTAAGTATGTTTCCATATCCAAGTGGAAAAATTCACATGGGGCATGTTAGAAACTATACTATTGGTGATGCTATGGCAAGGTATTATAGAAATCAAGGCTTTAATGTTTTACACCCAATAGGTTTTGACAGTTTTGGAATGCCAGCTGAAAATGCCGCCATTAAGCATAATATTCACCCAAGAGTTTGGACTTATGAAAATATTGATTATATGATAAAAGAACTTGACAGTTTAGGATTAAGTTTTTCTAAAAAAAGACTTTTGGCAACTTCAGACCCGCTTTATACGAAGTGGGAGCAAGAGTTTTTTATAAAAATGTATGAAAAAGGCCTTGTTTATAGGAAAAATGCCGTTGTAAATTGGTGTGAAAATGATAAAACAGTTTTGGCAAATGAGCAAGTTGAAGATGGAAAATGTTGGCGTTGTGGGCATGAAGTAATACAAAAAAATATGCCAGGATATTATCTAAAAATTACTGATTATGCGGACGAGCTTTTAAATGATTTAAAAAAATTAGAGGGAAAATGGCCACCTCAAGTTATCACAATGCAAGAAAATTGGATTGGTAAAAGTGTGGGGTTAGAATTTTTCTTAAAATTCGATGAAGAGAGTAAGAATTTACTTGATGGAATTCCTGGATTTAAAGTCTTTACAACAAGAGCCGATACAATTTATGGAGTAAGTTATACCGCAGTTGCACCTGAACATAAAGTAGTTGAAAAGCTTTTAAATAAAAAATTACTTGATGAAGAAACAACTAAAAAGATAAAATCCATTTTAAAACAAAGCCCAAGACAAAGACAAGAAAGCGATAAAGATGGAGTATTTTTAAATTTATATGTTATCCATCCACTAACTAATGAAAAAATTCCTGTCTGGCTTGCAAATTTCGTTTTGGCTGATTATGGAGATGGCGCTGTTATGGCAGTTCCTGCTCATGATGAAAGAGATTATGAGTTTGCAAGTAAATTTAACCTTGCCATTAAACAAAGCATTAAACCGCAAGATGGTAAATATGATAGTTCAAAAGCTTTTATTGATGATGGAATTTTAGTTAATTCTGATGAGTTTACAGGACTAAAAAGCAAGGACGCAAGAGAAAAAATTATAGCTAAATTTGAAAATTTAGGAATTGGCAAGAAGGTTGAAAATTTTAAACTTCGTGATTGGGGAGTTAGTCGCCAAAGATATTGGGGCGCACCAATTCCAATGATTCATTGTAAAACTTGTGGTCTTGTTCCAGAAGCTTTGGAGAATTTACCAGTAACCTTGCCAGAAGATATAAAAATAACAGGTGAGGGAAATCCACTTGATAAACATCCTACTTGGAAAAGATGTAGTTGTCCAAAATGCCATAAAGAAGCAGTTAGAGAAAGTGATACTTTGGATACTTTTTTTGAAAGTAGTTGGTATTTTGCTAGATTTGCAAGCGATGAAAAAACTTGGCAGAGCTCAGCTTTTGATGAAAAAAGTGTAAATTATTGGATGAATGTAGATGAGTATATCGGAGGAATTGAACACGCGATTTTACACCTTTTATATGCAAGATTTTTTCAAAAAGCTTTAAGGGATTTGGGTTATTTAAGAGATAGTGAGCCATTTTCTAATCTTTTAACACAAGGTATGGTTTTAAAAGATGGTGCTAAAATGAGTAAAAGTAAAGGAAACACAGTTGATCCTGATGAAATAATCAAAAAATATGGTGCCGATACTGCAAGAATGTTTATTTTATTTGCTGCTCCGCCTGCAAAAGAGCTTGAGTGGAATGATAGCGCTGTTGAGGGAGCTTATAAGTTTTTAAATAGACTTTATGATAGAAGCACAAATGCTTATAAAACTAATGAAATTCCAAAAATCAATCACGCTTCTTTAAATAAAGAGGAAAAATATGCAAGATTAAAAGTCTATGAAGCACTAAGTAGGGCAAATGAAGTTTATACAAAAAGTTTTGCTTTTAATACTCTAATAGCAGCCTCAATGGAAGCACTAAATGCTTTAAATTTGCAAAACAATCAAGATGTTTTAACAGAAGGATTTTGGATAATTCTAAATTTACTTGAACCTATTGTGCCGCATATTGCAAATGAGTTAAGTGATGAGTTATTTAATAGGAAGAATTTTTCTAAAATAGAAATTTTAGATGAGGTTTTTGTAAAAGATACATTAAATTTGGCAGTTACAGTAAATGGAAAAAGAAGAGCTGAAATAGAGGTCGATAAAAACCTAAGCCAAGATGAAATCATAAGCTTAGCCAAAGAAAAAGCCGCCAAATGGCTTGAAAATAAAACCATTATAAAAGAAATTTATGTAAAAGAAAAGTTAGTAAATTTGGTGATAAAATGAAAAAAATAGCACTTTTTTTAGCTTTATTTTTTATGGTTGGATGTGGATATAAGCCAGTTTCTAAAATAACTTCTGATATTTTAGGAGATAGTATTTTTGTAGATGCTATTATGAGTAAGACAGATCCGCAAAATACAGTTGCTATAAAAGATGCTGTTAGAGAAGGTGTTGTTTATAGATTGCATAAAAAATTGGCTTCAAGAAATGTAGCTCAAAGCTATATAGAAGTTTCTATAAGCTCTCTTAATTTTTCAGCCCTAACTTATGATCAATATGGCTATGTTACAAGTTATAGAGCAAATTTAAGTCTTAATTTTAAAACTAAGTTAAAAGATGGAAGGGTTATAAATTTAAAAGGAGCTGGCGATCATGATTTTAGAGTTACAAAGCTTTTAAAAAGTGTAAGAGATACAAGCTCAGTTATAAGTGATCAAGAAAGATATAGTGCCATACAAAATGCTTCTTTACAAGCTTTTGATGAGTTTATAGCGGCTTTATCAATAGAGGGCTTAAAAAATGAAAATCATGAAAATATTCAAAAGTAGGTTAAAAAAATACTAAATGAGTTTAGAAACATATCTTAAAAATAAACCAATTTTTTATAAAAAAATAGATTATGAAAGAATGCCAAGAGCTTTTAATAGCATAAAAGACAAAATTATTTTAAAGCCAATTATCCATATAGTTGGAACAAATGGTAAAGGTTCAACTGGGAGATTTTTAACACTTTTAATAGAAAGCCTTGGCTTAAAAGTAGGACACTATACAAGTCCACATATTTTTAAATTTAATGAAAGATTTTATAAAAATGGTGATATTGTAAGTGATGATGAGCTTAACAAAGCTCATATTGAGCTACAAAATTTATTAAGTGATGAGTTTAAAAACTCACTTTCTTATTTTGAATATGCCACATTATTGGCTGCAATTTTATTTGAAGATTGCGATTACTGGGTATTTGAAGCAGGTATGGGCGCTGAATTTGATGCTACAAATTGTTTTGATAAGAGCTTATCTCTTTTCACACCTATTGGACTTGATCATATGGAAATTTTAGGTAATAGTATAGAAAAGATAAGCCATACAAAGCTAATAAGCATGGCAAAAACAGCTATTTTAAATGATGATATGAATGAAATATCAGTTAAAATTGCCAAAGATATAGCTTTGCAAAAAGATTCAAATTTAAGTTTTGCAAGTCAAAATTTAACCAATCTTGAAAAAACTGAAATTAAAAACTATATCAAAAAACACGCTCTTGCAAATTTTCAAATTTCAAATTTAAGTCTTGCATTAGCTGGTGCAAAAGCTTTAAATTTAAATCCTGATTTGAAAAATCTAAAAAAACTTAATTTAAAAGGCAGGCTTGAAAGGGTTGATGAAAATTTATTAATTGATGTTGGTCATAATGAGCTTGCAGCACAGAATTTACTAAAAGAGTTAAAGAATCAAAAATTTACTCTTATTTATAATGCATTTTTAGACAAAGATTATAAAAGCGTATTAAAAACCCTAAAACCAATTATTAAGGAAGTGCAAATTTATGATTATAAAAGTAGTTATAGAGAGCTTGCCACACCATATATTAAAAAAACCTGTGATGATTTAGGTATAAAATGTCTTGATTTTCAAAGTCTAAAAAAAGATGAAAATTATTTATTATTTGGATCATTTATGCTTGTAGAGGAATTTTGTGAACACTTACATAAGTATAACTGATAAAAATGGTAATAAGAAATACGAGTTCTCATCAAATTTTTTTAGAAATTTAAAGCTAATACTTATTCTAAATTTTGCTATTTTTTTAGTTTTAATTTTAACGACTATATTTTTAATTTTTTCAAAAAATAGTGTAAGAGATGAATTAATAAATTTAAAATCACAAAATGAAATTTTAGAAAATGAGTTAAACTCTCAAAAAAATAGTGAGCAAACTGAAGAGCCAAATAACTTAGAACTTGCACTTGCTTTAAGTAAAACCTCTTTAAAAGAGCAAAAACCAAAAAATATTTCAGTTGCTGAAAATTTGGAAAGCAAATTTATAAAATCAGTTCCAAATAGCTTTCCAATCATAAATAAAGGCATAACTTCAAGTTATGGGCAAAGAGTTCATCCTATAAGTAAAATTTCAAGATTTCATCATGGCATAGATTTAAGAGCTGAGCTTAAAACACCGATTTATGCCACTGCTGATGGCTTTGTAAAATACGCCGCACTATCAAATACTGGATATGGATATTTAGTTATCATAACTCATAATTACGGTTTTGAAACAAGGTATGCGCATATGTTTGACAAAGATGTTGTCAAAGTAGGTCAGTGGGTAAAAAAAGGTGAGCTTATAGGATATAGTGGAAATACAGGGCTTAGTAGTGGTCCACATCTTCACTATGAAGTTAGATTTTTAGATCACTCTCTTGATCCACTTAGTTTTATTAAATTTAATAATATTTTTTATGATGAGAGAAAAGTTCCTTGGCAAGGGATTTTAAGAGCTATTTCGGAGTTTTAAATGCAAAGCGAAGTTTATGAGTATTTTTTAAACAACCACAAAGATATTTTAATATGTGAAGATGACAAAGAGGCATTCAAATGCTCTCAAGCTACTAAATTTGCAGGGTATGAAAGCTTTATTTTACCTGATTTTAGAGCTGTAAAAGGTGATGATTTAAGATCTTTTTATGGTGAACTTATTGGTATAAGCAAAGAGCTTAATAGCTTTTATAAAAGCAAAGCAAAGAAAAAAGTTATAATAACGCCTATTAAAACAATTTTAAATCCCCTTCCTGCAAAGTCTCATTTAAAATCAATTTTTATAAATTTTGGTGAAAAAATCGAACAAAATGAATTTAAAGATGAAATTTCAAGACTTGGATATGAAGTTGTAGATATTGTTCAAATGCAAGGAGAGATTAGCTTTAGAGGTGAGATTATTGATATTTTTCCTATAAATAGCGATGAGCCTTTTAGGATTTTACTTGATATTGATGAGGTTGAAAGTATTAGAAAGTTTGATTTAATTACTCAAATAAGTGATAAATTTGAACTTGAAAGTTTAGAAATTTCGCCATTTATTGCGAATTTAAATAAAGATGAGTTTGATAAGATGAGTCAAAAGATCAAATCTTTGCAAAACAGTGCTTTGATTGATGATATGAACTCTTTGGGATTTTGGGCAATTGATAGCTTTATAAATTATTTAGAAAATTTCAGTTTTATTAGCATAAAAGACTTTAAAGAAAGTGAGCTTGAGAGTTTAAATATACCTAAAAATTTAGAAGTTTTGCCAAAAGCTAAAATTTATAAAGACCTAGATATTACTTTTTCAAATGAACTTTTGGAATTTCATAAAGAAAAACATATTAAAATACTAGCTTCAAGCCAGGCGATATTTGAGAGTTTTGACCTTAAAAATAGCGATAATGTAGAACTTATAAAAAGTGATTTAATCCTAAATTTAATAAGCAAAGATGAGATAATAATTTCTCTAAATAAAAAAGCATCTAAAAAAAGAACAAGAAAAGCAAGTATTGTAATTGATGAACTTAAAATTGGCGATTTTGTCGTGCATGAAAACCATGGAATAGGCAAATTTGCAGGACTTGAAAAAATCACTGTTATGGGAGCTACAAAAGAGTTTGTTTCTATCTTGTATCAAAATGATGATAAGCTTTTGCTTCCTGTTGAAAATTTAAATTTAATTGATCGTTATATCGCAGACTCGGGCGCTGCTATTTTAGATAAGCTTGGAAAAGGAAGTTTTGCAAAAATTAAAGAACGTGTTAGAGTTAAGCTTTTTGAAATAGCTTCTAAAATCATAGCTTTAGCTGCAAAAAGAGAACTTATAAAAGGAAAAGTCATCTCTTTAAATAACCCTTTAATTTTACAAGAGTATTCAAAATTTACAAGTAAAGCTGGTTTTGTCTATACAAAAGATCAACAAAATGCGGTTGATAATATTATAAAAGATTTTCAAAGTGGTAAAGTCATGGATAGGTTGATAAGTGGCGATGTTGGTTTTGGAAAAACTGAAGTTGCAATGAATGCTTCATTTTTAACTATTAAAAACGGCTTTCAAGTTCTATTTTTTGTACCAACTACACTTCTTTCATCGCAGCACTATCAAACCATAAAAGAGAGATTTAGTGTATTTAATATAGATGTTTATAGGTGTGATAGATTTACAAGTACTGCTAGCAAAAATGCTTTGAAAAAGGCTTTAAGTGATGGAAAGCCTTTGATTTGCATAGGAACACACGCACTTTTAAATTTAAAAGCTTCAAATTTAGGACTTATAATCATAGATGAAGAGCATAAATTTGGAGTAAAGCAAAAAGAAAAATTAAAAGAACTTTCTAATAATTCCCACCTTTTAAGCATGAGTGCAACTCCAATTCCAAGAAGTTTAAATATGGCATTAAGCTCCATTAAGAGCTATAGCACCTTACTAACTCCACCAGATGATAGATTAGATGTTAGAACTATTGTTAAAGAATTTGATGAGAAAATTATAAAAGAGGCGATTTTAAGAGAGCTTAGAAGAGGTGGGCAAATTTTTTATGTTCATAATCATATCGCTTCAATTAATAAGGTAAAAAATGAGCTTTTAGAAATCTTGCCAAATTTAAAAATTTTAGTTTTGCACTCAAAAATTGAGCAAAAAACAACAGAAAATGAAATAGAAAAATTTATAAATAAAGAGTATGATTTAATGCTTTGTACAAGTATCGTAGAGAGTGGTATTCATATGCCAAATGCGAATACAATGATAGTAAATAATGCAAACAAATTTGGCATAGCAGATCTTCATCAACTTCGAGGACGCGTTGGAAGAAGTAGCATACAAGGGTATTGTTACTTTTTAATAGAAGATAAAAATGCCTTAAGTAAAGACTCGTTAAAACGCCTTGTTGCGCTTGAAAGTAATTCATTTTTAGGAAGTGGTTCGGTTTTAGCTTATCATGATTTAGAAATCAGAGGTGGAGGAAATTTAGTCGGAGAGGCTCAAAGTGGGCATATTGAGGCTATTGGATATAGTTTATATTTAAGAATGCTTGAAGATGAGATAAATGCACTTTTAAATAAAAAATCAAACACACTTACAAATGTTGATATAAAGCTTAGCATAAATGCTTTTTTAAACTCAGAGTTTATAAAAGAAGATAGATTAAGACTTGATTTATATAAAAGATTAAGCAAAGCTCAAGATGAGAGCGAAATTTATGATATAAAAGCTGAGGTTGAGGATAGATTTGGTAAAATAGATGAGTTTTCTAAGCAGTTTTTTTGGCTTATGATAATAAAAATTTTAGCTATAAAACATGATTTTAAACAAATTTCAAATTATGAGATGAATATAACTTTAACAAAACTCGATGATTCAAAAGTTGTTATAAAATCAAATAGTAAAGATGATGATGATATCTTAGAAGCAATTTTAATATATTTAAGAAAACTTGATAAAACTAAATAATTTTAAGGAGATAAAATGCGTATAAATTATGCCTTAAATGATGAGGATTTTCTAAACTCACTAAGTTCTTTTGACCTAGAAATAGTTGAAAAAGTTAAAAAGCTTTATTTGGAATGGCTTAATGAACATAAATTTAGTGAAAATAGATTTGAGGAATTAAGAGTTTTTATGAGAAAAACTTTACAAAATCCCAAAAATTTAGAAATTTTTAAAAGGCTAGATTAAATGAATTATTTAGATATAAAACAAGTTATAAGTTTGCACGATGATATAATGGATGAGATTAATGGCCTAAAAGGCTATAATAAAACTCAAGCAAACTACCTTGAAGCAGCACTTGAACACATAACAAATAATGAATATTATTTAACTTTTTATGATAAATTGGCTCATTTAATTTATTCTATTATAAAATTCCATCCATTTTATAATGGCAATAAAGCAGTTGCAATTTATGCTGGAATGGCTTTTATGCTTATCAATAAAAGCGATATTGCAAATAATGAGTTTTTAATACAAAATTTTTATACAAAAATGGAAAATGTTTCTATAAAAATAGATAAAAATGAAATAACGAAAGATGATTTAACTCAAATTTTAATTGAAATTTTAAAAGGTACAGGTTTTGAAAAGCTTTAATAATTCAAATTCTAAAACTTCAAATTTTAATAATGAAAATTTTCAAATTTCAAAAAATATAGAGTGGGAAACAACCAAGGCTGCTATTTTTAGAAAGAACAGAAATTCTTTAAAAAAAGTTAGTGATATAGATTTTATAGATATTGATTTGCTTGTTGGACTTGATAGACAAAAAGATGAAGTTATAAAAAATACTAAAAAATTTTTAGACGATAAAGGTGCGAATCACACGCTTTTATGGGGAGATATGGGTTGTGGAAAAAGTAGTCTTTGCAAGGCTGTTTTTACTATGTTTTTTAATAAAAACTTAAGAGTAATTGAAATTTCAAAGTATGATTTAGAAAGTTTGATAGATATTTTAGATGAAATTAGAGAAATTAATGAGTATAAGTTTATAATATACATTGATGATTTGAGTTTTGAAGATGGTGATTTTAGCTATAAGTTTTTAAAACCTGTATTAGAAGGAAGTATTGAGCTTCCACCAAAAAATGTCTTAATCTATGCCACTTCAAATCGAAGACACTTAGTAAATGAAAAGATGAGCAATGAGATTCACGAGAAAGAAGCTGTTAATGAAAGGCTTTCATTAGCTCAAAGATTTGGACTTCAAATAAGCTTTTACGAGGGTGGATTTAGCGAGTATTTAGATATAGTTGATAGTTATTTTAAGGGCTTTAAAGGCGATATTAGCGAACTTCATTTAAAAGCCAAGCAATTTGCAATGCTTAGAGCAAGTAGAAGTGGCAGAGTTGCAAAACAGTTTTATTTAGCTTTTAAAGATGAGTTTAAAAATGATAAAAAGTGAGATTAGATGAGTAGTAATGAGTTGTTTGAACTTTTATATAATGAAATAAATTTGAAAAATCACTTTTGGTGGCCTAATTATGGCACTTTTGAGGTGGTAGTTGGAGCAGTTTTAACCCAAAATACAAAGTGGCAAAATGTTGAAAGCTCACTTTCAAACTTAAAAAATAAGGGCGTTTTGAGTATAGAGGGAATTTTAAGCTTAGATGATGAAACTTTAGCAAATTTGATAAAACCAAGTGGTTTTAATAATGTAAAAACTAAAAGACTTAAAAATTTATTAAGCGCTATTAGTTTGGAATTTGGCGACTTTGAAAATTTTAAAGATAGTGTTGATATGGAGTGGTTGATTTCTCAAAAAGGCATTGGAGCTGAGAGTTGTAGTGCAATTTTATGTTATGCTTGTGAGCGTGATGAGATGGTTGTTGATAACTACACGATAAAAATACTTAATTTTTTAAACTATGAGTTTGAAAGTTATCTTGAAGCTCAAGAATGGCTTTGTGGGGTGGATTTTGATATGCTTAGTAAAAAGTATGATTTTAAAAGTTTAAATGAGTTATATTGTGCATATCATGGGCTTTTTGTCGAGTTTGGAAAAGAACATATTAAAGGCTATAAATTTTCAGAACATGCTAAAAATTTACTTGCAAAATTAATATAAAACAAGATAAAAATATCAATATATTATGAAGTCATAAATATGGAAATTTTCTACATTTTATTTAAATTATTTTTGTGATTAAATTTGCATTTTTTGATAAAAGCATAACATTTTAATAGGTTTAAAAAAGATTTTAAAATTTAAAGGATTTATAATGAATGAGGAGTTTTTTAAGCTTAGTCAAAGAGAACATTTTTTAGGCTCAAGACTTGAGATTGTGGATGTTGATTTAGAAAAAAACCCTGAAATATTAGGTGAGCTTATAAATAATTCTGTCATTAAACAAAATTTTAAAAACAAATATTTTAGTGAAAATTTATTTAATGATGGAGCAAGTTTAATCTATCCAAAAATGAACTCAAATTGTGGATTAATTACAATTTTAGTAAAAAACGAAAATCGAAATATTTTAGCTTCACTTCATCCATTTTTTAATGAAATTGGACTAAATTACAGGGGAGAAATTAGCGAAGTAAATGTTTGGGAAAGCGGAGTAGACGCTCAAATTTGTTTTGATTTAGATATCAATGAAATTACATTTTATGATACAAGTTTTTTAGAAAATAGAGAGTTTTATAAGTCAAATACAAAATTTCAAGCCAGAATTTACGGCGTTTCTTATAAAGCTTCGTTTTTAAAAGATAAAAAGATAGAAACTATCGTAAATGAAAAATATGCCGAGGCTTTTGATAAAAAAGTTGGAGAAGCTATGACTTGGCACACTGGTAGCATGAGTGCATTTTTACCACTTGATAACAGCGGAGGTGATATTGATGAGTATGAAGTTTGTGGAAAAATCAGCTCTATTAGAAAATTAAAACTTGATTTTTGTGATAAATTTGCATATGTTTGTACCATTGATTGCATGCGTGGATTTGATGACTTTTATGAATTTGAGATTGTGATTACGCAAGAAAACTGGAGTGAAAAGACCCCACCACAAATTGATTCTTATATACATTTAAGATGCTTTTTTATGGGCGAAATTATCATTTAAAAAATTTCAATAAAAGTTTATTGGATTAGCAAATTTAAAAACATTTCAAAATTTTTAAATTTAAATGGCAGATTTGCTATGTTTTACATAAATTTTATATAAATTTGCAACTTTATATAGAAAATAAAGCTTCAAATAAAGAAAAATATGCTAAATTTCACAAATCTTAACAAAAAGGATTTGTATGGAATTTACTCAAATTTCAGATGGTGTTTTTAAAGCAAATTTTGCTTTTTTAGAAATTATTAAAAAAATAGCTGGTAGCGATATTTTCTACCGCGTAAATTTAGATTTTTATGCTACTTTGATATCTGTTTGTGCAGTGCTTTATCTAGGAGCTATGATTACTAGAAGAGTTCAATTTTTAGATAAATATAGTATTCCTATTCCAGTAACTGGTGGTCTTATCATAGCTATCGTTTTGTTTTTAACTCAAATTTTATTTAATGTAAAAATTGGCTTTCAAGAAAGCATTAAAGATCCACTTATGCTTATGTTTTTTACATCTGTTGGTCTTGGTGCTGATATTGCAAGTCTAAAAAAAGGTGGAAAACTTTTAGTTTTATTTGGAATTTCAGTTTGTCTGTTTTTATTCGTTCAAAATATCATTGGTGTAAGTGTTATGACAGTGATGGGAGAAAATCCTTTACTAGGACTTCTTGCTGGATCGATTACTCTAAGTGGAGGGCATGGAACAGGTGCTGCGTGGGGAGATGTATTTAGCAATGCTCCATATAATTTTATAGCTGCAAAAGAAGTTGCTATGGCAAGTGCTACTTATGGACTTATCGCAGGTGGTCTTTTAGGTGGTCCAATAGCACAAAACATTATAAGAAAATATAACCTTAAATCAAGCGAAGTTGAAGTTGAACACGATACTAGCGATGAGGTTTTTGCAGAACCACAAGTAGAAAGACTTATAACCGCTGGATCATTTGTGCAAAGTTTAGGGCTTTTTGCTCTTGCTATGTTTATAGGAACTACAATTTCTGCTCTTACAAAAGGCTCTCTTATAACTTTACCTACTTTTGTTTGGTGTTTGTTTTCGGGAATTATTATAAGAAATACACTAAGTTATGCAAACATTCATCAAGTTTTTTATAGAGAAATAGGCGTTATAGGAAATGTTAGTTTAGGCTTATTCCTAGCAATGGCAATAATGACTTTAAATTTAGTTGAGCTTACAAAACTTGCTATTCCTTTGATTGTTTTACTTGCCATTCAAACTGTTGTTATAGCAATTTATGTTAGATATGTAACATTTGGAATTTGTGGAAGAGATTATGATGCTGCTTGTTTAGTTGCTGGACATTGTGGTTTTGGTATGGGCGCAACACCAACAGCAGTGGCAAATCTTCAAGCAGTAACTTATAACTTTGGACCATCAAGAATTGCATTTATCGTAGTTCCTATAATGGGTGGATTTTTTGTAGATATTGTAAATGCAATAACTATTAAATTATTTCTGTTTTTACCGATGTTTGCTTAATGTTTTTATTTTAACCCCTTGTTTTAAGGGGTTAAGTTTTTTTAATCTTCAACCAAAACAGAGGCTGGATTTATACTATCACCATAAATAGGCTTTATAGTTTCATCGTAGGCTTTATGAAAGAATTTTTCATCATTTAGTTTTGTAATTAGTTCATTTATCCACTCTAATAACTCTTTATTTCCTTTTTTCACAGCTGGAGCTATAACATCATGATCGCCAATGCTTTCAATACCTACTTTATACTCAGAATTGTTTTTAACCCATGCAAATAAAAGTGTATTATCGTGAGCTAAAGCTTCTCCACGACCATCAAGCAAGGCTGCAAAAGTTTCAGTGTTTTGATCAAATTTCATAGTTTTTAAATCTTTATAATTTTTTGTAAAATAAATATCCGCAGTTGTTCCTTTGTTTAAAAGTAAAGTTTTTCCTTTTAAGTCATCAACACTTTTTATAACGCCATTTTTACTAGCAACACCGATACTTACTTTCATATATGGCTTTGCAAAATCAACAACTCTTGCTCTATCTTTTGTTTGAGTGAAATTTGCTAAAATTACATCAACTTTATTAGCCCTTAAAAAATCAACCCTTGAAGCTGCTTCAACAACTGTATATTCTACTTTATTTTCATCGCCAAAAAGTGCTTTTGACATCTGTTTTGCTAAAGCTACATCAAAACCTTGATTTTTACCATTTTCATCAATATAACCAAATGGAGGCTTATCACCAAAAACACCTATTTTAATACTTCCACGCTCTTTTATCTCATCAAGCGAAGCAGCATTTACTAAATTTAAGGCAAAAAATATACCTAAAAATAGTTTAAAAAATTTCATATTATCTCCTTTAAAAAATTTATGATAGTATTTGATTATAGATTAAATATTTTATAAATTATAAATAAAGTTTTTAATTTTTAATAAAAATAGTGGCAAATTTTTAGAAATTTACCACTATGGTTTTAGTTTTGAGTTAGCTGTTTATCTTGCCCATAACTTGGTGAGCGAGGTCCTTTTAGTATGCAGTCATGACAATCAGTTGCAAAAACTGAATTTGAAGCAAGTACTGACATATCATATCCACTATCGGCTATTGTATTTGCTATTTGATCAATTGCCGCAGTTATAAGCATTCCAATAAGTCCTTGATTTGAATTAGCTGAATTATTGCTTACTAATGTTTTTTTATCCCAAAGAGTTTTTCCAGTTTTTAAATCAACCAATTTTACATCTGCTTCAACTGTGGTTTGGCTATTTAAAATGGCATAGCTTGTGCCGTATTTTGTAATATTTATATAAAGCACACTATCAGCGCCAAAGATCTCTTGAAGCTTGTTTAAAGGAATGTTTTTAATATCATTTGCATCATAAACACCATTAAATTTGAAAGTATCATTTACTAAAGCCACTGGAAATACATAATATCCAGCTTCAGCCAAAGGCATAGTTGCATTTGCAAGCATAGCAGGAGAAGCTTTTATATCGACTGATTCATTTGTTGGCATTACAACTAAAATTGATTTTGGTTTTGACTCCAAAAATGCCGAGTAGTCATAAATTTCAGGCTTTTTAGCACAACCTACAAAAATAAAAGATAATATCAAAGTTATAAAAATGCTATTTTTCATCTTTTTTACCTTTGTTTGATTTTTTCAAAAACTCAATGTAGGCTTTTGACTCAGGATATAGCTGTGCTTCTTTATCAAGGTAGCTAATAAACTTACCGTAATTTCCCAAATTTGAGTATAAAAGCCCAAGATGAGCATAAACTCCTGGTGCAATAGGCTTATTTTTTTCGTATGATTTTTGAATCAATTTTTCTAAATTTGCAATTTGTTCGTTTATATCTCCATCTTGGTTTATATACTCATAAACTGATTTTGCGTAAGTTCCATCCCAGCAGTAGATATTGCTTTGTTTTTTAGCGCCACAACCTACAAAAAGCAAGGTTGATAAGCCTAGTAAAAAATACTTCATTATTTTATTTTCCACTCGCCACTATCAATCGCACTTGCAAGGTTATTTACAGCTTCGTTAATTGACAAACTTAAAACTTTTCCATTTAGTGTTGAGTCATATCCAGCAGTTCCGCCAAAGCCGATAACTTCTCTATTTGATAGTTCAAACTCTCCTGCACCTTGAGCTGAAAAAACAACTTCTGAAGTGCTTACATCAACGACATTTAGATTCACTTTTGAGTAGGCAACTTGTGTTTTTCCTCTACCCAAAATCCCAAATAGCTGATGATCGCCATGAGTTTTTCTACCAAACTCAACAACATCGCCTGTTATTACATATCTTGCACCTTTTAAGTTTTGAGCTTTTTTGCTAATTGCACTCTCTTCTTTCATCGCTCTTAAATTTGTTCTATCCAAAACCGCAAATCTACCAGTTTGTTGCAAACTAGTTATTAGGATAGTTTGAGCTTGGTTGCCAAGTCTATCTTCACCGTCGCTAAAAACTCCATTATTATAAGAGCTTTGATTTGAAAATCTGCCTATAGAAACAGAAACTTTTTGGCCGCTATAATTTGTATTTGCAATGGCAACTTTTGGAACGTTTATTGCTCTTTGGCTCTCACTTGCGCATCCGCACAAAAAAACAACTCCAATAAGAGCTGTAAAAATTAAATTTTTCATCTATTCTCCTAGTGTTAAAATCTAATTTTATTTTATCTTTTTTTGGCTTATTACAGCTTTAAAATTTTTTAATCTTGGCTAAATTTATCTAAAATTTCACTATTTTGAATGTCGCTAAATTTACCAAAAAGCAGTGTTTTTCCTTTTTCTAAAATAAGGACATTTTTTGAAATTTCTTTTGCGGCTTCTAAATCATGGGTTATAAAAATAATGCTTTGTTTTAATTTTTTTAAAACATTTAAGACTGAGTTTTTGTTTTCTTCATCAAGCCCAGCGGTTATCTCATCACAAATTAAAATATCAGGTTTAATTAATAGAGCTTTTAAAATGCCTATTCTACTTGCTTCACCGCCGCTAATTTCGTGAGGAAATTTTTGTAATATTTCTTGATTTAAATTTAAAGTTTCAAATAAATTTTTCACATCGTTATCACTAAATTTTAAATGCAAGTATTTTTTTAGTAAATTTATACTTGTTTTTATCCTTAGTGTTGGATTTAGGCAAAGTTTTTGAGTTTGCATGATGAGTGAAATTTTTTTATTTAAATTCCTGTTTTCTCCATTTAATAAAATTTCGCCATTTGTTGGCTTTTCTACTGCGCTTAGCAAATTTGCTAATGTACTTTTTCCACTTCCACTAACGCCTAAAATTGCTAGATTATCTCCATTTTCAAGGCTGAAATTTATATCATATAAGACTTGAATTTTTTCTGTTTTTTTGTTTATATGTTCTTTAAAATCATAAAATTTATCAACATTTTTAACTTCAAGCATTTTTTAAAACTCCATTTTGCATCGTATAAAACTCATCTGCTACTGCATTTGCCACATTTTTTTGATGAGTTATAAATAAAATTTGAAGCTCATCTTTAAGAGAGTTTATGATTTTTACTATGCTTTTTTGATTTTGCGCATCAAGGCTTGCTGTTATCTCATCACAAATCAAAACTTTTGGTTTTAGACAAAGTGCTATGGCAATTTGCACTCTACTTGCCTCGCCTCCACTTAATTCATACGGAAATTTATGCCAAAGCAAATTTAAATCATCAAATAAAAGCTTTTCAAGAACTTCAAAAGCCTCTTTCTTAGGCTCGCTTATGCGGTCTTTAAGATATAGATTAAAATTATCTCCAACATTTAAAAGTGGATGAAAACTTGCCTTTGCATTTTGAAACACAAGAGCGCAAATTTTACTTCTAAACTCTCTTAGTTTTTCACCATCTAAGGATAAAATATCATTTTGAAAGACACTAAATTTATCTGCACTTAGCTTAAATTCATCATCAAAGAGTTTTATAAAACTTTTTGCAAACATTGACTTTCCAGCTCCACTTTCGCCCATTATACAAACACAGCCATTTTTTTGCATTGTAAAATCAATATTTTTTAAAATCTGCACTTTTTTATAAAAAAGATTTAAATTTGAAATTTCAATCATATCTTTATGCCTTTGTCATCTGGCGTTATGGAAACTATACAAAAAATGAGTAAAAATAGCATAAATCCAGGGAAAAATGCAACCCACCAAGCTCCCATAAAAAGAGCATTTGTGCTTTCATTTATCATTAGTCCCAAACTTATCATATTTAAATCCCCAGCCATTCCAAAGAAACTAAGTGTGGCTTCGTGTGAAATCGCGTGAGCTGAGTTTATAGCAAAAAGTGATAAGAAAAGTCCCTTTAAATTTGGTAATACTTCATAAAATAAAACCTTAAATTTACTAGCTCCAAAGCTCATTGATTGGATTATAAATGGCGATTGGTAAAGTAAGTTTATGCGACCTATAAAAACTTTTGCTGAACTCATCCATGAAAAAAGTGAAATTACTAAAATTATACTTATAATCCCACCCCCAGTAATTGAGGCAAAAGTTAGAATAAATAAAATATTTGGTATGCTTAAAAACGCATCAATTCCACTTTGCAAACTATTTTGTAAAGGTTTTATAAGACTAAGTGAAGCGTATAAAAATGCAATTATTGTTGCGATAAATCCAGCAATTGTTCCTATTATAAGTGAGTTTTTAAGTCCATAAAGTGTTCTTGAGAAAATATCTCGCCCTAAAAAATCACTTCCAAAAAAATGAGTTGAATTAGGCGCTAAATTTGTGTTAGAAAAATCACTTAAATTTGGATTAAAAGGTGCTATAAAGCTTGAAAAAACAGCTAAAATTACTAAAATTATAGTAATAAAGAGTATGATTTTATTTCGCATAGTTTCTCTTATCAATTAAAATTGCTATAATTTCAGCCGCTAAATTTGCCAAAATTACAAAAATAGCACTTAGTAAAATAGCTGCGAGTACTACAGGATAGTCTTTTGCTATTATTGATTTAAGTGCTAATTCTCCAATGCCAGGATATGAAAACACACTTTCTATGACATAACTTCCTGCAAAAACGCCACCAATCATAGTCCCAAAATAGCGTACAATATCACTCATCGAACTAAACACTGCAAGACGGTAAATTTGAATATTTTTTATCCCTCTTGCATAAAGAGTTTGGATAAAATCTGTGTTTAGGTTTGAGATTATAATATCTCTTATAAATTTAACACTTGTAGCAAGATGTGGTAAAACAATCGCAAAAATAGGTAAAATAACATGTTTTAGACTGATCCCACTAACACCAAGATAATTAGCTCCTGAGCTTGGAAGAAGACCCAAAGCTATACTAAAAACATAGATAAATATTAGACCTAACCAAAAATTTGGCATACACATTAAAGAAAAAGTTGTTAAATTTATAAAAGTATCGATAAATTTATTTTTAAAAACAGCGCTTATTAGTCCTAAAATTAGCGAAAATACAAATATAAAAAATGACGCAAAAATTAATAAAATTATGCTATTTACAAGTCTTGTTTTAAACATCTCATAGATATCTTCACCACTTACAAAACTTTTTCCAAAATCCAGACTCAAGGCATTTTTAAGCCAAGAAAAATACTGCATAATAAGACTTTTATCTAGTCCTAAATTTGCTAAAATTTGAGCTTTCATAGCTTGTGACATAGCTTCAGGGCGCGAAAACATCGCACTTGTTACATCGCCTGGTAAAAAGTAAAGCAGTGAAAAAACTAAGAATGATAAAATAAAAAGCAGCCCAATGCTATAGGCTGCTTTTTTTAAGATTAAACTTATCAATTTTTAAAGTTCCACTCTTCTAGATTCCATAAAAATCCTGCACCGTGGTGACCTAAAATTTGTGTTTTTATGCCAGTTAAATTTTTATTATATGCTAGATTGTAGTCTAGATATGTGATAAAAATATAAGGAGGATTTTCATAAAGTGCATCTAAAAACTCTTTATAATAAGCTTTTCTTTCCTCTAAGTTTTGAGTGCTTCTTGCTTTTTTAAGAGCCTCATCTACTTTTGCATCTTTGTAGTGGCTATAGTTCCAGCCGTTTTCATTTATATCGCTGTCTGCAAAGCCTCCAAAAATTCTATATGTGTGAAAGTCAGGATCAAACGGACTTCCCCAGCCAATTAAAAAGCTATCAACTTTGCTTATTTTAAATGCAGTTTTTGGCTTTGCAAAAGCTTTTGCATCAACGCCGTATTTGTTTAGTTCAGAGCTTATAACTTTTGACATAGCAACTCTTAAAGGATCTGAGTTAAAACTGTAAATTTCAAAACTTAAAGTTTTGCCATCTTTTTCATAAATGCCTTTTTTGTTCTTTTTCCAACCAGCTTTTGTTAAAATTTCATCACCTTTTTTAGGGTTAAACTCATAAACTTTATCGCTTTTTATAAAATTCTCAATAGGGTTGTTTGCTACGCTTCCGTGAGTGTGAAGTAGTGTTTTTACCATATCATTTTTATCTATAAAATAATTTAGCGCAACTCTAACATCTTTATCTTTTAAAACTTCATTGTTATAATTAAACATTAAAGCTCTATAATCAGCACTTTTAAACTTTAAGATATTTAAATTTTTGCTATTTTTAGCCATTTCAACACCGCTAAAGTCAATCAATCCCGCATCAAGCTCACCGCTTTTAAGTTGCATTAATCTAACATTTGCATCAGGAACTACTTTTAAAAATACTTTTTTAATTTTTGGAGTGCCTTTATAGAATTTATCATTTGCTACAAATTCTATGCTTTCGCCTTTTTTCCAATTTACAAATTTATAAGGTCCTGTTCCGATTGGATTATCGTTAAATTGATAAGTTGCTATATCTTTGCCTTCTAGTAAGTGTTTGGGAAGTATACCAAAGCTTAGCGCATCTAAAAATGGTGGAAAAGGTGTATCAAGTGTAACTTTTATCTTATAATCACCCAAAATCTCAACATCTTTTACCATTTCATAGTTTGAAATAGCAGGTGCATTTAGTTTTTTATCTTTGGCACTTTCTATTGTAAATTTAACATCTTGGGCGGTAAATTTAACTCCATCATGCCAGTAAGCATCATCTCTTAAATCAAATATATAAGTTAATCCATCTTCGCTTACTTCCCAACTTTTCGCAAGATCAGGAGTTACTTTTGTATTTTCATCGTGTTTTGTAAGACCTGAAAAAAGTAGGCTTAAAGCTGGATCGTGATCCTCATCATATAAAGGATTTAAACGGCTTGATTCGTTTTCAATCCCAACAACTAAAACATCTTTTGCTAAAGCGAAATTTAGAACAAAAGATATTAGTAAAAAAAGCTTAAAAATATGCTTCATTTCATATCCTTTTTAAAAAAATATTGACATTATAATATTTATTAAATAAAAGTATTATTAAAAAGCATAAATTAATCTTTTTAAATAAATTTTATTTTTTTATTAAATAAAATCATATTTAGTTTTGGTGTTTAAAGCAGTATAATTTTTAAATTTAATGGTCTTTTAAATTTGTTAAAAGCTTAAAATTTCAAGTTTTTTAAGAAATAGCAAAATTTTCACACTTAAAAACACAATATTTAAAATAAAATTTCTATTTTATTTTTTAAACTCAAACATATTTAAAAATTTCTTTGCGCGATCGGTTTTTGGATTTACAAAAAACTCCTCTGGTGTTGAAATTTCAACAATTTCACCTTTATCCATAAAGATAATTTTATCTGCTACCGCCCTTGCAAAAGCCATTTCGTGTGTTACGATAAGCATAGTTCTTCCCTCTTTTGCCAAATTTAGCATAACATCTAAAACTTCTCTAACAATCTCAGGATCAAGTGCCGCTGTAACTTCATCAAAAAGCATAATTTCAGGGTTCATACAAAGGCTTCTAACGATTGCAATTCTTTGTTTTTGTCCGCCTGAAAGCTCTCTTGGATAGGCATTTTCTTTGTCTTTAAGTCCTACTTTTTCAAGCCAAAACCTTGCTTCATCCATGGCATCATCTTTGGTTCTTTTTTGAACTTTTAGTGGTCCTAAAATGATATTTTGCATAACATTTAGATGATTAAAAAGTTCATAACTTTGAAATACCATTCCCACTTTTTGACGAATTTCTCGCCATGATTTAAAGTTTTCATCTATTTTGGTGCCTAAAATTTCCATCGTGCCACCTTGTATGGCTTCAAGTCCATTAATACATCTTAAAGTTGTGCTTTTGCCACATCCAGAAGGTCCTAAGATAACAACAACTTCGCCCTTATTTACACCAAAACTAATGCCTTTTAATGCGTGGTTATCACCGTAGTATTTATCTATATTATCAAGTTTTAAAATTTCCATTTTTATCTCATTTCATTTTCTATAAATTTAATCTCATCATTACTTAAATCAAAAAGTTTATAAACTAAATCATCAGCATTTTTATCAAGTTTTGAAATTTTGCTTTGTAAATTTAAAACTTCATTTTTATCATGCATAAAAATTCTCTCCCACTGGTTTTTGAAATTTCGCTCATCAAGTTTATCTTTAAATTTAAGTTTTAAGGCTTTTGTAAATTCATCTATAAACTCATCAAATTCTAAAAGTTCAAAATTTTCAAGAGTTTTTGGTAATTTATCTAAATTTAACTCAGTTAAAAAAGCATTTTTTGTAGTTTTTAAATTTTCATTTAAATTTAAAAGTTCATTTGCTAAATTTTCAAATTCACTCATTTTATCGGCTGGGATTTGTGGAATAGGTAAATTTTCTACAAATTGCTTAAAGTATCTTATTCCACTTCCTAAACTGCTTAAAATTTGAAACATATACCACTCTAAAATTTTAGAATTTAAAATCAATAAAAGATATAAGTTTGAGCTATTTATCATATAACAAGTATTATTTAGATATATCTTATTATCAATAAGTGTGAATTGTGAGGATGAAGCCATATCACTCCAAACTATTTTATCTTTTTCAAATTCACCTAAATATGCACAATTTCTAAGATTATAAGGTGTTTTTCCTTTATCGGTTCGTTTTGAAAGTTTTGGTTCAAATTTATCAAGATAGTTTTTTAAAGTTGGATATTCATTTATATCGATAAAACTAAACTCATCATATCCGTTGTGAGTATTTATCAGCCACAAATTCGCCCATTCATAACTATATCTTTTTATATCTCGTCCTCTTAAAATAGGCTTTATTAAATTTGATGTTTTTTCTTTTTCATCTAAATTTTGGCAGCTGTTTAGTAGCTCATCGCGTGTTTTTGTATCGATTATAAAAGCTTCATTTAATCCCGTTTTAATACCAAAATTTATTTTTATATCCCAACTTTTAAGAGGAGTTCCTTTTTTTTCAAGTTTTGATTTTATGAAAATTTCAGTATTGTTTAAAAAAGAAAAAGTTGTTTTATCAAGTGAGCTTTGTAAGATAGAGTTTGGCTTTTCATCTAAATTTGTGCTAAATTTAAACTCATTATTTTGATTAATTCCTTTTTTAAAAACAGTTATAGCACTATCAACAGTGGCATCTTCAAAAATTTTAATTTCGTTAAAATCAACTATATTTTTAAAGCTTGTATTTTTTAGTAAAAACTCACGCAAATTTTCACCATATTTTGCACGAAAGAATTTATTAGAACAGATAAATCCTAAATATCCACTTTCTTTTAAATTTTTTATACCAAGTTCATAAAAATAAGCATATAAATCAGCAGTGCCATTATAAATTTCATAAATTTTTTCTAAAAAAGGTTTTTGCTCTTTTATACGTTCTTGCCTAACATAAGGTGGATTTCCAATAACTGCGTCGAATTTAATATCTTTAAATGGAAAATCTAAAAGCGAGTTTGCGGTTTTTATGTTGTTACTTAAATTTGTAAGTTTTCTACCAACTTGGGCTGAGCGAAGCCATAAAGAAAGTTTTGCTATTTCAGTGGCTGTTTGGTTTATATCAACGCCATAAAGGTTGTTTTCTAAAATAGCAGTTTCTGCGTCAAACAGCCCAAGTGCATCTCCGTCAAACTCACGCCTTAAATCATCGCAAAATTTATGCTCATTTATTAAAAAATTCATCGCTTCGTTTAAAAATGCTCCACTTCCACAAGCTGGATCTAAAATCTTTAAATTTAGTAAAAAATCTTTATAATCATAAATAATTTTTAGGTTTTCTAACTCTTTTTTAGTTAGTTTTTTTTGATTTTTAGGAAGTGGTAGGTTTTCTAAAATTTCTCTTTTGGGTTTGCAAATCTCACCTAAGGTTTTAGAAACGATAAATTTAGTAATAAACTCAGGAGTGTAAAAAATGCCATCTTTTTTTCTTTGGGATTTGGTTTTATCAAAACTATCTCCGTGAATGTTTGCGGTGATCTCTTCTAAGTCATTTAGGCTTTGCTCAAAAATATGACCTAAAATATTTACACTTATTTCACTTGCAAAGTCATATTGACTTAGTTTTGATGCGTTTAATGCATCATCATCAATTAATAAATTATCAAGTGCTTCATCGCTTGCAAAAAGTCCGCCGTTATAGGCCTTAATGCCAAGTTTTTCATCACCTTTATTTATGGCGTTAAAATAAAATTTATACATTTCATAAAGGCTGAAATTTGTATATTTTTGGTTTTTAAAGTCTTCTTCGATGGTTTTTATCGTGTTTGGTTTTAAAAGTGCTTTGTCTTCTGCAAATAAAATAAAAATAATCCTATCGCAAAGCTTTGAAGTGTGAGATAGAAGTTCGTGTTTGCCAACTTGTGGGTTATTAATAATTAAGTTTTCAAATAAATTTAGCCTAAAATTTGAGTAGTCTTTATAAAGCTTTTTTGAAATTTCGTTTTCAAAATTTAGTGATTTTTCTTTTAAAATAAGTGGAATTTGGTTTTTGATACTTTCAAAATTAAGAAGTAAATAGAGTTTTTTAAACTCGTTAAAATTTAAATTAAAAAGATCAAATTCTATAAATTCAACTTTTTTATCTATATAAAATCTCAGTTTAGCAAAATTTGAAATGATGATAAAACGCGAATTTGCGTGTGAGTTGTGATAATTAAAAGCTTGATTTTCAACTTTGTTTAAATCTTTTGTGTTTGTATCTTTTAACTCTATAACGCCGATAACTTCGTTATTTACGATGATTACACCATCTGCTTTTTTGGCATCGGTTTCATTTTTCATCTCTCTTTTTAGGTTAAAATTTTCAGGATTTGTAGTATCAAGAGTATAGCCAAGAGCGTTTTCAAAAACATCTTTTAAAAAACCATCTTGATAGACTTCTTCTTTAAAAGTTTTTATTGCATCTTTTTTATCTTGAAATTTCTTAAACTCTTCATAGGCTTTTAAGAGTTTATTTTCATCTAAGTTTTTAACTAAGCTTTGAACAATCTTTTCTTGAAACATTAATTCCACCTATTTTCTAGAATTTTTGATAGCTTTGATACTGGATAACATATCGCAAAATATAGGAAAAATACAAATCCATATACGATTAAAGGGGCATAGTTATTTGTAAGTAAGTTTAGCTCTATTATTTGCTGAGAAACTTTTAAGACTTCTACAACGCCTATTAAAACAACTATTGAAGTGCTTTTTATCATTCTGCTAAGTAGGTTTATAGCTCCTGGGATAAGGCGTCTAAGCGCTAGTGGGATTATGACATAAATATAAATTTGAATTTTTTTAAGTCCTAGGCTTGCTGCACTTTCAAAAGTGTGTTTTGGTATGCTTAAAACCGCACCTCTTACTAAATCCATCATTTCAAAAACACCCCAAATGCTAAAAACCACGATTGAAGCTGTTATGGCAGAAAATGAAAAAATCGAACTTAGACCAAAATAAACTATAAAAAGCCAAACAAGTTGTGGCATAATACGGACTATTTCAAGACAAATTTTTAGTATTATATAGATAAATTTGTTTTTTGAACTCATTAAAACACCCAAAATAAGTCCGCCAATGAGTGATATTATAATAGAAATAAGTGAAATTTTAACTGTGATCCAAAGTCCAGCCATAAGACGTAAAAAATTTGTTTCATTTAGTATGACATCAAACATAGCTTAACCTTTTTTCTAAAAGTGTAAGAGCTAGTGAGATTGGCAAAATGATTATTAAATACGAAATAACTAGCATAAATAAAGCCTCATTTGTCATATAATAAATGCCCATAATATCTTTTGCAGCATATACTAAATCAGCCAATGCTACAACGCTAACAACCGAAGTTTCTTTTATTAAAAATATTATGTTTGCAGAAATTGAAGCTAGGCTTATCCTAAATGCTTGTGGTAAGATGACATAAAAAATAACTTGATTTTTAGATAAACCTAGGCTTAGACCTGCTTCAACTTGGGCTTTTTCAACTGCTTCAAAACCAAGTCTAAAACTCTCAGCCATATAACTTCCACCTAAAAAAGAAAGACCTATAACCGCACACTCAAATCCATCAAGTTTTAATCCAAGCTTTGGAAGAGCAAAATATAAGAAAAAAAGTTGTATCAAAAGTGGAGTATTTCTTGAAATTTCTATATAAATATCGCAAACTCTACTTAAAAGTTTAAATTTATGGGCTTTTATCCATGCTATAAAAAGTCCAATTATTATACTTATTGATATACCTAAAAATGCAAGTTTTATCGTTAAAATAGCCGCTTTAACAAACATCGGCGAAAACTCTTTTATAAACTCAAAATCCATAAATTCCATCTAATCCTTAATAGTTTTATCACAAAAATAATTTAGACTATTTTAGCCTTATTTTCTTAAATTTAATAAAAATAAATTAAATTTAGTATCTTTTTTCAAGCACTTTTAAGATATGTTTCATAAGCTCCAAGCCTCTGCTTCTATGTGAAATTTTAAGTTTTGTCTCTTGGTCAATTTCGCCAACAGTTTTATCAAATCCATTTGGAATAAACATAAAGTCATACCCAAAACCGTTATTTCCTCTTTCTTCATTTATTGCAAATCCATGCATAAATCCATGAGTTGTGTAATCTCCAAATTTTGAAGATATGGCGATACAGGCTGTATAAAATGCTGGAGTTTTGCTTAAATTTAAAGCATTTAATTCATTTATTAGTTTTGTTCTATTGCTTTGGTCTGTTGCGTTAATGCCAGAAAATCTAGCTGAGTAAATTCCTGGTTTTTCACCTAAAATAGGCAATGAAATTCCACTATCATCACTTAAAGTAATAAAATCATTAATTTGCTTTTTATCTAATGCATTAAAAATAGCCTTTGACTTAATAAGTGCGTTTTCTTTAAAAGTTTTTCCAGTTTCTTCTATCTCAAAAGGTGTTAAAATTTCATTTAAAGCATAAATTTCATAAATTTTTAAAAAATCTTTTATCTCTTTTACTTTATCCATATTGTGTGTTGCTAGGATTATTTTCATAAAATTATTCCTTTTTTTAAAATAAGCTCTAATTTTATCTAAATTTTTAATTCATTTTAAGAGTTATGATAAAATAAGCGTTTTTAATTTAAGGAAATTATATGTTAAAAACTGTTTTATCGCTATCGTTTGTTGTTGGAAGTAGGTTTTTTGGACTTTTTATAATACTTCCAGTTTTTGGACTTTATGCTTCAAATTTAGATAATTCAAACACAATGCTTGCTGGAGTTGCGATAGGAATTTATGCACTTATGCAGATGATTTTTCAAATTCCATTTGGTGCTATGTCTGATAAATTTGGTCGTAAAAATGTTATGAGTTTAGGGCTTGTTATTTTTATCATAGGTTCGTTAATTTGTGGTTTTACAAATGATATTTATTGGATGATTTTTGGTAGATTTTTACAAGGGAGTGGGGCAGTTGGATCTGTGGCTATTGCTATGATAAGTGATTTTACAAGCGAAGAAAAAAGAGGCAAAGCAATGGCGATAATGGGCATGATGATTGGAGCTGCTTTTGGGCTTTCGATGGTTTTAGGACCTTATTTAAGTGCAAGATATGGGCTAGGAGTTTTATTTCACATAAGCACAGTTCTAACACTTATTTGTATTATTTTACTCTATACAACTGTGCCAGAAGAGATAAAAATTTCTTCACTTCAAAAAAAGGTTTCTATAATTGAAATATTGGTTCAAAAAGATTTAGCTTTGATGAATTTAACAAATTTTTTACAAAAAATGCTTTTAACAATGACTTTTTTTGTAATTCCGATTGTGCTTGTTACAAAACTTGGATTTATGGAAAAAAATCTTTGGATAGTTTATAGCATATCTATGGTTTTTGGCTTTATTGCTATGGGAATGGCTGGGTTTATGGGTGAAAAAAGAGGTCTTTCAAAAATGATTTTACTTTTAGGGATTTCATTTTTTATATTCTCTTATGTTTGTTTTGTTGTGGCTAATTCTAAAACACTTTTTATAATAGGGGTTATTTTATTTTTCATAGGCTTTAATATGCACGAGCCAATTATGCAAAGTGCGGCATCAAAATTTGCAAAATCAGACCAAAAAGGAGCAGTTTTAGGTGTATTTAACGCAGCTGGATATTTTGGAACATTTGTAGGTGGAATTGGTGGTGGTGTCATGCTAGAAAATCTTGGTATTCACTATTTAGCCGCTATAATTGCAATAATTTGTATAATTTGGTTTTTACTTTTAATAAGCCTTACAAATCCAGCAAATTTTAAAAATATTTATCTAAAAAATAGTGAAAATTTTGATTTAAGCAGTCTTGAAAACAGAGTTGGATTTATAGAAGCTTATAGAAAAAATTCTGAAATTGTAGTGAAGTTTAATAACAAATTTATAAGCGAAAATGATGTTAAAAAAGCTCTTAATATAAAGGAGTAAAATGGCTAAAATAAATGGTGTAATTTATGCTATTTGGTGCTTTTTAAGTATAGCAGTTGTTGTTATTTTGTTTTATATAATTCCTAAAAAAAACTATAAAATTCGTAAAATTTGGGCAAAAATTCAAAGATTTGTAATCGGTTATAAAATAGAAAAAATTGGCGAATTTGATGAGAGAGCAGATATGATTTTACTAAATCATAAAAGCATGCTTGATATTATGATTTTAGAAGAAATTTATCCTAAAAACCTAGCTTGGGTGGCAAAAAAAGAGATTGGAGAAATGCCGTTTTTTGGTAAAATTTTAAAAACTCCAAAAATGATAGAAGTAGATAGAAAAAATAGCCGTTCAATTGTCTCTCTTATAAAAGATGTAAAAGATCGTTTAAACAGTGACAGAGTTATTGCTATTTTTCCAGAAGGAACAAGAGGGCGTGGCGAAAAAATGCTTAAATTTCAAGATGGCGCAAAGGTTTTAAGTCAAAAACTAAACCTTAAAATTCAACCAATTGTTTTAAAAGATACGCTTTATAATTTTGATGTAAAAGAAGTTAAGATAAGAAGTGGAAAAATAAAAGTAAATTGCCTTGAAATGATTGATTTAAGTAAGCCACAAGATGAAAATTGGTATAAAAATTTGCATGAAGTTATGCAAAAAACTTATGATGAGATGTAAAAATGAGTTTTAAACTTTTACTTTTAGTAGGATGTGGTGGATTTTTAGGTGCTATTTTAAGATTTTTAATTAGTGCATTTTGTTTTAAATTTATGCCATTAAATTTTCCTTATGCAACATTGATAGTAAATGTGCTTGGTGGATTTTTAATAGGATATTTTACAAAAATGGGATTAAATTTAGAGTTAAAAAGCTTTTTAATAGCTGGATTTTTAGGAGCACTTACTACTTTTTCAACTTTTAGTGTAGAAAACATAAACCTACTTCAAAATGCCAAATATGGATTATGTCTTTTAAATGTAAGTTTAAGTTTAGTGCTTTGTTTTGGAGCTTGTTATTTAGCATTGAAATTTAGCTAAAAAAGTTAAGCTGCTTTTTTCTTTTTTTCATCTTTTTTATATTTTCCAAGTAAAAAATAAATCGGACAAAGTTCACTAACGCCACTTACTAGCGGTATCAAGCCTAAAAAACACCACCAAGTTGGGTTTATAAGTCCAAAAATTAGCAAGATCAAAAATCCCAAAGTTATTCTTATAACTTTATCTATAATATTCACAAATTTCACCTTTTATAATAAAATAATGTAAAAATTATAGCCAAATTTAAGCTTATTTTCTATAGAATGATAAGTTATAATAATTTTTAAAGGCATTAAGTTGAAAAAAATAATAATTGTTTTATTTGTTGTTGTTTTAGCCATTTTTGGTTATGCGATATTTACCTCTGCGGATTCAAAAGATGTTTTAACCAAAAAGATCAATTGTGTTTTTAATAAAGAAAAAAGTTGCTATGATTTAGGAGTTCATTTTTTAGAAGAAAAAACTTATGATTTAAACTCTTCAATTGTGTTTTTTGATAAATCATGCAATCTTAACAACCCACTTGCTTGCAATCACTTAGGATATATTTATCAAATTGGTGCGGCAAATAAACCAGATATTAATAAAGCAAAAGAGTATTATCAAAAAGGTTGTGATAAAGGTCTTGCATTAGCTTGTAACAATAACGGTTATCTTTATGAATCAGTTGATAAAAATCTAAAAAAAGCTTTAGAGTATTATAATAAATCATGCGATCAAAACAACACTTTTGCTTGTAATCGTGCGGGCATTATTTATCAAGGCGATGAGAAAGACTTGGTAAAATCAATAAATGCTTTTATAAAATCTTGCAATAACGGAGATCCAACAGGTTGTAATAACTTAGCAGTATTTTATCAAAATGGTGTTGTTGTTGAAAAAAATTTAAATTTAGCTGCTGAGCTTTATGCAAATTCATGTGAGGCAAAAAACTACACAGCTTGCAATAATTTAGCTATTTTTTATCAAAATGGAATTGGCGTTGAGCAAGATCCAGCAACTGCAATTAAACTCTATGATTTAGCTTGCGCAAATAATGAGGGCTATGCTTGTTCAAATTTAGGATATTTGGTTCAAAACGGCATAGGAATTGAGCAAAATATCGAGCTTGCTTTAAATCTATACCAAAAATCTTGTCAACTTGGCAATGAAACTGGTTGTAATATGCTTAATAGCCTAGCCCAAGCAATAGAAGAGTTTAAAAAACAAAATAGATCCCAAACAAATCCTGAAACCAAAAAAGAGTCAAGTCCAGCAATTGTCAGATAAGACTATTATAATTGGTGGTGGAGTAGGTGGGCTATTTTTAGTTGCGCTTTTAAACTCCACCAACATAACTATTTTAGAGAAAAATTCATCACTTGGCAAAAAACTTCTTGCAAGTGGTGGAGGAAAATGCAATATCACAAATGAAAATATCTCTTTTAAAAAAGATTTATTAAAGTATTATCTTGGTGATAAAAACTTTATAAATCAAATCATTTCAAATTTAAGCTATTTAGAAGTTTTAGAATTTTTCAAACCTTTAAAATTTGAAAAAGTAAAAAACTCACAATTTTTTTGTAAAACTGGCTCAAAAGCGGTTTTAAATCATCTAAAAAGTAAAATTACAAACCCAAAAATTTATTTAAACACCGAAGTTTTTGATGTTGTAAAAAATGATGATATTTTTAAAATTTATACAAATAATGGAAATTTTGAATGTAAAAATCTAATAGTAGCAAGTGGTGGATTAAGCTGTCAAAATCTAGGAGTTAGCGATATAGGGTATAAAATAGCTTCTAAATTTAATCACGAAATCTCTACTTTAAATCCAGCATTAGTTGGTTTTAGCGTTCAAAAAGATGAGTTTTGGTTTAAAAAATAAGTGGAGTTTGTTTTAGTGCTAAGGCAAAAATACTTCAAAATAATAAAGTTTTAAGTGGTGATTTGCTTTTTACTCATCGTGGCATTAGCGGACCTTTGATGATGAATGCTTCACTTTTTTGGCAAAAGGGAAAAATAAGTATTAACTTTTTACCAAATTTTGATTTTGATAAATTTAAAAACTCAAAAAAACAAATTACCTCTATTTTGCCACTACCAAAAAGTTTTATTAAAGAGTTTTTAAAAATTTCAAATTTAGAAGATAAGCAGTTTTTTAAACTCTTAGATTTGGAATTTCAAACTTTAAAAAAACTGCAAAACTATGAGTTCTCACCTGCTGGAAATTTTGGATATAGTAAAGCTGAGATAACAAAAGGTGGGATAAAAACTGATTTTATAGATGAAAATTGTCAAAGTAAGCTTGTGAAAAATCTTTATTTTATAGGCGAAGTTCTTGATGTTGGTGGAATGATAGGAGGATTTAATATCCATTTTGCCTTTGCTTGTGCAAAAGCTGTAAGTAAAGCGTTGACACAGTAGTTTTAGTTTAATAATACATTGTGGTGGATATATGTTAAATGATAAAACTATGCTTAATAGACAAAAAATAGCCAAGGATAATAATGTAGCTATAACAAATTATGGAATTTTGATATCTAAAATCCAAAGAGTTTTAAAAAGATCTATCGAGATATTTAATTTATATTTTTTTGATAAAAATATTAGTAAAAGTAAATTATATTTTCAAACTTGCAAAAGCAAGTTTGAAAAAAATTAATTAAGTGTGAATTTAACAGGCACTTCAAAGCTTGTAGTTTCGCTTATTTTAGGAAATTTATTTTTAACTTTATTTATAGCACTAACTACAGTTTCATCAAGTATTTTATAGCTTGATGATTTTTTAACTATGATATTTGTCACACTTCCATCTGGACTGTATGTAAAACTAACTATTGAAACTCCTTTTTGTCTTAAGCGTTTGGCCTTTGTAGGATAATTTTTTTTAGCCTCTTTTGCTATGATTGCTTGAATTTGTGCTGCAATATTAAGCTTTTCATTAGCATTCATACTTTGAGCTGTATTTTCGCTATTTATAGCACTTGAGGCGACATTGTTGGCATTTGGATTATAAGCATTAAATCCACCGGTTTGTGCAGGTTTTGGCTTTGGCTTTTTCTCAACTTTTTTTGGAGTTGGTTTTGGAGTTGGTTTTTTAGCTACTTTTTTAGGTTCAGGTTTAGGTTCAGGTTTTTTCTCAACTATTATTGCCTCTTCAACTGGCTCGATAATTTCAACTTCTTCTATCTCCTCAACCTCTTCAACGACTTCTTCAACCGGCTCGCTTGTCTCAACTATTTCTTCTTCTACTATTGGTTCAACCGTTTCAGTAGGTGCTTCATCATTTGGTCCTCCGCCTATTTCAAAGATGTTTAAATCTATCTTTGTTATATTTACTTGCGGTTGGGTGTTTAGTTTTGGAGCATAGAAAAATATAAAATATATTAAAATGCCATGAAACAAAGCACTTACCAAAATGCCTATTATAAAACCGTTATTTTCTAATTTCTGTTGCGATTGCAAAATTTTCATGTTTTTTTAACTTTAATATGTCTATAACTTTTACGAAGCTTTCGAATTTAGCTTCTTTATCACTTCTTAAAACTATTGGGGTTTTAGCATTAAGATCATTTATGTATTTTTCAAATTCAGCTTCTAAAATAGGCTTATCATCAAGATATATCGTACTATTGGCATCTATTATTACATTAACAACTTCTTTGTTGGGATCTCCCTCTCCACTTTTTGATTTTGGAAGATCAATATTTATATTTCCTTGAGCTATAAAAGTTGATATGCTTAAAACTATACATAAAAGCACAAGCATAATGTCGATTAAAGGTATAACATTAAGCCCATCTTTTTTTAGTCTAGATACTCTCATGATCTTTATACCTTGTCATTAAAACATCCACTTTTCTACCAAAAGCATTATATATCATAAGTGTAGGAATAGCCACCAAAAGTCCAAGAGCGGTAGCTTTTAAAGCTAAACTCATACCAACCATAACTGCACTTGCATCAACTCCTCCTGCTAAACCCATTTCATAAAAAGTAACCATAATTCCTGCAACTGTGCCTAAAAGCCCAATATATGGTGCATTTGAGTATATAATATAAAGCAAAGTTAAGTGTTTTGTTAAAGCTATTTCAAAATCATCAGCATTTTTATAATCACTAAATTTAACTTTTGAATAAAAATAAATTCTTTCTACTGTATAAAGTAACACCAAAAAGCTCATAAATGCGAGCAAACCCATTATCGCGTATTCAAAATAATGTTTTAAAAATTCCATTTTTTACACCTTTTATTAAATTTTATTTTTTTAAATTTATGTTATTTTATAAATACAATAAATATTTTAAATTTTTTTATTGTTATTTGTGATAAATATATTTTTACATAACCAAAATTTTGCAATTCTTTATAAACATAAGATAATTTTTTTGCATTTTAGTCCTTTTAAATTTATTTTAAATATATAATGATAGTGCGTATCATCATAATTAATCTGTGTAGTTTATAAAATATTTGCTTAAAAAGTAATAAAAATAGATAAGAATTATTAATAAAATATTTTAAAATAAAAAATAGATTTTAATAAAAGTGTTTATAATTAAGATGAATATATTAAATAAAAGCTGTCAAAAATTTTATTTCTAAAAGTTTTTTAAATAATTAATGATTTTTTATAAAAACTAGATTAAATTTTTAATCTAGTTTTTATATTTTAAACATTAAACCTAAAGTGCATTACATCGCCATCTTGAACGATATAATCTTTGCCTTCAAGTCGCATTTTACCGGCTTCTTTAGCTCCATTTTCACCACCACACTCTATAAAATCATCATAGCTTATAACTTCAGCTCTTATAAAGCCTTTTTCAAAGTCATTGTGTATCACGCTTGCAGCTTTTGGAGCTTTCCAACCATTTGTGATTGTCCAGGCTCTAACTTCCACAACTCCTGCTGTGAAATAGCTTATTAGGTTAAGTTTTGCAAAAGAACGTCTTATTATCGCATCAAGTCCGCTTTCTTCTGCTCCAAGACTTTCTAGCATCTCTTTTGCTTCTAAATCATCAAGTCCAATTAATTCTTCTTCGATTTTTGAGCATAGTTTCATAACTTCTGAGTTATTTTTTTGTGCATATTCTTTTAATGTTTTAACATATTCATTATCATTTTGGATTGCATCTTCATCTACATTTGCTGCGTATATTACATCTTTTGCTGATAAAAGTCTAAGCTCTTTATTAAGCTCCATAAAGGTTTCGCTTTCAAATTCATCAAAACTTCTTGCAGTTTTTCCCTCATTTAAATGCTCAAGTAGCAAATTCGCCATATCAAAAAGCTCTTTTGCTCCTTTTTTCCCAGCTTTTACCTCTTTACCTAATCTTTCGATTTTTTTATTTAATTGTTCGATATCGGCTAAGATAAGTTCCATTTCTATAATTTGTATATCACGAACTGGATCAATACTACCTTCAACATGTGTAATATTTTCATCATCAAAGCATCTTACAATATGCAAAATAAGCTCAGTTTCTCTAATGTTGGCTAGAAATTTATTTCCAAGTCCTTCGCCTTTGCTAGCTCCTTTTACAAGTCCTGCGATATCTACAAACTCTATTGTTGAGTGTTGAATTTTATTAGGTTTTACTATCTTAGCAAGTGCATTAAGTCTTGCATCTGGCACTGGAACAATTGCTTTATTTGGTTCTATTGTGCAAAATGGATAGTTTTGAGCTGCTGCATTTTGTGCTTTTGTTAGGGCGTTAAAAGTTGTTGATTTGCCAACATTTGGAAGTCCTACGATACCAACTGATAAACTCATTTAGCTTCCTTTGCAAGTTCTAATAAATAGTATAAATTTGCTCTTACACCTGCTCCTGTTGCACCAAAAGAGTTATATCCCCAAGCTTTTTCTAAATAAGCCGGTCCTGCAATATCAAGATGAATCCATTTATCTTTATATTCTTCTTTTATAAATGTATCAAGAAAAAGTCCTGCTGTTGTAGTTCCGCCGTATCTACTGCTTGATGTGTTGCTAACATCAGCGATATTGCTTTTAATGAGCTCTCTTAAATAATCATTAAATTCTAAAATTGTCATTAGCTCACCGCTATCTTTTGTAATTTCCTTATACTCTTTTTTAAACTCTTCATTATTTCCTAAAAGTCCTGTTGTAAACTCCCCAAGTCCTACAACGCAAGCCCCTGTTAAAGTTGCCATATCAATTAAAATATCTGGTTTAAAATCTTGTGCGTAGCTAAGACAATCAGCCAAAACTAGTCTTCCCTCAGCATCAGTATTTCTTACTTCAATAGTTTTTTTACTTCTTGAGATAAGTACATCATCAGGTTTATATGAGTTTCCTCCTATCATATTCTCAGTTGCACCAATTATTGCGTGAATTTCAAAAGGAAGTTCAAGTTCAGCAGCTCCTTTTATAATACCCATAGCAGCTAACGCTCCACTTTTATCGCTTTTCATTGTAAGCATATAATCACTTGGTTTTAAACTAAGTCCACCACTATCATAAGTTAAGCCTTTTCCTACAAAAATAACTCTTTTTAGAGATTTAACTTTTGGAGTATACGTTAGATGAATTAGCCTAGGTTCGTTTGCGCTTGATCTATTAACCGCTAAAAATGCGTTCATATTTTGCTCTTTTAAAAATGATTTATCATAAACCTTGCAATCAACTCTATCATATCTTGCTGAAAGAATTTGTGCTTCATCAGCCATTTTTACAGGTGTGTAAATTTCAGGTATTTCATTTACACCATTTTTTGCGTAATTTGTAGCTCTTGCTATGATATCACCATTTTTAAGTCCTAAATTTGCTTTTGTTTCATCTACTTCTTTATCTGCAAATTCCTCTGATGAGATATAAATTTGATTTAATAAATACTTAGTTTTTTCACTTTTATATTTTGTAAACTCATAACTTCCTAAGATAAAGCCCTCAGCCATAGCTTGAAAAGTTTTTTTAGTGCATTTACAAAGATATGAGTTAAGTTTTACACTTTTTATATTATAAGTTTTTAAAGAGTTATAAATTTGACTCATGCAAACGCGAATTTTGTCATAATCAAGCTCTTTAATGCCAACATAAATTCTTTTTTTCTCAGGCAAAACTAAAACTTTATCCCCTTTATAGTTAAAAAATTCAAATTCATCTTTGTCTTTTACAAATTTGTGATTTAAATCTTTATTAACAATTAAAATTGCCTCAAAATCAGCTGAAATTTCAGCTAAAGGTTTGTTTAAAAACTCTATCTTCATTTTCATCCTTTCATTTGTTTTTTTTATTTTTATTTATTTTTTCTTTTTTAAAAAGCCTTTTTCCATTTGCTTAAATCCATAAAATAGTAAGCCAAAAAACAACACTATCACAGGTAGTGCTATATACCAATGCTTTTCTATGAAATTTACAAAATGCCAAATTTCATCACCAAAATACCATGCTAAAATTATAGTTAAAAAAGCCCATGAAAAACTGCTTATTAAATTTATAAATGCAAATTTTTTTTGGTCATATCTAGTTATGCCAATACTCATTGGTATGATTGCACGAAATCCATAAATATAACGCTGAAAAAATATAATCCACCAATCATACTTTTGTAAAAGTAAATGTGCAATTGCAAATTTACGCTTTTGAAAGCTTAGTTTGTTGGTTATAAATTTTTTATTATATCTACCTATAAAAAAGTAGAATTGATCTCCACAAAACGCCCCAATTCCTGCAACTACTATGGAAATAGGAAGGTTTATATACCCTGAGTGAGCCATAACTCCTGCTAGAATAAGACCAATCTCACCTTCTATCAAGCACCACACAAATAAAACAATATATGCGTATTCTTGATATTCAAGCATTAAACCTTTTAAAAATTCTTCCATTTAAATCTCTAAAATAGAATAAACTTTCGTCATATTTTTTAAAATTTCACTTCCTTTAAATTCGCTTTTTAAATTTATTAAAAAACAGGCTTCAACGCACTTTGCTTTTGTTTGATTAATTAGCTCAACCGAAGCTTTTGCAGTTCCTCCAGTTGCTATTAAATCATCTATTAAAAGAACTTTTGCATCATTTTTATTTAAAAAAGCATCAATGTGAATTTCTACTTCATCAACTCCGTATTCAAGACTGTATTTTTGCGAAAGCGTAATATATGGAAGTTTATGTGGTTTTCTAATTGGAACAAAAGGAACTCTTAACCTTGCTGAAAGTGCTGCTCCAAAGATAAATCCACGACTTTCAATACCAGATATAAAATCTAAATCATAACTTTTATATCTATTTTCTAGATGATCCATTAAAAAATTAAACGCTTCTTTGTTGTTTAAAAGAGTTGTAATATCTCTAAAAATAACACCTGGTTTTGGGAAGTCTTTTATAGCTCTAATTGAGTTTAAAAGATATTTTTTTTCATCATTAGTTAAAACATTTTGCATTTTAGTCCTTTAAGAAAGTTTCTTAACTCTTCGCTCATATCTACCACCTGCAAATTCTGTGTTAAAAAATATTTCGCATAATTTTTTAGCCATTTTACAGTCTAAAATCCTTGCCCCAAAAGCAAGCACATTTGCATCGTTGTGTTCTCTTGCCATTTTAGCACTAAATTCATCATGGCACAATGCACAGCGAATAAATTTATCTCTATTTGCAGCTATACTTATGCCTATTCCAGTTCCGCAAATAAGCACTCCATAACTATTTTTAACGCTTTTTAATTTCTGTGTTAGAATATATGCAAAGTCTGGATAATCCACGCTTTCATCTGAATTTGTCCCAAGATCTGTAACTTTATATCCTAGGCTTTCTAAAAACTCTTTACAGCTACTTTTTAGTTCCAAGCTTGAGTGATCTCCTGCTATAAAAATTTCACTTATATTCATAAAATTTTCCTCTTATGGTTGATCGTAGATAAGCTCTTCTTTGTTTTCAAGAGTATTTACTGATCTTCCTATCCTTTCCCAACGAATTTTTTTATCTTTATCCCAGCTAAAATATACAAACCAAGGCTTTCCAACTATAAATTTATATGGCACTGTTCCCCAAAAACGACTATCATCTGAATGATCCCTGTTATCTCCTATCATAAAAAATTCATTTTCAGGCACCTTTATATAATATGCATTAAAGTTAAGCCCATTATCAAGTTTTCCAAGCTCATTAACTATTGCTGGCTGCATAGCAAAACTACCATTTGCAAGGTATTTTAAAGTAAGGCTTAGCAAATTTACTTTTTCATCGTAGTGAATACCTTTGTTTTTATAAGGCTCTTTTACAAATTTTTTACCATTTAAAATGACAATATCATTTTTATCGTAATTTTTATCTATAAAACTATCGCCCTCATGTGGTCTTAGATATAAATTTTTTATAGTAAAAATAACTTCATCGCCACCAACTGCAAAATTTCTTTTTACAAAATGTATTTTCTTATTTAAAGGATAGCGAAATACAACAATATCACCTCTTTGTGGTTTTTTACCTTTTATAAAGTGCCCATCTTTGTTTAGATCTGGTAAAACAGGTACTTCAATCCATGGAATGTGAGGAGTTGGTATACCGTAGCTAAATTTTTTAACAAATAAAAAATCACCAATTAAAAGTGAATTTTTCATAGAGCCACTAGGGATTACGAAAGCTTGAGCAAAGAAAAATATCACAAATAAAACTATTACAATAGTTCCAGTCCAGCTTCCTGAAAAATTATAAATTCTACTTAAAGTTTTTTTCATTTTAATCTTTCTAGTTTTTTTTACTTTTTCTTTTTTTAGCTGAAATTAAAGTGTTATTTAAAAGCATTGCTATTGTCATAGGTCCTACTCCACCTGGTACTGGTGTTATAAATGAGCATTTTTCTTTTACTTCCTCAAAATCAACATCTCCTACCAAAGAGCCATCATCAAGTCTATTTATACCTACATCAATTATTATAGCACCATCTTTTACCATATCAGCTTTTACAAATTTTGGCTTTCCAATCGCTGCAACGATAATATCGGCATTTTTTGTAAAATGCTCTAAATTTTTAGTTTTGCTATGAGTTATAGTAACAGTAGCATTTGCGTTTAAAAGCAAATTTGCCATAGGTTTTCCAACTATATTGCTTCTTCCAATAACTACTGCATTTTTACCATTTAGATCAATATCATACTCTTTAAAAAGTCTCATAACTCCAAGTGGAGTACAAGGCACAAAACCATCCAACCCACTTACTAATTTACCAACATTTATCGCGTGAAATCCATCGACATCTTTATCTGGATCAATCTCTTTTAATATATCATTTGTATTTATGTGTTTTGGAAGTGGAAGTTGAACTAAGATACCATCAACTTCTTTGTCTAAGTTTAGCTTTTTTATAAGCTTTAAAAGCTCTTCTTGAGTTGTGTTTTGGCTAAGTTTAAAAGCAAGAGATTTTATACCACAAAGCTCACATGCTTTTTCTTTTGATCTTACATATGTTTGACTAGCTTTATCCTCACCTACTAAAACAACAGCAAGAGTTGGGATAATGCCTTTTTCTTTTAAATTTGAAGTTTCGTTTTTAACCTCTTCTTTAACTTTTTTACTTATATTTTTTCCATCTATTAAAGTCATTTTAAACCTTTTATATTTAAATTTAAAATAACATAATACCCAAATTTAGTTATAAAAAAGCTAAATTTAAAGCTATAAATTGTATCATATTAGAAATTTTAAATTTGCCAAAGGCGGATATTGAAAAAACTTATTATTTTACTTTTTATTATAAATTTTATACATGCAGAAAGTTTTATAACTGATATGGAATATGGAAAGATGCTTTATAAAAATCCACGTGGGATTGGATGTCACAAATGCCACGGATTAAAAGGCGAAGGGATGATTATAGCAAGTTATAAAGAATTTAATAAAACAAGTGAAGAAAAGATTGATAAAAAGCTAATCGCACCAAGGATTAACAATTTAAACCCTCAACAATTAGCCGATGGGATAACAAGTAAAAAAAGAAGTGTGATGCCATCTTATTTTTTAACAAAAGATGAGATAATTGTGATTTATAAGTATTTAAAACAATCTAAAAAATAATAAAATAAAGATATAATAAACCAAAAATAAGGAGAGATGATGACAAATTTACAAGCTTTTAAAGAGGCAAAAAAAGTAATTCCAGGGGGTGTTGATTCGCCTGTTAGAGCGTTTGGCAATGTTGGAAGCAACCCATTTTTTGTAAAAAGTGGAAAAGGTGCTTATATTGAAGATATTGAGGGGAAAAAATACCTTGATTTTGTGCAAAGTTGGGGACCTTTGATTTTTGGACATTGTGATGAGACAATAGAAAAAGCAGTTATACAAACTGCTAAAAATGGACTTAGCTTTGGAGCATCAAGTCCTTTGGAGACAAAACTTGCAAATTTAATCCTTAAAGATTTTCCTCATCTTGATATGATAAGATTTGTAAGTAGTGGAACAGAAGCAACTATGAGTGCGATTCGTCTTGCAAGAGGATATAGTAAAAAAGATGGAATCATCAAATTTGAAGGAAACTATCACGGACATAGTGATAGTTTATTAGTAAAAGCTGGAAGTGGGGCAGCTACTTTTGGAGCAACAAGTAGTGCAGGAGTGCCAAAAAGCGTGGCTGAAAACACATTTGTTGCGATTTATAACGACATAGAAAGTGTAAAAGAAATTTTAGCTAAAAATGATAATATCGGAACTATCATAATCGAACCAATTGCTGGAAATATGGGGCTTGTTCCAAGTAAGCCAGAGTTTTTAAAAGCTCTTCGTAAAATTTGTGATGAAAAAAATATAGTTTTAATCTTAGATGAGGTAATGAGCGGATACCGCGCAAGTAAAACTGGTAGTTTTGGAATTTATGGAGTAAAGGCTGATATTGTTACTTTTGGTAAAGTAATTGGCGGTGGTATGAACGCAGCTGCATTTGCTGCAAAAAAAGAAATTATGAGTTTAATAAGTCCTTTGGGTGATGTTTATCAAGCAGGAACTTTAAGTGGAAATCCTGTTGCTATGGCAGCTGGAATTGCAAGCTTAACTAAAATTTCAAATACTTTAAATTTATATGAAAAACTTGAAAAATTAGCTATTAAATTTACAGATGGACTTAAAAAAATAGCCAAAGAAAACGGCATTAGCATCCAAACATGTGTTAGAGGAAGTATGTTTGGTTACTTTTTTACAGATAAAGAGGTTGAAAATTATGCTGATGCTCTAACATCTGATTTAAATCTGTTTGCTAAATTTCATACTGGTATGATAAATGAAGGTGTGTTTTTAGCGCCATCTCAGTTTGAAACTGGATTTATATGTGATGCAATGAGTGAGGAAGATATTGACTTTGCTTTAAATGCAGCTAAAAAAGTGATGAAAAATTTAAAAAAGTAGAAAATTATGAAAATAACTGAAAATTTAAATGATGCAGTAAAAGATGCAAATGGTTTAAGTCTGGCTATTTCTATAGTCGTAGCTGTACTTATAGGGTTTTTTATAGGAAAAGGACTTTATCATCTAACTGGCATAAAAGCTTTGTTTTGGATATTTTTAGTTGTTGGGATATTGGCTGCTTTTTTAAATATTTATAAAGCTGTAAAAGCCCAACAAAAAGATATTAACGATCTTGTAAATGATCCAAAATATAAGCAGTATAAAGAGGCTCTTGATAAGGAAAATCCTCATAAAGACTATGATGAGTTTGATGCGATTGATAAAGAAGATAAAAAGTGGGATGAAGCATAAATTTTGTCTAAATGGCAAAAATTTCAAAGCAAATTTAAAGGTGAGATTTGACAAAAGAATTTATTAATTTATTAAAAATTTATCTTATTTTAGACTTTATTTTAGCTATTTTAAGCTTTGTTTTTGGCTTAAAATGGCTTATTAGTTCTCAAATTTCATTTATAATAACTATGTTTATAGCAAATTTTTCATTTAAAAGCTACAAAAATATGATAGACAAAGAGCTAAGGAGTGGTAAATTTGATTATTTAGAAGAAAATGATGAGGATATAAAAATAAGTAAAAAATCTTCTGCCTTGACTTTTTTATCGCCTTTTAAAATTATTGGCTATTTTGCTTTAGGTCTTAGTTTTTATATTTTAGTAAAAACCGAACTTTTAAATGTTTATGGATTTATGGCAGGTGTTTTTCCATATCCAATTGGCACTATGATTTATGGAATTTTATATGCAAATAAGTAAGAAAATGCCAAGCCCAAAAAGAACTATTAAGGTCTTATCTGCTCTTTTTATAGGAGTTTGGCTGATATTTATAGGAAATGGCTTAGTTTTAACATCAGCTGGTGTTATGCTAAAAGAAATGGGCGTTAGTGATGTTTTTATCGGCATTATCACATCATGCTTTTTTCTTGGTGGCATTATGAGTGCGATATTTGCTTATAGTTTTATAAGTAGCTATGGATATGTTAGAAGTTATGCTATATTTACAGCTTTATTTGCCATTTCAGCTACGCTTCACGGTCTTGGAAATAGCATAATTTATTGGGCATTTTTACGATTTTTACTTGGATTTTCTTATTATAGTATCGTTATGGTTGTAGAAAGCTGGATAAATACAAAGTCTAAAAATGAGATAAGATCACGCGTTTTAGCATTTTATGAGATGCTTTATTATGGTGGATTTGGTGTTGGGGTTATAATACTTGCTCTAAATTTAAACAACGCTAAAATTTTTGCAATTTCTATATTTTTCATATTACTTGGTGCAATTCCAATGAATACTGTAAAAATCAAAGAGCCACCACTTCCTGAAAAAAGAAAACTATCAATTCCAAATGTTTTTGAACTCGTTCCATTAGCACTTAGTGGAAGCTTTACAGCTGGAATTTGTCTAAGTTCTTTTTTTGCAATGTCAAGCGTGTTTGTTTTAAAAATAGGAGGAAGTGTTTTAGATATTTCTACTTTTATTTTTATAGCGATGATAGGGGGATTGTTATCAGAGCTATTTTTTGGAAATTTTAGTGATAAATTTGGTAGAAAATACTCAATTATGCTTGGTGTTTTTATTGCTTTAGTTGCTTCTTTTTTTATGTGGATTAATTTAGAAAATTTAACTATTTTAAAAATTTGCGTATTTTTTCTAACTTTTGGAACATTTTCACTTTATGCATTATCGCTTGCAAGAGCAAATGATATGTTAAATAACAAAAACGAAAGTGCAAAAGTTGGAGCCGAGCTTTTGCTAAGCTATTCTATTGGCTCACTTCTAGGGCCATTAATCACAGGAGTTTTTATAGAAATTTTTGGCTCTTTAGGTTTTGTTTTAGTCTATATTTTAATACTAGCGTTTTTATTTGTATTTGCTGCATTTCAAGAAGTTATACCTAAGGAAAAAAGAGGGGAATTTGTAGCAAAAAGACCAAGTAAAATTTTAAGATAAATTTAACACTTTTTAGCTAAACTTTTATAAATTTAATAAGGAGTTTTATAATGCAAACTATAACTTTACAAGCTGAAAAAAGTGTCATTGATGAAATTTTAGAATTTATTAAAGATAAAAATGCAAAATTTATTATTGAAAAAGATGATGATTTGTCAAATTTAGCATTTGATGAGATAAAAGCCGAAGTTAAGGACACCATAGAACAAATTGAAAATGGCACGATGGAACTTCACACAATGGAAGAAATAAGAACCTACACAGATAAAATCATAAATAGCTAAATAATGATATTTTTAACTAATCGCTTTAAAAAAGAGTTAGGCAATATTTTAGGTTTTATTAAAAAAGATAGTAAAACAAGAGCTTTAAAATTTAGAGATGATTTATTATCTAAAATTGATCAAATCCCAAACTATCCACAAATTTATAGAAAGTCATTAACTACAGATGATGAAAATGTGAAAGACTTGATATTTAAAGGCTTTGTTGTTGTTTTTAGGATAAAAAATGATGATATTTATATTTTAGGAATTTATAAACGCAATCTTTGGAAAAACTAAATTTCACTTATACTTTACTTTGTAAAATTTTATTTAAAGCCATGTTCAAAGGCGAAATTTAAATTCTTTTATAAACTCTTTTATAATAAAACGCTGCCATTATAAAGTTAAGTCCAAAAAGTATAGTTATACAAAACGCACTTAGTCCAAGTTTATATAAATATCCAGTAAGTATAGAAGTAGTCGCAGCAATTCCTAAAAACACCATATCAACATAAGCTATAACTCTACCATAATACCTTTTATCGCAATGTGTTTGTATAAGAGTATATGTATAAGACCAAAGAGTTGAGGTGCTAAGTCCAGTTAAAAAAAGCCCGATAAAACTTAGATAAAAGTTAAATTGTAAAATCGCCCATGAAAACAGCCCCAAACCTTGAGCGATAAAAATTAAAAAAATAGTTCTATTATTTGCAAATTTACTTAAAACTATAGGTCCTATTATAAGCCCTAAGGCTCTAACTGTATTTATAAAGCCTAAAATAAGAGCAAAGCTTAAAATTTCTTTATATTGATATTTTGCTAAAATATTTATAAGAGTATCGTATGAAGTAACTGCCACAAAACCGTGAATTAAAATTAGATTTATTAAAAGCGGATTGGATTTAAGATAGATAAATCCCTCTTTTATCATAAAAAATGCTTTTGTTGTTAGGGTTTTTTTCTCTTCTTTTAAATTTAGTCTTGTAAGCAAAAAAATACCAACTAAGTAGATGAGAAAGTCAAATTTAAACGAGTTATAAACTCCAAAATGATTTATAAAAATCCCTGCAAACGCCATACCAAAAGTGTATGAAACAGCCCAGATTATAGAGTGAATTTCATTTGCAAGTTTTAACTCATCATTTTTTAAAATTTTTGGTAGTAAACTCATCTCAACTTGGAAATAAACCCCAGCTAGTCCCATTCTTATAAAAACTAAAGCTTGTAAAAACCAAAACCAACTCAAGCTATCCACTAGCAAAAGCAAAGCAACAGTTATAGCCTCTATTATCATAAATGTCATAAAAAGTGGAAATGCTCTAAATTTGTCTATTATAACTCCAGCAAATGGCGCTATTATTACACTTGGGATAAATGCCATAGCTGCTGTTAATGCAACCATTTGATCACTTGCTCCAAGTTTGTTTAAAAGTGTAAAAACCCCTATATGGCTAAACCATGCACCAAAATAGCAAATTAGTTGTATGGTTGAAAGAATTCTAACGGTTTTATTGGCTTTAAAAAGATTTATATATCTATTCATAAATTTACTCAAAAATTAAAAAATTCCAAACATTATAGCTAAAATTTGTAATGCTAAATTTATAAAAATCTTAAAATTTAAAAAATATAGTATATATTTTTACAAAAGAAATTTATTCTAAACTATAGCTATTTAGCGATTTTAAGCTTGCGTT
>QWCD01000048.1_pt1 | contig 45151 bp, 39 predicted proteins | sample 1972461 | NCBI WGS metagenome assembly QWCD01 (sample SAMN09866717, study PRJNA288562) | Human vaginal metagenome isolate term4_vaginal, whole genome shotgun... | isolation source: vagina | host: Homo sapiens | place: USA: California | reverse complement strand
CAGTAAGAAAATCCATCCTCCAATCACAGCCATCGAAACAAAAACATAACGAATAAATCCTGCTTTTGTACATTCTGAATTCATTTTTTTACTGTACCGTGCCATAAGAGTCATCGCTAATCCTCCCATAAAGAAGTTGATGATTAAAGCCCCTAGTCCTAATGTCAATCCATTAGAAGCTTGTTGTCCATTTGCTAAAAGTTCCATTAAACCTGCAATAGCGCTAAATAATCCTCCAACAAATAAAGCATTGTCTCCCCACATTTGAAGAAATCTTGGTGGAGCCATTTCTTCCTTCGTCGGTGATTTTTCTAGAACTTCAGCATAATAATAAGGCGTTCCAAATAGTTGTTGGGATGTTTTTCCTAAAGGTTGCCCTTCAATAAGTTGACCAATGACTTCATGAAGAACGATCTCTTTATTACGTCCTCTTAAGTTTTTATCTGCGATCGCTTTTTCAAATTGAAACACAAATTCTTCATTTCGTTTCGTTAATTGCGGACGCCATTCTTCTATTTCCTGTTGAATTTTTTCTAATTGTACTTCTTCTTGTTCTTGATTTTTATTAGCCACCATGACGCCTCCTTAAACATTGAAACGGAACAGCATAATATCGCCATCTTTAACTTCATAATCTTTACCTTCTGAACGATATTTTCCTGCTTCCTTGCAAGCTTGCATACTTCCATATTCCATTAAGTCTGTATAGTGAACCGTTTCTGCACGGATAAATCCCCGTTCGAAATCTGAGTGAATCACACCTGCTGCTTGAGGAGCTCGCATTCCTTTTTTGAAAGTCCAAGCCCGTACTTCTTTTTCGCCAGCTGTAAAGTAAGTTGCCAGTCCAAGTAAAGTATAAGCTTTTTGAATCAGAACATCTAACCCAGACTGACTCATTCCCAAATCATCTAAGAACATCTGGCGTTCTTCATCTTCCATCGTTGCTAAATCTTCTTCTAATTTCGCACAAACAACGACAACTTCTGCGCCTTCTTTATCTGCAATTTCTTGCACTTGACGAACATAATCATTGTCTCCGTTTGCTGCATCTTCTTCTGAAACATTAGCTACATAAAGTACTGGTTTCATTGTTAATAGAAAAAGTTGTTTAACAACTACCATTTCTTCATCCGTTAATTCCACACTACGCGAAGGCTGACCAGCTTCTAAGGCTTCTTTTAATTTGGAAAGAGCATCAGCTTCTACAACAGCTTCATGTGCTTTAGATTTCGCTACTTTAACCGCTTTTTCGTAGCGTTTATTGACACTTTCTAAATCAGCTAAGATTAATTCCAAATTAATTGTTTCAATATCATCTTGCGGATTAACATCACCTGAAACATGAGTAATATTCCCATCTCTAAAACATCTTACCACATGACAAATAGCATCCACTTGGCGAATGTTGGCTAAAAATTTATTGCCTAGTCCTTCTCCCTTACTAGCACCTTTAACAATCCCCGCAATATCTGTAAACTCAAAAGTCGTTGGAACTGTCTTTTTAGGATGAACTAATTCCGTAATTTTTATCAAGCGTTCATCAGGGACTTCTACTACCCCTACATTAGGATCAATTGTTGCAAAAGGATAATTAGCAGCTTCTACTTGAGATTTGGTAATAGCGTTAAAAAGCGTAGACTTTCCTACATTTGGGAGTCCAACAATTCCAGCGGTTAATGACATAATTTCTTCACACTTTCTCTCTTATTCTTACTCAGGAAATTTCCCTCTTACTTTATTATTTGATTAGGTTCCAATCTTTCTTCTAAAACACGTTTCATTTTCTTTTCAAATTCACGTCTCGGCATCATAACCGATTGGGCGCACCCTTGACATTTCATACGAATGTCAGCCCCCATTCGAATAATTTGCCAGGCATTTGTTTTGCAAGGATGTGGCTTTTTCATTTCTACAATATCATAAAGAGTATAATTCTTATTAACCATTTTATCCCTCTCAATCTTCAAATCGAATATCAAGAAGATCCAAAATTCGGGTTAAATCTTCTTGCGATAAATACTCAATTTCAATTTTTCCCGCCTGACCCTTAGGTTTGATTTGAACATTCGTTCCAAATTTATCCATTAAGTGTTCTTCACCGATTAAGAGATATTTTGGCTTTTCTTCTTTTTTTATCATTTTAACTTTAGGTGCTGCTTGAACAGGTTCATTAAGATTTTGAACAAGTTTTTCTAATTGCCGAACGGTTATCCCTTCATTAACAACCTTATGCGCTAATTTAACTTGCTCTTTCGCGTTTTTAACACCTAAAAGCGTACGTGCTTGACCCATAGACAATTGCCCTTTTTGTAAATAATTTTTTACTTCTTCACTAAGATCTAATAAGCGCACATAATTTGCAACATGAGCTCGACTTTTTCCTAATCGCTGAGCAGCCTCTGCTTGAGTAAGATGCAAGGCACTCATTAAATTTTTATAGGCATGTGCTTCTTCTAAAGGGGTTAAATCTTCCCGTTGTAAATTTTCGATAATAGCGGTTTCAATCATTTGCTCATCGGTCATATCGCAAATAATCGATGGAATAGTCTCCAAACCAGCTAACTTGCTTGCCCGATACCGTCTTTCTCCGGCAATTATTTCATATCCTTTAATCGCAGAGCGTCGGACAATAATTGGCTGTAAGACCCCTTGTTGAGTAATAGAATCTGCTAATTCTTTTAAACTTTCCTGATCAAAATGCGTCCGTGGTTGATATGGGTTTGGGCGAATTTCTGCCAATAAAAGAGAACTCACTTTTTGATCATTTGAGGCAACTTCTTTTTTTTCTTCAAAACTATTTTTAATTTCTGTTTCAATAGATTGATTTGAAGGATTACTTAAGTTAGATGCTTCTTCACTGACAGAATCTTTCTGTAGTAAGGGCGAATCACTAGGGAAAAGTGCTCCAATGCCTTTTCCTAACCCTCGCATTTTTTTATTGGTCATTCTCTAGCACTTCCTTTGCTAACTGGAGATAAACTTTTGCTCCCCGTGAACTCATATCGTAATCAATAATAGATAATCCATAAGAAGGCGCCTCTGACAATCGAACATTTCTTGGAATTAAAGTTTCATAAACTTTATCGCCAAAATATTTTTTGACTTCTCCAACTACTTCATTACTCAAATTTGTCCTCGCATCAAACATAGTCATGAGAACACCTTCAATTTTTAACGAAGAATTAAAATGTTTTTGAACCAATTGAATCGTATTCAACAATTGACTTAACCCTTCCAAAGCATAATATTCACTTTGCACAGGAATTAAAATCGAATCAGCTGCTGTAAAAGCATTAATCGTTAGGTGCCCTAATGAAGGAGGACAATCGATAATCAAGTAATCATAATCCTCTTTTATTTCATCAATAGCTTTTTTCATTCGTCGTTCACGTTGAGGAAGATTAGTTAATTCAACTTCTGCCCCTGCGAGTTGAATAGTGGCTGGAACTAGGTCAAGATTTTCCCGTGTTGTTTTTTGAATGGTGGTTCGAATAGGCACCTCATTCACCAAAACATCATAAATATCCACTTCTACACTTGCTTTAGAAATGCCTAGCCCACTCGTCGCATTTCCTTGAGCGTCACTATCTACTAATAAGACATGTTTTCCTTCATATACTAATGCAGCCGCCAAATTTACAGCCGTGGTCGTCTTCCCAACACCACCTTTTTGATTCGCAATGGCAATTACATTCCCCATGCTTCTTCCTCCTCTGTCAATCTTTCTCATGAAAAAAGGGCGAAATGCGATTCGCCCTTTACGCATTTCTTCCAAACTCACTCTGTGAATTCTTCGCTTCTTATTTTTATGTCCTTCTTATTGTATCAAAAAAGCATCCTTCGTGCTTAAAATTTCGCAAGAATTCTGTTTGATTAGAACCTTCTTTTTTATTTAGAAGGATTGAATAGGTTTCTTTTGAGGTAAGCCGGCCTTACGTGGATATTTTTTAGGAGTTACTTTACGTTTTTGAATACATAAAAGATGCCTTTCTCCTACTTCCTCTGGCAATTCAAAAGCAATATCTTCGGCAAATTTTCCACCTAAAGTCGCAATAGCTGGTTTAGCGGATTGAATTTCTTCATCAGCTTTAGCAGCCTTCATTGCCACAAACTGCCCTCCAACTTTTGCGAAAGGTAGGCAATATTCTGCCAATACTTCCAAACGAGCCACAGCCCTAGCAGTTACAAAATCATAACATTCGCGATGATTGACATCTTGTCCAAAATCTTCTGCACGCCCATGGAAAACTTGCACATGTTGAAGACCTAAATTTTCTTTAACTGTCTCCAAGAAGTGAATACGTTTCTTCAAACTATCGACTATTGTTACTTCAAGATGAGGAAAGGCAATTTTTAGTGGAATACTTGGAAAACCTGCTCCCGCTCCAACATCCATAAGCTTTAGGCTTTCTTTTGTTATATCTACATAAAATGCCAAACTCAGAGAATCATAAAAATGTTTAAGATAAACTTCCTCTTCTTCTGTAATGGCCGTTAAATTCATTTTCTGATTCCATTCAACCAACAAGTGATAATATTGATCAAATTGATTCACTTGCTCTTGAGATAAATGAATCTCGTGAAGCGCTAAAGCTTGTATAAATTCCTTTTGATTCATTCTTTCTCCTTCCTATTTACACAACTTTTTCGATTTGATTATAGCATATAAAATCTAAGCAGAGAATATCTGCACTTTTCGTAAGTAGACAAACCTCTCTTTGGCGCTTAAAATAAAAAAGGAAAATCATATTCGCTATAAAATATATAGAAAGGAACGTGGCTTGTGTCTTGGACTTACTTCGGAGATTTGTTTATCTTTATGATGGAAAGAGTTGGATTGATCGTGTTACTCGCTGTCCTATTAGTTCAAACTCCTTATTTTAAAAATCTTCTGTCTCAACAAAATAATCGAAGAAAAATTATTCCTCTAGTGATTGTATTTGGATTATTCGCTATCTTATCCAATCTTACCGGTATCAAAATTACCCCCAATAACATTGAAACTTCAGGTTTGCTCACTCACATTAAACCGACAACATCTATTGCGAATACGCGTTCATTAGCTATCTCAGTTTCTGGATTTGTAGGAGGGCCAATCGTTGGAGGATTTGTGGGGATTATCGCCGGCCTCCATAGAGTTTTTCAAGGAAACGGTGGGGGATTATTTTACTGTTTTTCTTCCCCAATTATCGGCTGTTTAGCAGGACTTTCAAGCAAATATTTAAAACATCCCGGATCATTGATTAACCCAAATCGTGGTTTTATCGCAGCTGCTATTTTGGAAGGCATTCAACTTCTGTTTATTGCTATTTTTACACCAGATGGACTGAACCTTATTCGAATTATCGCCCTTCCTATGTTAATTTTAAACAGCGTAGGAACTTTTATCTTTATTTCGACCATTCATAATACCCTTACCCAAGAAGAACAGGCCCGCGCTATACAAACTCATGATGTACTCTCCCTAGCAACTAAAACTCTACCACTTCTAAGAACAGGTTTAACCCCTCAACACGCTCAAGAATTAGCGACAATCATTAAACGCTATACTAAAGTCTCTGCTGTCTCTATTACCGACAAAAAGAAAATTTTGGCTCATGTGGGTGCAGGTATTGATCACCATTTTCCAACACATGACGTAATTACAGAACTCTCGCTGCATGTCATAGAAACTGGAAAAATGGCAGTCGCACATAATCGTCAACAAATTGGCTGTACACATGCCGATTGTCCACTTCAAGCAGCTATTGTCATTCCGCTTCTCTGTAAGGGACAGATTTTAGGGACTTTAAAGCTCTACTTTATAGACTCTAGTCAGCTCTCCTATGTTACAGAACAACTCGCTAAAGGCTTAGCTGCTATTTTTTCTATGCAAATTGAACTTGGCGAAGCGCAATTACATACGAAATTATTACAAGATGCTGAAATTAAAAGTTTACAAGCTCAAATTAATCCACATTTTTTCTTTAATATAATCAACACTATCCTCGCTATCATGCGTTTTGATCATCAAAGAGCACGTGATCTCCTACTCCAATTAACTGTCTATTTTAGACATAACTTACAAAGTACACGAGAAACCACCATCTCCATTAGCGATGAACTTGAACATCTTCACGCCTATTTAAGTTTAACTGAAGCGCGTTTTCCAGGTCGTTATACCATTCACTTAAATGTAGACGACATTTTAAACCAAGCTTTAGTTCCCCCACTCTGTGTTCAAATTTTAGTTGAAAATGCGATTCGACATGCTTTTGGTCAACGAAAAACTGACAATCATATTTACATAGACATCCATACTCAAGAAAACACGCTCACTATTTCTGTTAATGATAATGGAAATGGAATAAGTCCTGAAAGATTAAAACAATTAGGTCACGAAGCTGTTTATTCAGAAAAAGGAACAGGAACGGCATTAGATAATCTTTCAAAACGTCTTCATATTCTTTATGGTGAAAAAGGTCAATTTAAAGCAGAAAGTATACAAAATGTTGGTACTCGATTTACTTTAAATTTCCCTTTACAATTTGCTGAAGGGAGCGAAATTAATGCTACACATTCTAATAGTTGATGACGAAGCTTTTGCACGTCAAGAATTAGCTTATTTAGTGAATTTACATCCTCAAGTTTCTCGAATAGATCAAGCTGAATCTGTCACAGAAGCTCTAACCATCATGCTCGATAATAAACCTGACATCGTTTTTCTAGACATTCAGTTAGACGGCGAAACTGGTTTTGATTTAGCCTATAAATTTTTGCAAATGCGAAAACCTCCTTATTTAATTTTCGCAACTGCCTATGATAACTACGCGTTAGACGCTTTTAAAGTCAATGCAAATGACTACATTTTAAAACCTTTTGAAGAAAATAAAATTCAAGCTGCACTTAATAAATATTTACAGTACTCTGAATTATCTGCATCTGATTCTACAGATACTACTTCTAAAGAGTCTTCATCCAATTATGATACAATTGCTATTCAAAGTGATGATAGGGTCTACCTTCTTCATCCAGAAGATATTTTCCTTGTTTCTGTTCAGGGACATACAGTCACAGTTGATACTCTTAATAAATCCTTTGTGACTACTGGCACATTAAGTGCTATTGAGAAAAAACTTCCTGATGACTTATTCTTGCGTTGTCATCGCTCTTTCATTTTGAATATCACGCATATTGTTGAAATTCAGCCTTGGTTTAACCAAACTTATCAGGTTACACTTTCTAATCATATCAAAGTTCCTGTTAGTCGATCTTACTTAAAAAGCTTTAAAACACGCCTAAATATAAACTAGCAGAAAGCGTTATCCTTTCTTTAGTGCCAATTTTCATAAGGAGTTGGCACTTTTTCTATGTATTCTAGGTAGCCCTTCTTGCAATTCGTGTTAAAATTCATGCAGCTTGAGAGAAATATCACAGATTATTTTCAATCTAAGATAAACTAATAATCAGTAAAACGATGCACAAGTTATTAAGGAGCGATTTTAAATGAAAAAAACAAGTTTTATTACCCAAGCTGGTATTTTTGCCATCATTTTATTAATTTCTCATTTCCTTGCTAAATTATCTCCTATTCCTATGCCTGCTTCAGTGATTGGATTAATTCTTCTTTTCGCTGGATTATGTTTAGGAATTATTAAACTTGAACAAGTGGAAGACCTTGCACAAAGTTTAATTGGAGTGTTAGCTTTTCTTTTTGTTCCTTCTGGAGTATCTTTGATGACTTCTTTGGACATTATGAAAGCTTCAGGTGTTCAAATTATTTTCCTTATTGCCTTTTGGACAGTGATTGCTATGTTAATTATCGGCTATGTTGGCCAAGCTATCGAATGGTTAAAATCCAAAGCAAAAGCTAAAAATGCAAGTACTCAAGAAAATCATTAATTTACAGAAAGTGAGTGTTAAACAATGATTCCTTATATCGGTATTGTTCTTTCTTTAGTTACCTTTATGTTTGGTACCTTCCTTTACAATCGTTACCATCATTTCTTCCTCTTCTCTCCACTATTTGTGGCTATGGTTTTAAGCATTGGTTTCCTTTTAATTACAGGAATTCCTTATGAAACCTACCAACCAGGTGGAAAAGTTATTATGTTCTTCTTAGATCCAGCAACCATTGCTTTTGCAGTTCCGCTTTACAAGCAAAGAGCTTTATTATTTAAATATTGGAAACAAATTGTTACCATGTTAATTGCTGGTTTAGTATTATCTGTGATTTGTGTCACCATTGCTGCCCAAATCCTTCATATGGATAAAGGTATCATCGGTGCTATGATGCCACAAGCTGCAACGACAGCGATCGCACTTCCTATTGCAGAATCCATTGGTGGTATTAAAGCTATTACAGCTCTCGCAGTTATCTTAAATGCAGTTCTTGTTTCTGCATTAGGTAAAACAGTTCTTGATAAACTTCACATAACTGATCCTATCGCTAGAGGATTAGCTTTAGGAACAGCTGGACACACTGTTGGTGCAGCAGTTGCTTTACAAAACGGAGAAACAGAAGGCGCTATGGCTTCCCTAGCTATGGTGGTGGTTAGTGTCCTTACAGTCTTCGTTGTCCCAATCCTAGCTCCAATTTTCGGCCTCTAATTATTACTTCACAAAAAGAAGCTTTCCTTTTCTGAATTTCAGAAGGAAAGCTTCTTTTTTTATAATCTTTTATAGATTAGTGAATAGTATCATCTGGAAAATGTGTAGCACTTAAATTTACTAAAAAATAATCATACCGCAAAGTCTGATGCTTAGGATTCTTTAAGTCAACAGGGTCATCCCAGGTCGTATCAATACCTAGCCATTCCCCATTGACATACACCAAATTCCAAGCGTGAGCAATAGAGCTATTTGTTTGTTCTGGTTGGTATGCAGTTCCTGTTCTCGATAGACACGGTATCCCTGCTTGATCACATAAAATTTGAAATAGAGCCGCATACGCCTGACAAACCCCTGTGCCTTTTTTTAAAATGGCATAAGGTGAATAAATAGAAATGCCATCAACGTCTCGACTACTTCCCTGATAATAAGTACTCATCTGTATAATTTGATCATGAATACGCCGAACTTTCATGTAAGGAGGCAGTCCGGCAAGCTTACTCGAAAAATCTTTGGCCCATTGTTTCACTGCTTGATCTTGTTGATAATTATGATGCAATTGAAAAGCAAATAAAACTTTCGTTTCCCCTAATTTTTTAGAAGAGACATACATTTTTACCTGCTTCAAAGTAATCCCATAATAATGTCCGTAAAGATCTTTACACAAATGATCAAACAGTTTATTCTTATCCAATCGGTCATTCTTAATTTTCAAAATAAAATGATAATTTCCATTTTCTAACTGATTCAAAACAGTAGCTAATAATTTAGGATCCTCTTCATTTTCAAGAACGCCAACAGGTTTTAGAGTTTGTAGTTCTTTGAAAAGATTCTTCTTTTCCTTAACTGTTTCCTCCTCTGATGCTAGATATGGGAACTGATAGATTTTAGCATCTAGCGCTTGAAATTTTTCCAATAACGTATTAAAAAAAGGAAGCTCTACAATTTTTTCCTCCCACTGATTCTGACAACCGGCTAAACTCACAACTATCGACAAACATAAACAATACCGACGAAATAAGGACACAAAATTTGCCCCTTCCTATCAAAAAAAATCTTCTCCAATAGCATAAAAAATTCTCTAAAAACTTTCAAGCTTTCTGATCATAATTCTTCTTCCTACAAAAAAGAGCTGATCTTTTTTCAGCTCTTTTTTCTCGATTTTAGTTATTTTTATTTTGAAAATGGCTTGTTAAATAAATAGCCAAAATGGAAATATCTGCTGGATTAACTCCAGATACCCGACTCGCTTGCGCAAGTGTTCGAGGCTGAATCTTCTTTAAACGATCTTTCGCTTCAGTCGCTAAACCTTCAACTTTATCGTAATCGATAGTATCTGGTATTAACTTTCTTTCCATCTTTCTCAAACGCATCACTTGTTTTTCAGCTTTTTCAATATATCCAGCGTACTTAATTTGAATGGCAACTTCTTCTTTTATTCTCCGGTCATAATCCCCATCCGGTTGGCTGAATTGCCAAATATCTTCAATAGATAACTCAGGGCGCCGTAATAAATCAGCCGCCAAGATACCGTCTTGAAGTAAGGCAGAGCCTTTCTCTTTTAAGAAAGCTTGTAAATCTTTACTTGGACGTAATCGCGTGGTCTCTAAACGTTCAACTTCTTTTTGAACAGATTCTTTATAAGCTAAAAAATGTTGATACTGTTCATCCTTAACTAAACCTATTTTGCGACCTAGCTCAGTTAGTCTTAGTTCTGCATTATCATGCCGCAATAACAAACGATATTCTGCTCGAGAAGTCAATAATCGATAAGGTTCTGTGGTTCCTTTAGTCACTAAATCATCCACCAAAACCCCAATATAGGCTTGATCTCTTCCTAAAATCATGGGTTCTTCACCACGGATTTTTAGTACCGCATTAATCCCAGCATAGAGTCCCTGCCCAGCAGCTTCTTCATAACCACTTGTTCCGTTGGTTTGTCCCGCTGTATAAAGATTTTCAATTAATTTGGTTTCAAAAGTTGGCTTCAATTGACTCGGAACCACCATATCATATTCAATAGCATAAGCATCTCGAATAATTCTTGCTTTTTCTAAGCCTGGAATAGTTTGAACCATTTCCATTTGAACATCTTCTGGTAAGGAAGTAGAAAGTCCCTGAAGATAGATCTCCTCATTATCTCTTCCTTCCGGTTCTAAAAATAATTGATGCTTGGGTTTATCTGCAAAACGAACAATCTTATCTTCAATAGATGGACAATACCTAGCGCCCACTCCTTCTACAATACCTGTAAACATTGGCGCACGATGTAGATTATCTCGAATTAATTGATGCGTTTCTGCTGAAGTATACGTTAAATAACAAGGAATTTGATCTTCAACTGGGAGATAATCCTCATCTTTAGACAAAGAAGAAAAATGATGAGGTTCTTTATTTCCAGGTTGAATAGTAGTTTTTGAAAAATCAATAGTTTTTTTATCAACACGTGGTGGGGTTCCTGTCTTAAAACGTTTCACTTCAAATCCATATTTATCTGCTAAATTTTTGGTTAATTGATCTGCAGATTGAGAATTATTAGGTCCAGCTGAATACTTTAATTCTCCAATAATAATCTGGCCTCTAGCCGCTGTTCCAACTGTTAATATCGTGGCTTGGCTCCGATAAATCGCTCCCGTTTGTGTAATAACCCCTTTACAGATGCCATCTTCTACCACGAGATCATCTACAACCGCCTGTCGAAGGGTTAAATGTGGCGTATTTTCAATCGTTCGGCGCATTTCGCGTGCATACGCCTCTTTATCAGCTTGTGCCCGTAAAGCGCGGACAGCTGGTCCCTTCCCTGTATTTAACATTCTCATTTGAATGTAAGTTTTGTCGATATTTTTCCCCATCTCTCCGCCCAAGGCATCAATTTCACGAACGACCACTCCCTTGGCTGGCCCTCCGATAGATGGATTACAAGGCATAAAAGCAACCATATTAACGTTCAAGGTGATAAGTAAGGTTTCCATTCCCACTCTTGCGCTCGCCAAAGCGGCCTCACACCCAGCATGACCTGCTCCAACGACAACAACATCATATCTCCCTGCTTCAAAAGTTTGCATGACTTAGATTTCCTTTCTTCCTTCAATTTTTCCACTAAAAAAGTGCCTACTCCACCCCTTCATTGGTTTGGAAAGACACTTTGACTGTCTAAATATGATATTTCGTCAACGATTATAACAAGCTTTTGCTCATTTGTAAATGAAAGGTAGACTTTACTGAAAGAATTAATCTTTTAAATTAAAACGTAAATCCATCTTTGTAGAAGCCACTTCAACCAATTGGCCTAATTGTTTTTGGCTAGCTTGCAATAAGAAATCAGCCATAGTTTGGTTAGCAACAGTCAGTTTTTCTTTGATAGCTTCTTGATCAGTCATAGATTTGACTTCTTGATCTATTTCTACCTGCATCCGACGTAATTTAGCCATTACGCTCTTTTCAAATTCATTCTGTAAAGTTCCATACAAACTATAATCCCTGTCTCCAATCACCGCCATGGTTTGAACCAGCCAATACATATAATTAGGATTATAAGAAATCGGGGTATCACGCCAACTTGCAGGCGTATCTTTAACATAGCTATAAAAGGGAAGTAAACAATTATAAGCATTAGAAGCAAATGCTAACCAATGAACGCCTTGTAATCCAGTGGGAAGTTGAGGACGAATCTCTAAGCAATGAACTTCCATATTTCGATTCAATCCTATCGCCCGATAACGATGTTTTTCTTCTTCCGTTCCCATTTTTCCATAAATATCGTACACCGTTCCTTCGTAATGCGAAGAAAGTGCCCATTTAATATCTTCAACTGATAATTTACGCTTTGGATAGCACAAGAAAGGCTGATCAGGATAAGCTGGATCATCCACAAATGGGCAATCCTCTGTATAAGGTCGTGATAAATCTGAAAAATGTTTTTGAACGTACCAAGTTCTTGGATTATTATATTGAACATCCTTATAGTCATCACTTCCCAAAGTGTGGCGTAAATTAAGTCCTTCAGAATCAGGATTTAACTGATTTTCTTCAATAAAAGCTTGTAAATCTGTACAATATAAAACTTGATCACTCTCAAAATCAAATTGATCAATATTGAGACGATTAGGCGCAACCACATAACACTCGTCTGGTATCCGAATAGCAGCCCAATGGTGGCCGCCGTAAGTTTCCATATACCAAATTTCTTCACTATCTGAGAAAGCCATGCCGTTGGCTTCGTAAGTCCCATATTCTTCTAGTAACTCACCCATTCTCAAAACGCCTTCTTTAGCCGAATGAATATAAGGTAAGACTAAAGTAACCATATCCGCTTCAACAATAGATCCTGGTACATAAGGATCTACTGCTAATACTCGAGGATTAGTCGTAATAGTTTCAGTTGCAGACATAGCAACATTCCATTGATTAATACCAGATCCCGCAAAAAGACCATTATGTTCTACATCTGCTTCAGGCGTTGAAGTATAACTCCCTGGACACTCAGGAAGTTCAATGGTTATATTGCCTTTAAACGTTTTATAAGAAGAAGGTTGATCTTCTGGAGAAACAACAACAAAACGTTGTGGATCTGGGCGATCTCCCCCATCCTCATTTCGCGCAATTAAAGTGGAGCCATTCAAAGAGGCCTTTTTCCCTACTAATATGGTCGTACATGAAGATTCTTTTATCATGATAATGTTCCTTTCTTGTCTTATTTTCCTAAACAAAACCGACTAAATAATTTAGTAATCAATTCATCAGGTGCACTTTCTCCTGTAATTTCTCCTAAATAATCGAATGTCCGCGTAAAATCAATCTGAACCAAATCAACAGGCATTCCTGCTCGAATTCCTGCTTTCACTTCATCTAAAGCCTGACAAGCTTTTTCTAACAAGTCAATATGCCGCACATTTGTCACATAAGTCGCTTCATTGCTTTCAATGGCCCCATTTAAGAAAAGATCACTAATACTTTGTGCCAATTCATCCATTCCTTTATCCTGTGTAATAGATGTTTGAATCACTCGATCGCCTTTAATATAACTGACTAGTTCCTCTTGATTTATTTGGGCAGGGAGATCCGTCTTATTGAGAAGGATAAGGCGAGTAGAGCTGTCTGTCATCTCTAAAAGTTTTTTATCCATGGCTTGCAGTGGCTCGCTTTGATTAATAAGTAGCAAGATGAGATCTGCTTCTTGCATAGCTTTTCGACTACGTTCTACCCCAATTTTTTCTACTAAATCATCTGTTTTTCGAATGCCCGCTGTATCAATAAGTTTAAGAGGAATTCCTTTAACATTCACATATTCTTCAATCGTATCACGCGTTGTACCTTCAATATCTGTTACAATGGCCTTTTCTTCATTCAGCAAATGATTTAATAATGAAGACTTTCCTACATTTGGGCGCCCTACAATAGCGGTTTGAATGCCTTCACGTAAAATTTTTCCTTGTTTAGAGGTCGATAAAATCGCTTCAATTTCTTCTCTAATTTCATCTGCCGCTTGATCTAGCTTCTTCAAAGTCATTTCTTCTTCATTGTATTCAGGATAATCAATGTTTACTTCTACTTGAACAAGGACATCAGAAATTTTATCGCGTAAGTTTTTAATTTTATGAGAAAGTCTTCCTTCTAGTTGTTTCATTGCCTGATTCATTGCCCGTTCAGTTTTAGAAGCAATCATATCTTGTACAGCTTCTGCCTGAGCCAAATCAATCCGGCCATTAAGGAAAGCACGTTTGGTAAATTCACCAGGTTCTGCTAAACGAGCGCCTTGTCTTAACACCAATTGTAAAATTCTTTGCGTAGCAACAATCCCACCATGACAATTAATTTCTACAATGTTTTCTTTGGTATAAGTTTTTGGAGCCCGAAAAACAGTTACCATAACTTCATCTACGATTTCTTCTGTTTTTGGATCAACAATATGTCCATAGTGGATAGTATGAGAAGCACACTGATGGAGGTCTTTACTCCCACTCTGATAAATTTTATCTGCAATATCTAGAGCTTCTTCTCCTGATAAACGAACAATCCCAATAGCTCCTTCCCCCAGTGCTGTTGATATTGCCGCAATGGTCTCCATACCGTCTGTAAACAAAATGCTCATCCTCTCTTTGCTTATAATAAAAAGTGCCTATCCCAGCTTCATTCAGCTACGAAATGACACTTTGACTGTTTTCATATCTCTTAGCTAAGATAGATAGCCTTTTTCAATAAAAATTTATCGCTTTTCATTTATTATACGGAGATTCCAAACACTTGTAAAATAAAATCGCATAAAACTCTTTATACAAAGAGAATCATGCGATTTTATTTTCAATTCATAAGGTTATATTATCTAAAATGCAGGATAATTTGGACGAGCAAATCCTCGAATATTGCCATGTCCAATAGGATAAGTTACTCTCATCACTTTACTTTCAGGGCCAGCATTTCCTTCAATAGTTGTAAACGTGTTAGCATATGGATCTACAGATTCCACAATTCCAATATGATCCGCAAAATTATCATTTGGTTGACTATTTTGCCTCCAAGAAAAAGCCACCAAATCTCCTACTTGTGGCGTAATTGTACCATCTTCATACCAAATACCTTTTTCTTTAAAGATATCAATATGTCTTTGAACACCACATTCACATCCTATTAAAGAACTTAAATTAGCCTTCATTGCCATAACTGTAACGAAAGCATCACACCAAGCGTCGTTATATTTTAACTGATAGTTCAAAGGAAGAGGTGTAATCGTATTATAAAGATCCACTAATTCATGATGACGTTCAGATCCCATCTTAACGCCTATCCAATCTCTCGCTTCATTCACTAACCATTCCGCTACAGTTCCATTCATAGCAGCAACTTGATTCTCAGAACCTTGTTTAACATTTGTATCATAACGAGTTAAATTAAATTGCTCAATAATAGCATTTAATTTTTCTCCGTAATGCGTATCTGTAGCATAAGTCCCTGTCAAATAACGTGTAACATCTCGATAAGAATTCGTATTTTCCTTCCATGTTGGAGCATAAAATCTAGGATTAGAAGTTAATCCGTTCTTCAACAGATTCACATAATCACTCAAAGATTCTCTATAAGAAGGGTAAGCTCTGAATCGAGCTTCTATTTGATAATATTCCCCTGATCCGTTGTCTTCTAAAGTAGGTTTAGAAACATAATTCCCTTGATATTCGCCCTTAACCCCAAACAAATTATAGTAAGGAGGTATTGAGAGACTACTTCTTCCCCAACCACTTTCTAAGGCCGCTTGAGCTAACATAACAGAAGCATAGAGGCCATTTTGGTTAGCCAATTCATAGGCTGGCACTAAAATAGAATCCAAAAAGACATTGCCTGTTGGTTGCAAGACTGCGTCTACTGATTGACCAGTTTCTTGTTCCCGTTTATCAATAATTTGTTGGAGTTCTTCAGCTCTAAAGGCACGCGTATCTAGCCAACCTAATCCTTTTCCTGAGGAATCAACAACAAAGACATAGGCGCCATTATCACTTGCATCAATGATACGAACTTGTGACCCAAGGTAATCTGCACTCGTTCCATTTCCCATAGAATGGAAACCTTCTTCTCCCCAAGGACGTGTATCTAAACTATAGCCAGGGGACTTAATCATTGCACTTTGCGCGCCTTCTATAGAACGTAAAGCCCGTTTATCTAACCAGCCTAATCCTTGATTTTGAGAGGCCACAAAAACATAAGCGCCATTGTCACTTTCATCAATAATACGAACCTGCGTCCCAATATAGTCTGCGCTTGTTCCATTTCCAGCGGATTTAAAACCTTCTTCTCCCCATGGTTTAGTATCCAAACTATACCCATATCGGGTCACATAAGCTTTTTGGTTTCTAGGATTTTGAACCAAAGCTCTGCGATCAATCCATCCCATGCCATTATTATTACTATCCGTAATAAAGACATAAGCGCCACTTTGATCTACTCTTCGAATAATTACAGGTGTCCCTAGTAAACCTTCAGACCAACCATATTGAGATAAAGTAAAGCCAGCAGTTCCCCATGGTTTAGTATCTACACTATAGCCTGCTCGAACAATTGCTGTTGGCGTAGGTTGAATATAAGTAGTTAGACTTCTCTTATCGATCCATCCTAATTCTTGGCCATTTTTAACCACCAAAGCGTAATCACGCGTCTCGTTTTCCATAACCACCTTCACATCACTGTCAAGATAATCATTAGTAAAACCTTTTGTTTGATAGCCAGTTGTTCCCCATGGTTTAGTATCAATAGAATATCCAGCAAATTCTAATCTTGCTTCATATGTAGACTCAGTAAAGCCCTTAAATGCTCGCTTATCGATCCATCCAAGCTCCCTGTATTTCGTCCAAACGTTAGCATAGTTCCCATCTTTATCTTCTTTTTGAATGTACACAATTTGATGAAGATAATCGTCTGAGGATCCAACATTCGCAGAGTGAAAACCTTCTTCTCCCCATGGTTTGGTATCGATCGTATATCCTTCATTTTCAATTTCTGCTTGATAATGAAGTTCTACTTCTCCTTGAGAGGATTCAACCATAGGATTTGCTTGCGCTGTTTCTTCTTTTACAGATTTAATACTTTGTTTTGAAGAAGAACTCTCTGTTTGTTTAGCTTTTTCATTCACCGAACGATCTTGAAACTCAGAAGAAGACACGCTTTGTGTTTTTCCCTCTTTCTTTTGTTTTGGATCAGTTACTGTGGATTTTTTAGTTTCTTTGACCTCTCTTTTCTCTAAATTTTCTTTAGAAACTGAAAGAGAATCAGAGGTTGTTTCTCTACTTAAAGCTGTTTTATCAACCTGTGCAGCATTTACTTGTTCTTGCTGATTAACAACAGCAAAAGCTACAACCGCTTGAGAGGCAAGCAGTATTTTTTGATATGGTTTCATAATCTTCTCCTTTGCTTTATTAATCAATAGGCCTCATGTTATTTCTTCACTGAGGAAAAAATTACCTATTCTTATTTATTTTACCATTTTATAGGCTAAAAAGAATACTTTCATGAAAATGAAATCATTCTGTAATTTTTACATTATTTTCAGAGATTTATTTTGAACTTATTTTGTAAAGCAGTTATAATATTTCAAAAAGTTATGAATGACCGATTTATTAATCCTTCTTCCTTTAAAGAAAAATGGATTGATACTGGCTATTCATTATAAGGAGGCCTTTTTATGATTTATAAAAATGTTGCAGAAGTTATTGGACACACTCCAATGATTCAGCTTCCAAACACTGACTCTAAAAGTGCTCAGATTTATGTAAAGTTAGAATCCAAAAATCCTGGAGGTTCCATTAAGGATCGTCCTGTTAAGGCTATTTTAAACAGCTTATTAAGCCAAGGAATCCTAAAAAAAGGAGGCACAATTGTCGAAGCTACTAGTGGAAATACAGGTATTGCACTTTCCATGTTAGGTGCCGCTATGGGCTTAAAGGTTATTATCGTTATGCCTGAAACCATGTCTATTGAAAGAAGGAATTTGATGCAAGCTTATGGCGCGCAACTAGTGCTTACTCCAGGTTCAGAAGGTATGCAAGGCGCTGTTAAACAAGCGAATCTTATTGCTGAAGAAAAAAATGCTCCTATTTTTGGTCAATTCATCCGTCAAGAAAACGTTAACGCTCATCAAACAACCACTGCTCCTGAAATTTTAGAAGATCTTCCTCAAGTAGACGGTTTTGTGGCTGGAATTGGAACCGGTGGGACCGTTACAGGGATAGGTAGTCTTCTTAAAGCTGCGAATTCCAAAACTATCATTTGGGGCGTAGAACCCGCTTCCTCCCCTTTGCTTACTGAAGGAAAAGCCGGTTCTCATAAAATTCAAGGCATTGGCGCTAATTTTATTCCAGAAATTCTTGATCAAAAACTACTCGATCATGTTGAACAAGTTTCAAACGAAGACGCTATTCAAACCTCTGTAGAACTTGCTAAAAATTACGGTATTCTTGCTGGATTTTCTTCAGGAGCAAACTTAGTAGCTGCTCGCAGACTAGCAAAAGAACTCGGGCCTTCTAAACACGTGGTAACCGTTCTTCCTGATACAGGTGAACGTTACCTTTCGGCAGGAGTTTTTACACATGATGAATAATCCTTCCTCTGATAACTTAAAAAAAGAAGAAAAACAAACTATGCTTATTCAATCTAAGACTGTTCCTGGAATGGCTATACCTCCTCAAAGTCATCCAGTCAATGAAAATGATAAGTGGGTCAAATTAGCCAAATTAGTTTTCGCTAACGATCCTGCTGCTAAAAGCTGGCAAGAAGTCTATGATCTCTATCCTTCCATTAAAGCTTTACGTGCTCATGAACAGGCGCATCATTATTATAATAATGGGGAAATCTATCTTGCTAGGCAACTTTCTGAAGAAGCTCGTAGAGAGACAGGAATTGAAATTCATCCCGGCGCTCAACTCTCAGATACTATTTTTATTGACCATGGAATGGGCGTAGTCATTGGCGAAACTGCTATTGTCGGAGAAAATGTAAAACTTTATCACGGCGTCACATTAGGTGGTGTAGGCAATGAAAAAACAGCCAAACGTCATCCCACAATCCAAGATCATGTTGAAATCGGTGCAGGAGCTAAAATACTAGGAAACATCACCATTGGCCATCACTCTAAGATCGGGGCGAATGCTGTCGTTTTACAAGATGTCCCCCCCTATGCTACGGCAGTTGGAATGCCCGCTCATATTATTCTTCACGATGAAAATTGGAATCGCTTGGAAGACTAGGTTAGTTTTCCTTTTATTACACCAAACGCTAAATAAACCACCTACTATCAACACAATTACATGTGATAGGTGGTTCTTTATGACTTAAGTTCTTAATTCTCTCCATCAAACAGCTACAGCTGGTGTTCCTTTAAGCAAAATAATTGATAAAGCTAAAAAAACTCATTAACAAGTAAGTGCTAAGAAACTCTTGTAACAATTTTGTTAACTAGTAACTAATTTATAGCCAAGATTCATCAAAAATTTTTTATTCTTTTTTGTGCTGACCCTTCAAAACTCTTTTTTCTTTCTGTTAGTCAAAATAATCTTAGCTATTTTTGACTGCTGACTTTTATCTAATTTGAGCAAAAACACTATATATTGTGTTTATTTTGGTGTTGCCATTCTGTATATTGTGGTTTATTATAAATGTACTAACTCTTTTTGAGTCTACCAGATCATCTTGTAAGGAAGGGAAGCATCATGAATAGTCGTACAATTACCCAAAAAGCAACCATCACCAATCACAATCTTTCTCTATCTACGCATATTCCAGTAAAAAAACGTGATGGCCACATTTCGACTTTTTATGCTTCAAATTTAAAATATTCCATCAAACAAGCACTTAATCCTGAACAAAAAGCTCTTGTAGCTCCTTTATGTGAAGCGGTTATTGAAGAATTAGATCTCTCTTCTAAAACAGAAATCAATAGTCAGGCAATTTCCTTTGCCGTCTGCAAATTATTCAAAGATCATCATTTAAAAGAAGCTCTTCATCGTTATCAAAACTTCCAAGAAGAAAAAATTAAAACACGGAATTTACAATTCAACGTCCAGCAAAAACTCAAAGAATTCGCTGAAGGCGATAAATTAGTTTTAAATGAAAATGCCAACAAAGATAGTCGAGTTTTCAATACCAAACGAGACCTGACAGCGGGGGTAAGTGCTAAAGCACTTGGATTATCTATGATGCCTCCTCATGTAGCAAATGCTCATTTAAAAGGGGACATCCATTTTCACGATTTAGATTATTCCCCTTATGCGCCTATGACCAATTGTTGCTTAATTGACTTCAATGAAATGTTAAGCAACGGTTTCCACATCGGAAATGCTGAAGTTGAATCTCCTAAGTCTATCAATACAGCTTGCGCGCAAATTGCTCAAATTATCGCTAACGTCGCGTCTTCTCAATATGGAGGATGTTCAGCGGACCGTATTGACGAAACTTTATCGCCTTACGCTCAATTAAATTTCCAAAAACACCTCAAAGTAGCAAAAGAATGGATTCCTGATGTAAAAGCTCAAGAAGCTTTTGCCTATGATAGAACACGTAAAGATATCTATGATGCCATGCAAAGTCTTGAATACGAAATTAACACTCTATATTCTTCAAATGGTCAAACTCCTTTTACAACTTTAGGTTTTGGTTTAGGTGAAGACTGGTTCGCTCGAGAAATCCAAAAAGCGATTTTAGAAGTTCGAATTAAAGGATTAGGGAAAGAAAAAAGAACAGCAATTTTTCCTAAATTAGTTTTCACTTTACGTCGAGGCGTTAACTTAGATCCTTCTGATCCTAACTATGATATCAAACAAAAAGCGATTGAATGCGCAACAAAGAGAATGTATCCAGACGTTCTAAGTTATGATAAGATCGTTGAAATTACAGGATCTTTTAAAGCTCCTATGGGTTGTCGTTCCTTCTTACAAGGTTGGAAAGATGAAAATGGAAAAGAAGTTAATAGTGGAAGAATGAATTTAGGAGTTGTGACCTTAAATTTACCAAGAATCGCTATGGAATCTGATCATAATAAAGATCAGTTCTGGCAAATTTTTAAAGAAAGACTACAAGTCATGAAAGATGCTTTAGTTTTTCGTGTAAACAGAACTAAACAAGCTCTTCCAGAAAATGCACCTATTTTGTACCAATACGGGGCTTTCGGTAAACGACTCAATCCAGATGACTCTGTAGATGAATTATTCAAAAATGAACGGGCTACTGTTTCTATGGGCTACATTGGACTTTATGAAGTTGCTAGCCATTTCTATGGACCAACTTGGGAACACAATAAAGAAGCTAAAGATTTTACCATCGATATTGTTAAGCATCTACATGATGCTGCTGAAGAATGGAGCAAAGAATACGGCTATCACTTTAGTATTTACAGTACACCAAGTGAAAGTTTAACCGACAGATTCTGCCGATTAGATACGAAAAAATTTGGGATCGTAGACAACATTACGGATAAAGGTTACTACACAAATAGTTTCCATTACGATGTTAGAAAGAATCCTACACCATTTGAAAAACTTGACTTCGAAAAAGACTATCCTAAATATGCTTCAGGTGGATTCATTCATTATTGTGAGTATCCTAACCTTAGACAGAATCCAAAAGCCTTAGAAGCAGTTTGGAACTTTGCTTATGATAGAGTAGGCTATCTAGGAACAAACACCCCTATTGACCAGTGTTATTTATGTGATTTCAAGGGAGATTTTACCCCAACCGCTAACGGTTTTGAATGCCCTCAATGTGGAAACAACGATCCTGAAACTTGCGATGTGGTCAAAAGAACATGTGGTTATTTAGGCAACCCTAATATCCGTCCAATGGCTAAGGGCCGTCATAAAGAAATTAGCGCACGTGTTAAACATATGAACGCTAAAGATGTTGTAGTCGCTGATAACAAAGAACAAATCATTGAACTCTTCAATAAAGACATCAAACGGAAAAAGGAGAGTAAAAATGTTCGATCCGAAAACTAAGACATGGGGTCCCCGCTATCCTAAAGAATGGAAAGCTGCAGATTATAGCCAACAAAAAATTGCTGACTATAAACCCTTTAATTTTGTCGATGGGGATGGCGTAAGATGTAGTATTTATGTTAGTGGTTGCTTATTCAATTGTAAAGGATGCTATAACAAAAAAGTTCAAGACTTTAGTTATGGCGTTCCTTATACAGATGAATTAGAAGAAAAAATCTTAAATGATCTCTCTCAACCTTACGTCCAAGGATTAACACTCTTAGGCGGAGAACCTTTTATGAATACTCAAGTGTTAAACCGTCTCGTTAGAAAGGTGCGTGAACGCTTCGGACATACCAAAGATATATGGAGTTGGAGCGGCTATTACTATGAAGAGCTCCTTCAAGAAACAGATGACAAACTTTGGCTCCTTCACCATATTGATGTCTTAGTCGATGGACGTTTTATTCTCGACAAATTAAACCTCAATCTTCGTTTTCGTGGGTCTTCTAATCAAAGAATTATTGATGTTCCTAAATCTTTAGAAACAGGGAAACTCGTTCTTTGGATGGATGGCAAATACGATGATTTTTAGATAATTAGACTATGTAAAAAAGATCTGAACCTTTGTTCAATCGTCAAAACATGGAGTGTCATACTCAAACTTTTGACAACGAACCTATAAGTTTCAGATCTTTTTTATTAGCCAACTGATCCAGCCATATCAAACACAATAAGACGATTCAGTTCTACTGCATATTCTAAAGGAAGTTGCTTGGATACAGGCTGTACAAACCCCATAATAATCATTTCTGTAGCTTCCTTTTCTGATAGTCCTTTCGACATCAAGTAATACAACTGTTCTTCTGAAATCTTCGAAACTTTTGCTTCATGCTCCAATTCTACATGCGCATTCTTAATTTCATTCATCGGGAAAGTATCTGATTTCGATTCTGGATCCATTAAAATCGTATCGCATTCCACATGAGACTTGGAATACTGAGAATTTCTTCCAAATCGAACATCTCCTCGGTAATCACACCTTCCGTCTTCTCGAACAATAGATTTGGAAATAATGCGACTAGAGGTGTGAGGCGCAAGGTGAATCATTTTAGCCCCTGTGTCTTGTTTTTGATTAGCTTTTGCTAAAGCAATAGACATCATCGTTCCCTTAGCGCCCTCTCCCACTAAATAGGTGGCTGGATATTTCATAGTAATTTGTGAACCTAAGTTACCATCTAACCATTCCATTGTCCCGTTTTTTTCGACACGAGCACGTTCTGTCACTAAATTAAAAACATTATCTGACCAGTTTTGAATAGTAGAATAAGAAAAATAGGCGCCTTCTTCAACAAAAATTTCAACGACCGCTCCATGTAAAGAGCTTTCTGCATAAGTCGGAGCCGTGCATCCTTCTATATACTCACAATAAGCTCCCTTATCGACAATAATCAAGGTTCTCTCAAACTGTCCGGTTTTTTTATCATTCATTCTAAAATACGTTTGCAGAGGAATCTTAACATGAACGCCCTCCGGCACATAAATAAAAGTGCCGCCTGACCACACCGCTGAATTCAAAGCCGCCTGAAAAGAATCGGTAGGTGGAACCAACTTCCCAAAATATTTTTTAAATAGATCTGGATATTCTTTTAGCCCGGTGTCACAATCTATAAAGACCACTCCTTGATCCCCATAAAGATTTTTGATATTGTGATAGACCGCTTCTGATTCGTACTGGGCAACAACTCCTGCTAATACCTTTTGCTCCGCTTGAGGCACGCCTAATCTTTTAAAGGTCTCTTTGATTTGATCAGGGACATCCTCCCACGTACGTGCTTTGTTTTTCGTTTTTTTGCGGTAATAGGTTAAGTCATTAAAATCAATAACAGAAATATCTGGTCCCCAAGTGGGATGTTTTTTTTCTTTATATGTTTTTAAAGCGGATAAACGAAAATTCAACATCCACTCTGGCTCTTGTTTTTCATGAGAAATTTGACACACAACACTTTCATCTAATTGATTGTGTCCAAATTCTGCGACCGATTGCACCTTATCATGAAACCCAAATTCATAATGATTAGAAGTAATTGGCACTTCTGTCATTTTGCTCTCCCCTTTTTATTTTTTCACTTATCTTTATTTTGAAGATTAATTTTTTGAACGGCTTGCCAAGCGATCGTTGCACATTTCACTCGAGCTGGGAATTGACGAACGCCACTTAAAATAACCGCTTCTTTTAATTCATCCTTTAGCGCCTCTATATCTATCTGAGGCTCTGTAATCATCTTTGAAAAACTATGACTTAAATGCTTGGCTTCCTGTAAAGTTTTGCCTTCTAACAGATCCGTCATCACACTCGCACTCGCTATTGAAATAGCACATCCTGATCCGTGAAAGCCCAATTGAATGAGTTTTTCATTCGCATCTACTTTTGCTTCTAACATTAGCATGTCCCCACATGAAGGGTTAATCATCTCAATTTGATAATCCGGATGATCCAAAGATCCATAATGATGCGGATGACGATAGTGATCTAAAATAATCTCTTGATATAAGCCTTCTAATTGAGATAATCTCATTGAAAAAAATTCCTCAGTTCCTTCATTGCTTGTAAAAATATTTGAACATCTTCTTCTGTATTATAGACGGCAAAACTTATGCGAGCACTCGCTGTAATACCTAATTCTTTCATCAAAGGTTGCGCACAATGATGCCCTGCCCGAATTGCGATCCCATATTGATCTAATCCCGTGGCTAAATCGTGAGGATGGACTCCCTCTAAATTAAAAGAAATCACCCCACATCGATTCTTCGCTGTTTTGGGTCCATAGACAGTCACTGAAGGTATCTCTTGTAAACCCTTTAAAGCAGAAGAGATTAATTGTTGTTCTTTAGAGTGTATACATGAGAGATCTTGTTCTTTGATCCAATCAATCGCTCGTCCTAAGCCAATTGCACCAGCTATATTTTGCGTACCTGCTTCCCATTTTAGAGGCAACTCTGCCCACTTCGCATCATACTTGCTGACACTAGTAATCATTTCACCGCCATACTCAGCCGGTTCCATCTCTTCAAGGAGTTCCCTCTTCCCATAGAGAACACCAATCCCTGTCGGTCCATACATTTTATGCCCTGAAAAGCAATAAAAATCGCACTCCATCTGTTTCACATCAATGGGAAGATGAGCCACTGCTTGCGCACCATCTACCACTAAATAACCAGAATTCGAATGAATAACATCTGCCAATTCTTTCAAATCTTGTATAGACCCTAAGACATTAGAAACATGTGCAATCGCAAGAATCTTCGTCTTTTTACTTAAAGCCGCTTGAACATCTTCCTTTGACCACTTTCCATCAGCTTTCATCGGCAAATATTTTAAAAGATATCCTCTTTTTTTAGCCATTTGTTGCCAAGGAAGCAGATTAGAGTGATGTTCTAAAGGCGAAATCAAAATTTCATCTCCAGCTTTCAACACTTTTTCTAAGAATCGATCTGCTACCCAATTCAGACCTTGAGTGGTACCTTTAGTAAAAACAACTTCTCCGTTTTCTGCATGGATAAAGTCTTGAACCTTGTTTCTAGCCTCTTCATAAGCTTCGGTGGCTATAGCAGCTAATGTGTAGACTCCTCGGTAGGTATTCGCATTATCCTGCTTATAATAGGATAATATGGCCTCTAAAACCTCTTTTGGTTTTTGAGTAGTCGCTGCATTATCTAAATAAACCAGACGCTGTCCATTAATAGGGTTTTGAAATATAGGGAAAGATGCTTTTAATTGCTTATTCAAATTGAATCAACCGCCTATCGATAATATTTAAAATTTCTTCTTGAATAGTTTTATCTAATCCTTCTATAATCACTTCTCCCAAAAAGCCTCGAATAACTAACAAGCGCGCTTGATTAACATCAATTCCACGGCTCATTAAATAATACATTTGTTCTGGATTCACGCGCCCCACCGAAGCTGCATGACCAGCCGTTACATCGTTATCATCAATTAAGAGAATAGGATTTGCATCCCCTCTTGCTCGGTCCGAAAACATAAGAACTCGATCTTCTTGTTGGGCATCTGATCCCTTAGCGCCCTTTAAGATATGGCCAACCCCATTCAAAATTAAGGTAGATTGATTTAAAATAACCCCTTTTTGAATAATATTTCCACGTGTGGATTTTCCATAATTTTTAACGACACTATTCAATCCTTGAACTTTATCTTCACCTGTAACAGCTACTGCTCGATATTCACCTAAAGCGCCTGAACCTTTCAGTTTAATCTCTGAGTCATACAAGACATTACCTTCATTCAAACAAGCCACTGTAAAATCAACCTCAGCGTCTTTAGCTACTTCTCCTCTTCGCCCAATATAAGCGGTCGTTTCTTTTCCTAGCCGATCAATTCCGGTATAATGCACGAACGCCCCAGATTTCGCAATAATTTCAACCACAATATTTGCGGTACTTTTACAACTCCCATACGTTCTATAACGCTCAATATAATTTAACCGAGCATTATCTTCCACAACAATGAGAACATGATGAATGAATGCTTGATTGGGCACTTGGGCTTCTTGATAAATCAAAGATTCTAAAGGCTTATCTATCACTACTTGACGAGGAACATAAATAAAAATACCATTCATCATCGCTAAAGCATTATAAGCCATACCATAATTGTCATCAGTTTGAGCTGCCGTTTGAAAATAATATTTCTCTATCAACTCTGGATAGTGCTGAATCGCTGAAAAAATATCTGTACAGATAACTCCTTTTTCTTGATATTTTTCTAATAAAGATCGATAAATTGTCTGGTTTCCTACCTGAACAAGGGAAGATGACTTGTCAAAAGATACTTCTAAATCCTTTCCTTCTTCCTTTTCATACACAAAACGCTCAGGTAACAAGGGCCAGTTTTCATATGAAATTTTAGGGATTTCTGGCCCTCTTAATTGTGGAATTTCTTTTAAAGCCTGTTGCCTTTTTTTATGAATAAAGGAAGCCTCCTGTAAATGATCAATTTCTTGTTGCCACGCTTCCAAAGGCAATTCTTGACTAGGCAATAAGCCTACATTCAGTCTACTCTTACTTTCACTAGTCATTTCAGACCTCTCCTATTTTTCATTCTTTAGTTCAAATCCTAATTCATCAGCTAAAGTTCGGTAGCCTTCCTTTTCTAATCGAAGAGCTAATTCAGGGCCGCCATCTATAGCTACTCTGCCATCCATCATCACATGAACCACATCAGGCACAATATAATCCAAAAGGCGTTGATAGTGTGTAATAATCATGCAGCCAAAATCTTTTCCACGCATGCTATTTACACCATTAGCCACAATACGTAAGGCATCAATATCCAGTCCAGAATCAATTTCATCTAAAATAGCAATTTGAGGTTTTATCATCATCATTTGTAAAATTTCATTTCTCTTTTTTTCGCCGCCAGAGAATCCTTCGTTCAAATATCTCTCTGCCATATCATCTGGCATCTCTAAAATTTTCATCTTTTCGTTTAATTGATCAATAAACTCCATAATTTCTAACTGATTGTCTTCTGATCGTCGTGCATTCATAGCCGCTCGAATAAATTTTGCATTAGTGATTCCTGGAATTTCTGCTGGATATTGCATCGCTAAAAATAAGCCTGCCCGAGCTCTTTCATCTGTCGCTAACGATAGAATACTTTTTCCATCTAAGAGGATATCTCCTTGTGTGATTTCATAATCTGGATGTCCCATAATGGTTGCAGACAAAGTCGATTTTCCTGTTCCATTTGGTCCCATAATAGCGTGAACTTCGTTGGTATTAATAGTCAAATTGACACCTTTTAAAATTTCAATATTCTCATTTTTAATATTGACGTGCAGGTCTTTAATTTCTAAGCTTGTCATTCGTCTCTTCCCCTTTTATTTTCATTACCTAAGCTTTCTGTCAATCAATGAAAGTTACAGAGAGGTATTTTTCTATTTCCTTTGTTTATTGTACACTGCTCTTTTATGACTTGAATACTATTTTATTACAAAGACAAAGTATTGTATAAAAAATTGCCTTAGGCAAACCCTAAGGCAATTTTAGCATATAAAGACATCCTGTCTGGAGTCCAAGAAGGCTCAAATGTTATAACAACTTTTGTTTCACTTACCCACTCTAATGAATTAAGCGCCCTCAACATTTGATCAATTAACTCATCGATTTGAGGACAAGCAGGGGTGGTTAAAGTCATCCTCACTTTCACAAACGCTGCATCTTCTTTTTTGACAAAGACTCCATAAATGAGGCCTAAATTAATCAAATCTACCCCAAGTTCTGGATCCAAAATATGACCGAGCGCCTCTATAACAGATTGATACTTTTCTTCGCTCTTATTTTGAAGATCTTCGTAGAAATCTTTTTCTTCTTTATCTTCTAGATAACTATTTAAATCAGGCAAACCACCCCTGCGTATAAAATCACGAAAAGATTGGGGAGGAGTTTCTCGATTCATCACGTTACTTTCCTTTCTTTCTCTAATGACAAAAGAGTAAAAATGACATTCTTTCTTAAAAAAGTCAGTCTTTTTTACTCTTTTCATCAAATTATTCTTTATAAGAAACCACTAAATGTCGATGTGGTTCTCGTCCTTGAGAATGCGTTTCAATATGACTATACTGAGCAAGACAGCGATGAATAATTTTTCTTTCTCTTGCTGGTAAAGCATTTAAACTCACTGATTTATGATCCATCGTCACTTGATCTGCTGTTTTTTCCGCTAATTTTTCAAGAATTTTTTGACGACGAACTCTATAATCGCCTACATCCACTACAACATCTACATGTTTTTTTACATAACGATGCATTAAAGATTGAGCAAGCGCTTCTAATGCATTAATAATTTTCCCATGTTTACCTATTACTAGTCCTGGCTTATCTGCTACTATATGATAAATTATTGTATCTTCTAAATCTTCAACTTCAATAGTCGACTCAACAAGGTAAGCTGATAGGACTCCCTTTATATAATAAGCAATTGTTTCAATATTCCATTTTTTAAATCTTTTAGAGTTTATTTCTTCAAACTCGTCAAAGTCAAACCCATTTTCTAACAAATCATCATAAGGGACCTCTACAGTAACTTCTCTTCTAACGCCTCTTCTTCTAATTGGCTTAGGATCAAATATACTTGCAGCATCTTCATCAAAATGAGAGAATTTGGGACGTGATGGCTCTGAATTGATCGCTTTTTCTTCAGAATGAGAGAGCTCTTCTTGAGTTACTTTAGTTGGTTCTTCCTCTTCCTTAATTGCCTTTTCAAAAGACTCAGGTTCTTTTTCAGTTGAGGGAGAAACTTTTTCGATAGGTTCAGATTTTTCTTCTGTAAATTTCTCACTTTCTGGGATATCAACTTTAATAATAGCAGGTTGCCCTCCCAAACCTAAGAAACCTTTTTTAGCCTCTTGCACGACCGTTATCTGGTTTGGAAGAAGCTCTAAATTAGCTAAGCTTGCCTTAGCTTGTTCAATAGCTTGTTCAACTGTTTTCCCTTGAAAAGTTTTTTGTTTCATAATCAACGCTCCTTATTATTTACGTTTTTTACCTCTAGGATTACGACGCGCTTTTTCTAAACGATGTTCAAGTTCTTTCTCTTTTAATTCTTTTTCTTTTCGATCTTGTTGTTTTTGATAAGGATTATTGAGCAATAACATTTGTCCAATGGTGAATACATTGGCTGTAGCCATATAGAGTGAAACGGCACTTGGCAATCCCATCATAATCAAGAACATCATACCTGCCATTGCATATTGCATAACCGTTGTGGCAACACTCTTGTTTCCGCTTGAAACTTGCATTAAATAAGTCGAATACCACATAGCTACCGCTGCTAAAATCGGTAAAATAAAGAACGGATCACTTTTTCCTAATTCCATCCATAAAAAATTACCTGTCGTTAAAGCTTTAGTTCTTAGAATGGCTTGATAAAGAGCAGTTAAAATAGGTAATTGAATCAATAACGGAAGAATTCCTGCCCACTTATTCATATCGTATTTTTGATTCAATTTTTCTAATTCTTTTCCTAATTTTTCTTGAGTTTCTGGATCCCTCGAAGCATACTTCTCTCTTAATGCCTTCACTTCTGGCTGCATCATTTGCATTTTTTCTGAGTTCTTCATTTGGAAATGATACAGTGGAACTAAGATTAGACGCATAATAATAGTAAAACAAAGGATTCCTAAACCATAATTATTTTTAAACAAATGGGATAGTCCCACAATCACTTGCGATAACATATAGACTAGCTTGTTCCACAAACCCGGTGAATCTGCAGTAATCGGTTCTATTGCCCCTACATTTCCGCATCCTCCTAATAAAATAATAATACCCAAAAGAAGCAGCAGTTGGTAAAAATATTTAGATTTATTTTTCACTGTTTTGTCCTTTCTTTTGTTTAAGAGGATCTCGAGTAAACAACGGGCTTAAATTTATCACATGAATCAAACTCTTCTTAATCTCTGATTGATTCATTTCTGCTGTTGGTTTTCTCGCAATCAAAATAAAATCATATTCGGCTTGAATTTGATCTTTTAATTCTGTTAGAGCTTGTCGAATCATTCGCTTCACCCGATTGCGCGTTACAGCGTTGCCTACCTTTTTCCCTACAGATAGTCCTACTCGAAAATGAGGTTGCTCTTTTTCAATAAAGTACAAGACAAATTGGCGATTTGCTTTTGATTGCCCTTGGTGAAAGACACGACTAAAGTCTTTTTCTGTTTTAACCCGATAACTTTTGCGCATGTCTTGCCCCTCTCTCCTCTTATTAACATAATCTAGTTCTTGAAAAAAAAAAGACCACATTTGTTGTGGTCTTATGCTGAAATACGTTTTCTGCCTTTTTGGCGACGACGTGCTAAAACGTGACGACCATTTTTTGTACTCATACGATTGCGGAAGCCATGTTTCTTTTGACGACGACGTTTATTTGGTTGATAAGTTCTCTTCATGAATAACACCTCCTATGATAATGGGAATGGTATTTGTTTAATAACAATCCTTCATAGTATATAGGACATTTTTAAGAATTTCAAGAACTTCATCAAAAAAAATTGATTAAATTCCACTTTTCTTATTTTTTCGAACAAAAACGAGGCCCCTCTAACAGGAAGAGTCTCGTTTTAAATGACTATTTAGCTTTTTCTTCTAATTCAATATTTCTAAACACAAATCTCGTCCCAATTCGATGAGTTTCTAGTCCTTTTACTCGTGGTGAGAGACGAACAGGATAAGCTCTCATATAGAGAGGCATAGTCACAGCATGTCGACCTAAATGATTTTGAGCTTCAACTAAAGTATCAAATCGAGCTTGTTCATCATTGCCGTAATCATCTTTAGCTTTTCTAATTAATTCATCATATTCAGAGGATTTGTAAAGTGTGTGGTTACGTGCAGAATCCGAAGTGAAGATATCGTAATATTCAATAGGATCTCCTAGAGAACCGGCCCAACCACAAATTCCCATGTCAAACTTAGTACTCGTGATTTTCGCAAACATTGGTGGAGTAGGCATTACTTTCATGTTGACTTTCAAATCTGGTAAAGTTGTTTGAATTTGAGATTGAACAAATTCTCCCACTTGCTTAGACATTTCATCATCAGTTACCAACATTTCAAATTCAATAGTATCTTTTCCTAATTCCTGTTTAGCTTTTTGCCATTCTTCCTTAGCTTTTTCTGGATCATAAATTACATGATTTTCAACAATTTCTGTAAAATCTTTTCCAGTTTTAGGATCCTTTGCATAATCTACAGGTAATTGGTTGACAGGGACTGTAGACCCATTCATCAATACTTTATTAATTAAAACGTCACGATCCACACATAAGCTCATTGCTCGACGTAAATGTTCATTTTGTAATTCTTTTTTATAGCCAGTACCATACTCTAAATACACACTCGAAGCCGTTGGAATAGCTTTAAAATCAGGAGAATCTTTATATTGTTTTGCTAAATCCCCTGACAAAAAGGCAACATCTGTTTTTCCACCTTCAAAGAGATTATTACTTGTAGAAGGATCTTTAATAACTTGTACTTTCACTTGATCTAATTTGACATTATCTTTATCCCAATATTTATCGTTCTTATCATAAGACCACTCACTATTAGTACCATCCCAACCTTTAATAACAAAAGGTCCATTAGATAGAAGATTATCAGCGTTCATACCATAAGAATCTCCTTTTTCTTTCACAAATTTTTCGTTAAGTGGGAAGAAAATAGTCGCAATTAAATTCTTTTTAAAATAAGGAGTGGCTTTTTCTAACTGAACATCTAAAGTATAATCATCAACCGCTTTTACGCCTAAAGAGTCCAATGGCGCTTTTTTCATATTAATGTCTTTAGCATTCTTAATGTTATACATTACATAAGCATTTTGAGCTGCTGTTGCTGGATCTACGGCCCGTTTCCAAGCAAAAACATAATCTTTAGCCGTCACAGGATCGCCATTTGACCATTTAGCGTCCTTACGTAGGTGGAAACGATAATGTTTTCCTTCATCGGTAACTTCCGGTTCACCATCACAACCAGCAGGTACTGTCTTATTATCTTTATCATAGACGTATAAGCCTTCTTGAAATTGCCCAATAACGTCATAGTTAAAAATATCGTACGCCTTTGTAGAATCTCCAGTAGATAATTCAGAAGACTGTACCCAGTTTAGGACTTTTTTATGCCCACCTGTTTGAGATTGTTTTTGACAAGCGCCTAATAAGAATAAAACACTCATTAAGCAAAGTAATACGGCAAAATTTTTTCTTTTCATGGTACTTTACCATTCCTTTCTCTTGTAATTGCCATTAATTATTTTACGATCATTTATTTTATATATCTACAACTGTCTATATTTTTATTCATTAAAAAACAATATTTCTTTTTTTATTTTCTCACTAAGAGTCCCAATTAAAATACCTGTAAGTTTTCTTATTTTCATTCTCATTTTTCCCTTTTTTCTCAAAGATGCAAACTCTGTTTTTATTTTATAAGGTGTACATCTTAAATACTTCCATTTTTGTAGTTTTTCCTTCAATAAAGTTGTACACAAAAAGAGGATAAACTTTCCAAAAGGATGTGATCTTCTTTTTTTCATATTCGTTTTTCAACTGAATATAAACAAGTTTGTTAACAATCCACAGGAAAGGCAATACTTTCCCACATAATGTGGAAAAGACAGCTTTTTCCTATTAAAACGCCTCCGCCTTAACGGAATTTTTCCACACCTTATAAAAAGACCACCTCTTTTTTCACAGTTATTCACACAATGTGGAAAAACATGTCCTATGTTTTGGATATCTTTGTTCACAGATTTATTTTTTTGTGGATAAGTTAAAATGTTCATGTTAAACTAAATCTAACACCTATAAAAAGAAAGGAGTACATCATGGATCCTTTACAAGATCTTTGGCAAGTGGTTACAGAATATTTTCGTAATCAATTAACTAAAGGAAGTTTCGATACTTGGATTTTGGGACTAAAACCTCTTCAATTAACTCAGGATACTCTCACCATTGAAGCCGTCTCTCAACTCCATAAAAAACATATTGAATCTCATTATTTACTACAACTAAAACAAGTGATTTATGAATATCTTGGCCGAGAAATTCAAATTAATTTAGTACTTGATCAAAGTAATAATTTTAATTCTCAAATTCAATTCGGAGACAATCCTTCTTCAACAGAAGTTTCTCGCCATACTTCTAACAAAAGTGATCTTAATCCAAAATATACTTTTGAAAATTTTGTTGTTGGTGAAGGAAATAAAATGGCCCACGCCGCAGCTTTAGCTGTAGCGGAAGGCCCAGGACGCGATTATAATCCACTCTTTTTTTATGGAGGAGTAGGTTTAGGAAAAACTCATTTGATGCAAGCGATCGGACACGAAGTCTTAAGAACTTTTCCAGATGCCCGCGTAAAATACGTTACCAGTGAAAAATTTACAAATGATTTTATTGAAGCAATTCGAAAAAATACAACTTCTCAATTTCATGAAGAATATCGAAATGTTGATATGCTTTTAGTAGATGATATTCAATTCATCGGAAATAAGCAATCGACTCAAGAAGAGTTTTTCCATACTTTTAACGCTTTATATAATAACAACAAACATATCGTTCTTACTTCTGATCGGGACGCTAGTCAAATTCCAGAACTAGAGGATCGTTTAGTTTCTCGCTTTAAACAAGGGCTCTCTACCGATATTACTCCACCAGATCTAGAAACTCGAATCGCTATTCTTAGAAATAAAGCGCAAGTCAATGGTATCAATATCCCTGACGATACCCTTTCCTATATTGCTGGTCAAATTGATACAAATATTCGAGAACTAGAAGGTGCCTTAACAAGCGTTCAAGCATATGCTGTTATGAATCAAGCAGATCTTACTCCAGATGTTGCCGCTAGAGCTCTATCAAACTATAAAGACCTTAATGCAAATAAAGTCCCAACGATTTCAGAAATTCAAGAAATTGTTGCAAACTTTTTCCATTTAACAGTTGAAGATTTAAAAGGGAAAAAACGAAAACGAGAAATTGTGGTTCCACGGCAGATAGCGATGTATCTTTCGAGAGAAATTACAGATGCCTCTCTTCCTAAAATCGGTCAAGAATTTGGAGGAAAAGATCATACCACTGTCCTTCATGCTCACGAAAAAATATCAGAAGCCATGCGACATCCTTCAGATATTCGCGATAACATTCAAAGTATTGAGCGTTTATTAAATCATTAGCGCGCTCAGATGTCTTCTTTATGTTAAAATAAGGCGTAAAAAGTATTGTGGAAAACTAAATAGAAAAAGAACAAGTCTATAAACATTTTATCCACAAGTGGATAAGTGAAATCTTCTTGTTTCTCTTATTTATTCACAACTTCCACATAGCTTACTACTAATACTACAAACTACTTAATATGAAAAAAGAGTATTAACTCTCAATGAAAGGAGCTCTCAATGAAATTTACAATCAAAAAATCTATTTTTGCTGATTGCTTAGCAAACGTTCAACGCGCAATCTCATTTCGAACCACCATTCCGATTTTGACAGGAATCAAACTTCAAACCAATGAAAAGGGACTCATTTTAACAGGAAGTGATTCTACTTTATCTATAGAAAATCTAATTGAAGAAAAAGAAGAAAGCAACCATCTTTCAATCAGCGAACCAGGATCTGTTATTCTACCTTCACGTTTTTTAGGAGATATTATTCGAAAATTACCAGAAGATAAAATAACAGTAGCCGTACAAGATAATTTTCAAACAATTATTACCTCTGGTGAATCTGTTTTTACTCTTAATGGTACTTCCGGCAAAAATTACCCGCAACTTCCAGAAATTAATTCAGCAGCTACGTTTAATTTACCAGGGCATTTAATGCGCCAAGCCATTAACTACACAATTATTTCTGTCTCCTCTCAAGAAACTCGTCCTATTTTTACAGGGATTCATTTCGAATTAGGAGATAATCAACTAAAAGCTATTTCAACCGATTCCCATCGTTTGAGTCAACGCATTATCCCTATCACAATTCCTGAAAGCTTAAAAGATAAAGAAAAAGTAGAGTTAAATATCCCTGGACGCGCCCTTTCTGAACTTTCTCGATTAGTCAATGACAATGAGAATATTTCTATGATGGTAACTAATAATCAGGTCCTCTTTAAGATGAATAATACCTCTCTTTATTCGCGCTTATTAGAAGGTACTTATCCAGATACTACGCGTTTATTAACAAAAGACCAAAAAACATCTATTAAAGTAAATGCTGCTGAATTAGGTGCAGCTGTTGAAAGGGCTCTTATTTTAAGTCACCAAGGAAAAAATAATATGGTGAAATTATCCATGGATAATAGTGGCATTATTCTATCCGGTCATTCTTCTGAAATTGGTTATGTTAAGGAAAAAATTAATGCCTTAGGTTTTGAGGGAGAAAATATGTCCATTTCTTTTAATCCAGATTATTTGAGAGAAGCATTGAAAACGTTTGGTGGACAAGATGTCATCATTCGATTTACCTCTCCTTCCCATCCTTTCATCCTTTTACCAAGTGAAGATAGTGATAACTTTAATATGATTCAATTAATTACGCCTATTCGAACGCCTGGAAATTAAAATAAACGAAAAACTGTAAGCCGAGAAAATCAGGCTTACAGTTTTTTTTTTATAAAAGGTACACATAAAAATAAGTTTGAAAAATATTGAAATTCTTATTAAAAAATGGAATTTAATTGTTAAAAAATAGGGAATATGCCATACTTCACGTGAAAAATAAATAGCTTTTTATATAAAAGTTATAAATCAAAGAGCGATAGAAATGTTAAAAGGACTAGAAATAGTCTCTTTTATTATAATAAACATAATATTACTTTTGTTATAGAATATATATTTTTTTAGTTGCTCATAAGGAGAATCGGTATGGAAAAAAATTATAAATATGCTTTACGCAAAACAAGTCTAGGTTTGTGTAGCGTGGTAATTGCTGCTGTTCTAGCTGGGCATACGCCTGTAGTATTAGCAGCAGAAGATGCTAATTCACAAATTTCAATTGGAGAAAAACAGGCTCATTTATCTAAGGATAAAAAAGAATCTAATCTTTCAAAAGATAAGATTAAACTCAATAATCAAGCAGCTTACATGGCTGCAGACAACGGTCCCGTTATTCCAGGCGCTGATAGAGCAGCAGCGGGAGATAGCAATGAAAAACCAGCAGCACCAGCTCCAACTGATGACCAAAAATATTCTGCTACACAAACAGATTTACAAAATAAAAATGACTTTAACTACGGTAACAACGAAAAGGAAATAAAAGACTTTAGTGATGATGAACGTTACCGTAAGTCTGACCTAGAGCCTGGCGAAAAGAGAATTGATTTAACTCACCATGATTCCAGCACAGAAGATAAAGACGGTTTTTCTTTTTGGATTTTAAATCCAACGACCGGTACAAAAGATAAAAAGACATACGGTATTGGGGTAAAATTCGATCCTAAAAAAGAACGTACCTATGCAGGGGTTACTGTCAATTCTTCAGGAAGTAATTTAAATATTAAACAAAAGTTTGGCGATCCTGAGTCTATTGAATCAGCTAAACCTGGCACAGAATTAGGTGTTGATAATCCACCTGTTTCTGATCAAGCAGAAGCAACGATGGATATCGATGTTAAAAAGAGTAAGGTTGCATCTTTAGCGATTGCCAGAACAGAAAATGACCTTAAGCTTATCAATAGTATCAACCATGTTTATACAGAAAAAGATAAAGAAGATGCTGAAAAAAGAGGGGAAACCGTCGAAGTAGGCAAGCGTAAGCCTACAGTCTTTGCATGGAAAGATGAGTATAAGAAAGATACTATCGCTAAAAAAAACAATTCTTTAACGCAACTGATTCTATAGCAACGACCTTTAACCCTTATCCAAATGAAAATGACGAACTTTATACTATGAATGTTGTTGGTGACACAACAGTCAATAAAGCATTTGTTAAGGGACAATTGATTCATACCGGGGCAAAGATTGAAAACATCGACGCAAACGGGGCAAAGCGTATCGTCGGTCAAGTCTACTTCCCAACTGGTGAAATTGTTGAAGGTGCATCTACCTTTGTTGTAACTGAAGACAATAAGGATGAAATTAAAGAAGTTCAACTAGGATCTGTCAAGACTTGCCATACTCAAAAACTAAAGAATGGTGAAGCTGTCGGCGATCTAATTGATGAAGTCCTTAAAAGGAAAGAACCTCAAAAACGTATCATCAAGATTGGTACAAAACCTGTAACCAATACGGAAACGAAGGACAAGGAAGTCCTTGTTGAAGTGACCTACAAGTATGATGATACGAAGGATAAGGATACGGTAGAAAAGGGACAATACACACCAGACAAGGTGGAAACCAAGGTTGTGTCTAAAGTGGTCGATGGCAAGGTGGCTAATACCGAAGAAACGGTAGTCACCCCAGCTAAGCAGATCATTAAAGTCGGCACGAAGATCACCGAAGATACCTGCAAGTTGCCAAACGCAGCTGAAAATCCTACAGGTACGCCAGGCGAACCAGAAACCCCCTGAAACGCCAGATCAACCTGATGAGGTGACAACAAACTATCTGGAAAATCTAAACTAGATCAAACTCACCCAGAAAATGGCAAAGGCTCTGAAACGGTTACTCCGGATCAAGCGAGTCCAGAAAGTAATAAGACCCCTGAAAAACCACTCCTGATCAACAGAGACCAGAAGAGCCAATAGATCGTGAATCATTACCTTTCTTGGAAGCGAAAGTCCCAAGCCAATCATCAACGGGGACAACCCAACGTTATCTATCAGAAAAGAAAACGACGGATAAGACAATGACGAGTCAGGATAATACAGGAGGAGAGAGAAAAGGCATTCACGCTTCTCAAAAAGTGAAAGCAATGAGTTCTTTACCGAAAATAGGTAGTCAAAATTCTCAATTCTTGTTATTGGCAGCAGGACTTCTTTTAAGTGGAAGTATATTTAGTTTAAAAAGAAATTCGAAATTTAGAAGATAACTAATAGAAAGAAGGCGTTATTAATCGACGCCTTTTTTCATGGGGTTGATTTGACAAATAAAAAGGAATGGATAGACTGTCTCTATTTTCGCTTTATTTTTCCATATCAGGCTGTTTTATAAAAATACGTATAATGACTCTAAAGGATCCTATAAGTAAAAATAAGGGGATTATTTTGCTTGAATAAAGAATTTAAGGTATAATATAGAGGAAAATCAGCGACAAGACGTACTCTGTATTGCTAGTCTGAGTGCGCTTTTTTAATTTCAAAAGGAAAGGCAGATGATACCGTGCTTGATGTGATTGCTATTGATACGCCTTATATTACCCTAGGGCAGCTGTTAAAAGCATTGGAGTATATTCAAACAGGGGGGCAAGCCAAAACTTACTTAATGCAATATCAGGTTGAATTAAACGGGCAACCTGAAAATCGACGTGGAAAAAAAATTTATCCAGGAGATAAAATTCATTTCTTAGCAGAAGACAGAGCTTTTGAAATTCAAGGAGCTAGCGAAAATAAGCTAGATGATGGGAATGTATCTTAAAAACTTAAAGGTCAAAGATTTTCGGAACTTTAGGGAGGATAAGGTTGAATTTTCCAATAAAATTAATGTTTTCATTGGGAAGAACGCGCAAGGAAAAACAAGCCTTTTAGAAGCTATCTATATGTTATCTTTAGCCCGATCTCATCGAACATTTAAGGAAAAAGAAGTGATTCGTTTTCAGACGGATTATGCACAAATTTCTGGAGAAGTTTTTAAGAATAATCGCCGAACTTCTCTGAGTTTGACTTTAACGAAACAAGGAAAGATCGCTAAAGTTAATCATCTTCAAAAGAATAAACTCAGTGATTATATAGGAACCTTTAATGTAATTTTATTTGCTCCAGAAGATTTAAATTTAGTGAAAGGTGGGCCTCAAGAGCGGCGCCTTTTTATTGATCGGGAGCTTTCTCAATTGGATCTTATCTATCTTAGAGAATCGAATCTTTATCAGAAGTTATTGAAGCAAAGAAATGCTTATTTGAAATTATTATCTAAAAAAGAAGCCAAAGATCGCTTGTACTTAGAAGTGTTGACCGAACAATTAGCTAGGTCTGCTGCACGTGTTTCTTTAGCAAGATATGATTTTATTCATCGTTTAGAAGCCCTTGCTCAGCCTATTCATCAACAATTAGCAAACGATAATGAAACTTTAACATTAATGTATTCAGGTTCAGTTGCTTTACAAGAAGAGATGGATGAAGAGCAAGTGACGGAACTCTTTTTGGATAAATTTAAATCGTATGAAGAACAAGAAATTGCGAACGGGGTTACTGCGATAGGTCCTCAAAGAGATGATATCAAATTAAAAATCAATCAAAAATTAGTCGCTCAATACGGATCCCAAGGTCAGCAACGTACAACAGTATTAGCAATAAAATTGGCTGAGATTGAGTATATAAAGCAATTGTTAAAGGAATATCCGATTTTATTACTGGATGATGTATTAAGTGAATTAGATTATCATCGTCAAACGCAATTGCTACATTTTATTGAAAATAAAGTTCAAACTTTTTTGACCACTACGAGTTTGAAAGAGGTACACGTTGATCAAATTGAAAATCCTAGAGTGTTTCGAATTGAATCGGGACAGGTTAAGGCGAAGGAGTGAAAGATTATAAATGTTAGATAATCAAGAAAAGCAGCATAATGTGGAAGAACCCCAAGATACTCAAAACCATTCAAAAGCTTTAAGTGAGTCCGCCAAGAGTTATGATGCTAGTCAAATTCAAGTGTTAGAAGGATTAGAAGCTGTCCGCAAACGCCCAGGGATGTATATTGGTTCTACTGGAGAACCTGGTTTACATCATCTGGTGTGGGAAATTGTCGATAATTCTATTGATGAAGCCTTAGCAGGGTTTGCAGATAAGATTGATATCAAAATAGAAGCTGATGAATCTATTACAGTTATTGATAATGGACGTGGAATTCCAGTGGATATCCAAGAAAAAACAGGCCGTCCAGCAGTTGAAACTGTTTTTACAGTTCTTCATGCAGGAGGGAAGTTTGGTGGTGGCGGTTATAAAGTGTCTGGAGGACTCCATGGCGTGGGAGCTTCGGTCGTTAATGCCCTTTCTGAATTCCTTCAAGTAGATGTTCATCGAGACGGAAAGATCTATCATCAAGAATATAAACGTGGTCATATTATTACAGAATTAGCGGTTACAGGAACAACTACTCATCATGGAACGGTTGTTAATTTTAAAGCAGACCCAGAAATTTTTAAAGAAACGACGCATTATGATTTTGAAACACTTAATCGTCGAATTCGGGAACTTGCTTTCTTAAATAAAGGTTTGCATATTACTTTAGAAGATTGTCGACCAAATGAAGATAATCAACAAGTTGCTTATCAGTATGAAGGTGGGATCAAAGAATACATCGCCTACCTGAATCGAAATAAAGAGGTTCTTTTTGACGAACCGGTATATTTAGAAGGACAATTAGAAGATATTGAGGTTGAAGTTGCCTTCCAATATACTAATGGCTTCCAATCGACTTTTATGTCTTTTGCGAATAACATTCATACCTTTGAAGGCGGAACCCATGAATCAGGAGTAAAGACAGCTCTAACACGAACAATTAATGACTATGCGCGAAGTCAAAATTTATTAAAAGAAAAAGATGGTAATCTGACAGGGGAAGATGTCAGAGAAGGTTTGACATTAATTGTTTCTGTTCGTCATCCTAATCCGCAGTTTGAAGGTCAAACGAAGATGAAATTAGGAAATTCTGAAGTGAGAACGATTACTGATCGCTTGTTTGGGCAGCACTTGGAAAAATTTTTATTGGAAACGCCATCTGTTGCTCGACAAATTGTTGATAAGGGAATTGTTGCTTCAAAAGCTCGTCAAGCTGCAAAACGAGCTCGTGAAATGACACGGAAGAAATCAGGATTGGAAATTTCCAATTTACCTGGTAAATTGGCGGATTGTTCGAGCAGAGTACCAGAAGAATGCGAAATTTTTATTGTCGAAGGGAATTCTGCGGGTGGTTCTGCTAAATTAGGAAGAGATCGGCATTTTCAAGCGATTTTACCGATTCGTGGGAAAATTTTAAATGTTGAAAAAGCCTCCATGGATCGTATTTTGGCGAATGAAGAGATTCGTTCTCTCTTTACAGCTATGGGAACCGGATGGGGGAATGACTTTGATGTAAGCAAAGCACGTTACCATAAACTCGTTATTATGACCGATGCCGATGTCGATGGTGCCCATATTCGAACGTTACTCCTAACGTTAATTTATCGTTATATGAAGCCTTTGTTAGATGAAGGTTATATTTATATTGCTGTCCCTCCTCTTTACCAAGTGAAGCAAGGAAAATCTGTGGTCTACTTAGATACAGATGAAGAGTTGGAATCGTATCTTAAAGATTTACCAGAAAAGCCAAAACCTACTATTCAACGGTACAAAGGGCTTGGAGAAATGGATGCTGAGCAGTTATGGGAAACAACAATGGATCCTACGAAGAGGCGTATGTTAAAAGTGACTGTTGATGATGCGAAAGTAGCTGATGAAAATATTTCGATGTTGATGGGAGATTTAGTAGCTCCTCGGCGGCAATTTATCGAAGAGAATGCTACTTATGCTACCATTGATTTGTAGAAAGGAATGTCGCTTGAATGGTTGAAGAACATAAACAAGCTGAGGCAAGAGAACTTTCACAGGAAATGCGAACATCATTTTTAGATTATGCTATGTCTGTGATTGTTGCCAGAGCGTTGCCAGATGTCCGCGATGGATTGAAACCTGTCCATCGTCGGATTCTTTATGGAATGAATGAATTAGGTGTTACGCCAGATAAACCTTATAAAAAATCTGCACGTATTGTAGGGGATGTTATGGGGAAATATCATCCTCATGGCGATTCTGCGATTTATGAATCGATGGTTAGAATGGCGCAAGATTTTTCTTATCGCTATATGTTAGTGGATGGACACGGTAACTTTGGATCTGTTGATGGCGACCAAGCAGCTGCCATGCGGTATACGGAAGCTAGACTCTCTAAGATTGCTATGGAAATGGTTCGTGACATTAACAAAAATACTGTTAATTTTATTCCAAACTACGATGGAGAGGAAAGAGAACCTGAAGTTCTTCCATCCCGTTTTCCAAACTTATTGGTCAATGGAGCAACTGGGATTGCGGTGGGGATGACGACCAATATTCCTCCGCATAATTTATCAGAAGTTATCAAAGCCCTCCATATTTTGATGGAGAACCCAAATGCTAGCACGCAAGAATTAATGTCTGTCTTACCGGGACCTGATTTTCCAACAGCAGGAATAGTTATTGGAAAATCAGGGATTAAAAAAGCTTACGAAACTGGAAAAGGAAGAATAACTGTTCGCGCACGAGCAGATATTGAAACCATGTCGAATGGCAAAGAAAGAATTTTAATTACTGAAATTCCATACATGGTGAATAAGGCAACTTTAGTAGAGCGAATTGCTAATTTGGCACGAGAAAAACGAATTGACGGTATTACAGCTGTTCGAGATGAAACTGGTCGAGATGGTATGCGTATTGTTGTAGAGTGTCGAAAAGATTATTCTGCGAGTGTTGTTTTAAATAACCTTTATAAAGAAACGCAGATGCAAACGACCTTTAATTTTAATATGGTGGCTATTGATCGAGGAGTCCCACGAACGCTAAGTTTAAAAGACATACTATCGCGTTATTTGGACCATCAAGAAGAAATTATTCGTCGCCGTTCTATTTTTGAAAAAGAAAAAGCAGAAGCTAGAGCTCATATCTTAGAAGGGTTACAAATTGCTTTAGATCATATCGATGAAATTGTGAATATTCTTCGTTCTTCTAAAACGGGGGATGAAGCCAAACAGACTTTCATGAGTCAATATGGGTTGTCTGATAAACAAGCGCAAGCTATTTTAGATATGCGAATGATTCGTTTGACAGGTTTAGAGCGGGAAAAAATTGATAAAGAATATAATGAATTAATGGCCCAAATTGCCTATTTAAACGAAGTATTAGCGAGTGAAAAGAAACGCTATGAAATCATCTATGAAGAATTATTAGATATTGAGAAACGATTCGGAGATGAGCGTCGGACAGAGATTCGTGTTGGCGAAATCACAAATATTGAAGATGAAGATCTTATCGAAGAAAGCTCTGTTCTAATTACTCTTACGCATAATGGGTATATTAAACGGATAGATGATGAAGCCTTTAGAACGCAAAATAGAGGTGGCCGTGGAGTAAAAGGCATAGCACTTCAAGATGGAGACTATATTGAAAGTATTCTCTCCTCATCTACGCATGATGTCATTCTTTGTTTCACAAATTTAGGTCGAGTATTCCAAATTAAAGGATACGAAATCCCAGAATATGGACGGACAGCTAAGGGATTGCCTATTGTAAACTTGCTGAATTTAGGTGAAGGAGAGCAAGTTCGTTCGGTAATTAACGTTGATCCTGAAACCAAGAAGAATCAATCAGAAGATTATTTCTTGTTTGTAACTAAAAATGGAACCATTAAACGGACGCCAATTTCTGAATACTTTAACATTAGGAATAACGGATTAAAAGCGATTCGTTTGAAAGAAAATGATCAACTCGTAGAAGTTATTGAAACTTCTGGAAAAGATAATATTATTATTGGTTCTTCCCAAGGATACGCTGTATCTTTCCAAGAAACAGATGTTAGATCTATGGGACGTACCGCTGCTGGTGTGCGTGGTATTCGTTTAAATTCTTCAGATTATGTTGTAGGCGCGGATATTCTAAAAGAAGGAGAAGACGTTCTTATTGTCACTGAGAATGGTTATGGCAAACGGACGCCAAAGAGTGAATATGCTATCCGTCATCGGGGCGGAAAAGGTGTCAAAACCCTCAATAAAACCTCTAAAAATGGAGCGATGATAGGATTAGCAACAGTGGATTCTACTGAAGACATTATGTTAATGACAGATGCAGGGACGGCTATTCGTTGCCATGTAGAAGATGTTTCTCAGACAGGACGAGCAACTCAAGGTGTTCGATTGATGAGATTGGATAAGAATGCTAAAGTCTCAACAATGGCGGTAGTTTTAGCAGAAGAGGAAGATGAAGAAATAACGGAAGAAGTTTACTCTTCTAATCTCCATTCAGATTCTGATTTAGAAAGTCATTTAGCTAAAGACATGCAAGATTTTGCGGAAGAATTGTTACATGAGGATGATCAAATGTAATATTCAGTAATAAAAAGAAGAGCTAGTCGTGTACCAACCCCCAAAAGTTAGACTAAAAATCTAACCTTTGGAGGTCGGTATTTTTATGTCAAAGTATAGTTATCAATTTAAGAAAGAAGTTGTTCAATCTTACTTAGAAGGTAAAGGTAGCTGCGCATTTTTTGCTAAACAATATGGAATAAAAAGTAAAAGTCAAATTCGACGATGGATAAACAAACAAGAGAAAAGAAAGAGAAGAAAGGCAAACGCCCTAATGGGGCAGATTCAGTAGATACGAGTACAGATCGGATTAAACAGTTGGAAGATGAATGATATTGGGCCAAGTTAGAGAATGCTTTTTTAAAAGAGTTG
>QWCD01000047.1_pt1 | contig 45662 bp, 34 predicted proteins | sample 1972461 | NCBI WGS metagenome assembly QWCD01 (sample SAMN09866717, study PRJNA288562) | Human vaginal metagenome isolate term4_vaginal, whole genome shotgun... | isolation source: vagina | host: Homo sapiens | place: USA: California | reverse complement strand
TAGAAATTAAAGATTTAAAATCAAAAGATGGGAGGGACTTTAAAGTAGCCTCCTTTTCTATTGCTGAAAATGACAAGGAAGGAAATGCAAAATTCATCAACTGCTACGCCTATAATGACAAAATCAATCAAGTAAAAAATTTGAAAAAAGGAGATTTTGTACACCTATTTGGCAAAGAAAAGAAAAGTATAGGAAAGGATAATAAGGAATACACAAGTCTAAAAGTTTACTCTGCAAAGTTATTAAAAGCTAAAGAGCATACTAAAGCAAAAGCATCAACAATAGGGAAATTAAAGGAATTTAAGACTAAAGGGGATATGAAAGTGGATGAAAAGAAGAAAAAGGATAATAGCATAGAAAGGTAAAAGATTATAGGGGGCAGGTTTTAGGATTGCCTTTATTTTTTTGATAAGTTTGCAATATCGGTTATACATTAATATTCTTAATATAATAATGTATAAACATAACAACAAGTTTAAATCAAAAAACTATTAGTAGATAATTAAAATTAATCAGCAATGATCATTAATTTTCATATATGTAATTTTATTTTTGCAATTGATATTAATATATATGATAAAATTTCAAAGTTTTGCGAAATTACGTAAACTTAACAGAATTAGAAAATTGTCCTTGAAATAAACTTTTAGAAGAATCAATTATTCAATATCGTAAATATAGAAAAATAAGACAAAAGTAAGCTGACAAAAATAAGATTAAATAATATTATAAAGACAGTACAACAAAAGTTGTATTTGCGTTGTTTACTAAGATTTAGAAAGGAGAACTTTTATGAAATCAGTTAATGAAGTGAAACTTTGGACGGAAAGAGTCAGAATATAATTATATTAATGTATCACAAAATGATGATGGAAAATTAGCTTTAAAAACAAATGTATTTTTTGGCGCACAGTCAATAAAAGTTGATAAGAATAAAAAGAAATCAGGATATTATTATGACGAATTTGTTAAGATTAATAATTTACTTGATGATAAAGTCAAGCATAAAATCTTAATTATTGGTTATGGAACGGGAACTATGTCTACTTTGTTGCATAAAAATTTTGATAATTTTGAAGTTACAGGGATAGAAATAGATAGAAATATTGTCAACTTAAGAGAGCTTTATTTTAATAAAAGTGATGATAAAATTATAATTTCTGACGGAAGGAATTATTTAAATAGTACAGATGAAATGTATGATTTAATAATACTTGATGTTTATCAGAATATATCTATGCCAATAAACCTAACTACTAGAGAATTTTTTGAGGATTGTAAAGCGCATCTTAATAGAAATGGAATTATTGCATTGAATATAGGTTTAGGAAATAGCCTGAATTCTAATCTTGTGCTTGCCTTAAGTGGTACTTTGAAATGTGTTTGCCCTAATGTTTATAAATATAAAACCAAAAGTGACAATAATGTTATTGTATATGGTTCAGAAAAGAATTTAGAATTATCGTTAAAAGAGCAAAACAATAACCATCTTAAAGATGAGACTAAAAAGTTGTTTAAAGATTCTCAAAAAGTTGAAGATGTAAATAATATTTTATCTGATGATATTAATAATATTGAGAAACTTCAAGATGAAGAATTTAATAAAATAGTGAAAAATCAAATGAAGATTAGAAAGGATTGAGCGTAAATGGATGTAATTCAATTAGAAAATATTTCTAAAAAGTATAAAGAGACTATCGCTCTAGAGAATATAGATTTAAAAATAGAAAGCAATAGAATTTATGGTTTGATAGGAGTAAATGGAGCTGGGAAATCTACTTTAGTTAAAATAATTACTGGAAATATTTTTCCTACAAAAGGTTCTATAAAATTATTTAATAAATCTTTTTCAAAAGAACTGATAAAGAGTAGAGAACATATCAGTGCAACGATTGAAACTCCAAGTTTTTACTCCGGATTGACTGCAGAAGAAAATATAAGATTAGCTTGTATTGAACTTGGGATTGAATTTGGAATGGAGCAAAAGGAAATATTCCAACAACTAGAAATAATGGATAGCTTAAAAAAGAAAGCTAAAAATTTATCGCTAGGAACGAAGCAAAAACTTGGATTAGGAATAGCTTTTTTGAAAAATCCTGATTTATTGATTTTAGATGAGCCAACAAACGGAATCGATCCAATATCCGTATCAAAGCTAAGAAGAATTTTTAGAGATTTCATAGAAAAAGAAAATAAGACAATATTAATATCTAGCCACATATTAACAGAATTGTATGAGATAGCCACAGATTTCATATTTATAGATAAGGGGAAAATAATACAGGTGGTTTCAAAAACAGAATTAACGAAAGATTTAGACACATCTGTTATAGGATATAGAGATAATATCGAGGAAGTTTATAATCTATTGAAAATAGCATGCCCTGAAAGAGAATATAGATTAAAAAATAATACTTTAGAGGTTCGAGGCATATATTCAAAAGATGAAGAGCTAGAAATTATAAAAAAATTAAGACTAAATAACTGTAAAATAGAAATAAAAAGAGATAATTTAGAAACATATATGATAAAATTAGTGGAGGGAGACAATGAAGAACTTAATTAAATTTAATGCAGAAAGATTGAAGAAAGATAAGTTTTTTTATGTGCTAATTTTAAGTGTAACATTGTTATCAATATTAAGTGGATTTCAAGATACCGTACAGGGAAATATAAGCAGTGGGTATGAAGGTTTTATAAAATCTTATTCAGATATATTTATGTCATTTTTCATTGCGGTTTATTGTGGATATTTTATAGGTAGTGATTTTTCTTCAAAGATTATACAAAGACAGATTTCTTCAGGAATTAGTCGAAAAGACATTGTAATATCAAAATTGATTGTATTGATGATTGCTTCTTTTATAATTGTTAACTTGTATCCAATTATAGTAGGAATAATGGGGAGCTTAAAGTATGGATTTTTACCAATCAAAGACTATAATAATATTCTTGAAATTGTAAGAATAATAATTATTTCTAATTTATGCTTTATGTCTTTAACGAGTATTTATTCTTTATTAGGATTTGCAACCCAAAGTATCGGGGAAACAATAGGGATCTCTTTAGCAATTCCAGTAGTAATATCAATGTTACAGGGAATAATACCTATAGAATTTATAAAAAAAAGTATTACATTTTTTCCGCTATCTCAAATAAAAAATGTAATTATAAATAAAAACTTTATAGACGGAACTCTTAGACCTACAACTATATCCCTAATAGTCTTTTTTATTATGATTACAATAACAATATTAATATTTAGAAAGTCAGATATTAATTAAAAATAACATGATAAATGGAAGGTACTGTATATGATAAATAGAAAAAGTGTATTATTAGTTTTATGTATAATAGTTCAAGGTGTGATTAGTTATTTCGTCCTTAGTCATTTGGGAAATAATAGCATTTATAATATACAACTATTCTCTTTGTGTTTATTTACAGTATACGGATACATAAGCTATAAAATTTTGGTATTAGATAGAGTTAAGGAGACGATTAAAAATTTTATAATAGCTACTTTATGTATTAATATTTTTGTAGTAGTTGACGTTTTTGATTTTTTAAAAAGTAATATGTACACAACATTTAAGCTAATAACGGTGTTTGTAATTACAGCAAATTTACTCAAAGTCGTTAGTGCATATTTAATAGATATAAAAATACTTAATAAGATTATTATATTTTTTACAATTTTAGCTATATTGTTTGAGTCACTTGATTTAGGGTATGCAGAGATAATAAATTATATTTTGTATGTAATTATAACATTTGGTCCTTTTGTTATGGCATACAAGAAACGAAAGATATTATTTGAGTTTGGTGCAAAAATATATGGGGTAACATTTTTATTTATTGCCTCAATATTTATATATATATTTAGCGGAATATTTATAAATAACGCTAAGTTAGAAAAGCTGGAAATATACTTTTTGTTGAATTCAATATATTTGACTACATTATATTTCATACTACTAAAAAAACAAAATTCATCTAAAGTGATAAACAAAAATGAAATGCTCTTGATGATTATAGACTGTATGTTTTTATGTATATTTATAGTATTTGTAAATTTATTTGGACAAGGTCTAAGGAGAGTTATTTATATGGGGATAAGTCTAATAACAATATACAAAGAGAGTATGTTAATGTTTTACTTTTATTTTGAAAAACAGAAAGATCCAAATGGAGTGATAAGAAATAAAATACAGCAATACAATATAGAAAAGAATTATAACAAAAGAATTTCAAACTTTTTACATGATGATATATTACAAGATATAATAGCTATAAAAATGAATATTCTTTTAGGAGAAAAAGAATTTTTAGATGAGTCAATTAAAACAATAGATAAATTAATTGGAATTACAAGGTCCGAGATTGAATTATATAATCCTACAATTATTTATGATTTACCATTAGCAGACAATTACTATAATTTAATAGAATCTTTAAGGAACAGGTTTAACAGAAATGATATATTAATAGACTTAAATTGTGATAAAGAGTTTTTTGTAAATTATCCATACGATATGGTTATTTATAAGATTTTGCATGAATTATGTATAAATATATACAAACATTCAAAAGGAAATTATTCTGAGATTAATATAAAAACGGATAATAGAGAATTATATATTAGCGTAATCAATCATGAAGATGTATTTGATTATGAAAATATAAAGATAGGGAATGGAAGAGGATTAGAGATTATAAAAGATGAAATTGAAAAATTAGATGGGAAAATATTAATTGATCAGTTTTATGACAAAGTTGAACCACTCATTAAAATTAATGTAACTATACCTATAGAGGAGGAAGTGATCTGTGAAAATATTATTAATAGATGACCATACCATGTTTTCTAATAGTTTAAAATATAGTTTAGAGCGTGAAGAAGAAATAGATATTGTTGATTTGATTGATAATATTTTTAATTTGGGATCAATATTAGAAAAAAAAGAATATGATATTATTTTAACGGATATTAATTTGAGTAAAATGAAGGGCAATAAGGATGGATTAGAAGTTGCTAATGAGATATTAATAAAATATCCAAAACAAAAAATCGTTATGCTAACTGGATATGATTTAATAGGCTTTGAAGAGAAAGCGAAGAAAATAGGTACTAAAGGGTTCATATGCAAAGATGAGAATATCAAAGTTTTAGTAAAGAAATTAAATGATGTAGTAAATGGAGAGTTAATATTTAATGCAAACACTAACTTGAATTATGATTTGACAGAAAGAGAAATTGAAATTATTAATTTGTATTGTTCAGGGCTTACAAGAATGGAAGTCGCAAAGGAATGTAATATTTGTAAAAGTTCATTAGCGACAGCGTTAAATCGCATATACGAAAAATTGGGTGTTAGAAATTATCAAGAGATGGTTCATATTGCAATGAAATATGGATATGTAAAACCTGTATATTTCAAATAATAGAATTAAAAAGTTCTTTATTTAATAGAACTAATATTAAGGCACTCTTAGGAGTGACTGGGTAATATTTTATGTATAGAAAAGATTAGAAATAAGATTAAATAAAATATCTAAAGTGTTAAATCGAATAATATCGTTCAGAGAAAGTGCAAGACTCACAAGAAACAATAGAAGATATTTTAGGTGAGACAGTGGAACAAATGTTAAAAGCAGAATTAGACGAGTACTTAGACTATGAATATGGTGAAAAATATTATCTTTAAGTATTAGAAATGGATCAAGCAAGAAATAGTAAAATCGTCCTGTGAAAACATAGATCTAAACATTTCAAAATGAAAGACTTAAAAATAATAGCAATGGAAAACTTTAATAGACAATTAAGAGAAGTAACAAAAAACAAAATGATGTTTTTAAATGACCATGTTTTATAAAAAAAGTTTGTATTTAGAAGTGGTGGATGCTTCAAGTAAATGGACAAGCAGAATAAGCGGATTGGGTCAAATACTATCACAATTGATTTTATTTTTTGAAGATATAATCTAAAATTTATCCTTATTAGTTAATTGTGCCAAATTAGGTTACAAATATTTGAGCCACAGAATTTAGTGATAAAAGTGCATTTTTTTTGATTAAGAAAAATAGCAGCTTACAGTCTATTGGGAAGAGCAGGTTTTACAGAACCGATTGAGAGAAAGTCATGATTACAGTACTTCGTAACCTATTTTCTAAATATCTTAAAAATATATTACTTATATAACTCATTATTAAGATATTTATTGGTATTTTTTCTCAATTGAGTAAGCTCGTAAATCAAAGTGTTCTTATTAGAGTAGTCTTTCATAAGAATATCTTTTTTACTTTTATATTCATCGTAAATATTTGATAGTTCTTTTATGCTTAAATTTTTATACTTGTTTTTGTCTAAAGTAGTTAATGACTTTTCGTATGTGATAATTTGAGTTTTATATTCTGCATAAAATTCTTTATCTTTAGAGTTTGATTTATAGATTTCATAAATAGATTTATTTATTTGTAAAGTGTTTAAAGCTTCAATTGCAGTATAGATTTCGTTCAAATCTTTTTCTATATTCTTAATTTTATTTAAAGTTTTTTGCCTATTAATGGCTTCTTGTTGAAGTTTATTTTCTAGATCTATATTAGATGTCAGCCCATACTTTCTGAGTTGATTTAAAGTGTCAGCCATAGTATTCATATTGTGTTTCTTTGCCCATATTTCATAAGCTTCAGAAGATTGTATCTTTTTATTATTTTTTAAGTCTATTATATTGTCGACTTTTTTATATGTTTTCGTAGAAGAATCAAAATCAATTTTTACTGACTTTTTATTCATATTATTCTCGATTCTTTCCTTTATCTTTTCATTGGTATAATCTTTTCCAAGAGTATTTTCTTTAGTACGAATAAATCGTCCTTTTTCTCCTTGTTCTTTATGACGAAAAGATAAATACTTGCCTAATTTGATTTCGTATCCATATTCTTCCATAGTTTTTAAAAAGTTATCATAGCTATTAGACTTTTGAATAGCATGATCAATAGATATTTGAAGTCTATATTTCCAAGATGTCCCTTTTTTAAATTCCATATATTCCTTATATGATTTCCCATTAGTTTTATATTTATTTTTAAACTTCATATAGTCTTCATCTATAACAGAAAGCTTATACTTTCTACATAAATCATCACTGTAATTTCTAATTTGATGGTAGGTTTTTTTATTACTTTGATAAGCTTTGCCTGTGTCAAAAGATACATTATTAAATAACACATGATTGTGTATATGTCCCTTATCTACATGGGTAGTTAATACATATTCATATTTCCCCTTTAAAACTTTCTCACATAATTCAATACCAATTTTGTGGGCCTCTTCAGGAGTGGTTTCTCCTGGGTAAAAAGATTGTATTAAATGTCTTGCCAAAACTTTTGCCTTAGAGTTGCATTCTATCTTTGTCTGTTCAAACTCTAAATGAGCAGTAATAGGATTACAGTTTAAAGACGAGATAAGAATTTTTTCATCTGTTTTATCCTTATCCATAATATAATCAAGGGCAGCTTTCAAAGTAGATTTTATTGGATGAATCTTAGTAACAGCCATTAAACTTTCTCCGTATTTGAACTACTTGAATGGGAAAGAGAGTATATCTTTTTACGCGTGGATAAAATATCTCTAGCTTGCTTTTCTAGTAACTTCTTCAAATCATCAATATCATCCTTATAAATAAAAGAAGTGCTATTTACCCTTTTAGCAATTTGATTTATATTACTTGAAGTACGACTTATATTAGTAGACATATCACGAAAGACATCCATATCTAGTACATAAATATCTTTTTCTAAGATACATTTCAAAATAAATTGCCTAAGTGATTTACACTTAGATGCCTTGTATTTTTTATTTAATAGTTCTAATTCCTCATCTGAAAGCATTAAATATATTCCATTATTTCTATATCTGTTTGCCATAAAAAATCATCTCCTTAAAAATATGTAAAACAAAAAACCTGTAAAATTAAGTAAAAAGCTTAATTTACAGGTTCAATTAAAAATTATTATAATCTCCTGTTAGTATATAATTTTATTATAGCAAAAAAATACAATAGGTACTATATTTTAATAAAATATTTAGCTAGATTGTACGAATAAACTTAATTATGGGGAAATGAGGTTCTAAATATTTTTAATAAAAAATGAGGCAACCAAAAAATATATTTGTTACCTCATTTTTTTAGGATTAACCATCCAGTTCAAAAAGATCATCGATAGAGACTTTTAAAACTTTAGAAAGTTTCATTGCCGTACTAAGATTCACATCTTTGGAATGGTTTTCTAAATATATCACACCTCTTCTAGTTAAATCGATTTTCTGTGCTAGTTCATACTGAGTCAATCCTTCTTTTTTTCTATATTCTTTTATGTAATTTTTAATCAAAATAAAACCCACCTATTAATAAAATTAATTATTAGATTATACTAAATAAATTCAAAATAGTCAATAGTTATTTGATTTAATGTCTTGTTTAAATATAAATTAGAAAATTTGTAAATAATGATAAAATAAATTTGTTTTTAGGGGAATAGATAAAATACTAAATAAATATTACGTATTATATTATAAACATAAATTTAAAGCTAATACTTATATAAAAAAGGGTGTTTGGCTTCTTTAAGTGTAGGGGTTGTGCTATTGGAAGTCTTGGTCTATAATAGAAGTGTAGTAGACTAGACCTAAAATTGAAACATAATTCTAATAAATTGTTATCATGTGGAGGAGATAAATATGGAAATATTAAATATAAAAGCAATAAAAAAATATTATGGAACAGTAAATAATCAAGTAAAGGCTTTGGATGGGGTTGATTTAGAAGTTGGGAAAGGCGATTTTTTAATAATCCAAGGAGCATCTGGTAGTGGTAAATCTACGCTCCTAAATATAATAGGAGGGCTTGATAGAGCGACAAGCGGAAGTATAAAAATTAATGGTATAAATTTAGCGGATTTAGACGATAATGGATTGACTGAATTTAGAAGTAAAAATATTGGGTTTATTTTTCAAAGGTTTAATTTGATAAATATATTGAATATAAAAGAAAATATACTTTTTCCACTTAATATTAGTGGACTTGTAGAAGATGAGAAATACCTAAATAAAATAGTTGATACTTTAGGTATCGAAGATATATTACAAAAAATGCCAAATGAACTTTCGGGCGGACAGCAACAAAGAGTTGCTATTGCAAGAGCTTTAATAACAAATCCAAGTATATTATTGGCAGATGAACCTACTGGGAATCTAGACAGCAAAAATAGTAAAAATGTTATTGATTTACTTGTTTCAACTAATAGAAATTTTAACCAAACAATTATTTTAATTACCCATGATCAAAATATAGTTGAGTATTTATTGGAGAATAAATATGCAAGTATAGTGCGTCTTGAAGATGGGAGGTTATCAAAATAATGAATTATATTAGTAGATTGGCAACTAAGTATATAAGAGGAGAAAATAAAAATTTCCTTATAGGTTTAACAATAATCTTTTCCGCATTTATTTTGTCATTGACACTTTCTTTTTCTGCATCAAATCAAATTGGCATACATAAGACTACAAAATACATGCCTCAAATAACAGTATTAAATAAATCTGATAAAATTAATGATATAAAATCAGATAGAAGCATAGATAAAATTGTTACGTTAAATATTATTGATCAAGTAAAATTTCAAGGATCTCCAACTAATGTAATTTATTTAGACAATAATAATTATTTCGATTCAATAAAAGGTGAATTGCCAATAGATTCACATGAAATTATGATAGAAAAATCTATTTCAGACAAATATGGTTTGAAAATCGGAGATAAAATAAAAGTCTATGATAATTCTGGAGAAAAAACATTTACTATATCATCTATAGCATATAGGGATATGGAAGTGAGTCAGGCTAATTTATACGTATCGGAAAATTATTTTAAGAATTCAAAAGTAAAAGTAAGTTCCTCTATGATATTTTTGAAAGATAAGTCAGAGAAGTTTGCTTATAGTAAAGCTAATGAAATAAGAGATAAGTTTGAAATTCCTAAAGAAAACATTAATATTTATAATGAGTTTTTTACTTATTCCAATAATCAAAAAATTAGTGATGCTAGTATAGAACTTACGCTTATTTTGCTATTGCTTTCAATTACAACTTCATTAGTTTTATATTCAATATATTATATATCTATAAATAGAAGCATCAATGAACTTGGTAAATTAAGAGCGCTAGGTTTAAAGCGTAAAGATTTAAAAAAATTAATAATAAGACAGGCTCAGTTTATTGCAATTCCTTCAGGAATAGTGGGCGGGTTATTGGGAATTTTGGTAAATATATTGATTAGACCAGGAACTTTTGATTTCAAGATACATGGTTTGATTTTTATTGCAACAGTCATCTTTGTATTCACAATTGCTTGTATTTCTACATTAAGACCTGCAAATTACGCATCTAAAATTTCTCCAGTTGAAGCAATGAGTTATACTTCTTATACGGATGTTATAGCTCCAAGGCATAGCTCTAAAAAAGTTACTCCTTTATATCTAGGTATGTTAAATGCTAGAAGGAATAAAAAGCGTTCTATATTTACGTTAATATCTTTAGCTTTATGTAGTGTAATATTTATTGCTATGATAGGTGTTTTTTCTTCTATTTCGACTGAAGATATAGCTAAAAATACTAAATTCAAATTAGGTGAATATAATATCACATTTAAATTTATGGAGTATAAACCAGATGATATAAATGCAAGCAATTATAAAAAAGCTTTTACACAAGCCGAAAACAATCCAATTGATGAAAAATTAATATCAAAAATTAAGGAAATAGATGAGATTGATCGTATTAATATTGAAAAAGCTACTACGGTAAATTTTGATATAGAAAAGAATGATATACGCAATCAGGTTACAACTATTGTGGGATATAAAGAAACTGATATTGATAAATTAAAGACTAAATTAGTATTGGGAGATATAAAAGATGAGAATGATTTGATAGTTAATAATGCTAACAATGTTTTTGAAGATGTGTATAAACTAAGTCCAAAGTTAGGGGACACTATTAGGTTAAAATTTAGAGAGAAAGATGGACATATTGATGAAAAAGATTTTACTATATCCGCTATTTTAAACGATACAAGTTCAGAATATATATTTGGTATTCCAGAAAAAAAATTAGAAGAATTATGCGACTATAGCGTTAACAATTCTATTTCATTAAAATTAAAGGACTCTATAAATAAGAAAAAAAAGAATATTATAGAGGATAAAGTTCGAAACATCTTGTCAGAAAACAAATTACTTGAATTCAATAAAGTTGATGATTATGTAAAAGAGCTTAACAAGCAATACAAAACAATTTTGTTAGCATCACTGATATTTACGTGTGTTTTTTTGATATTTGCTTTGTTTAATGTCATTAATTTATCCATAACCACATTTATTGAAAGAAAAAATCAAATGGGAACTATGATGGCACTAGGGATGAAAAAATCACATTTTATACTATCAAGAATATTTGAAACACAAATAATAATAGTAATATCTAATATTATTTCAATTATACTAGGGTGGATAATAGGGAAAACATTGATAGATATAATCGGAGATATGGTATTAAAGTTCGAATATAATTTTAACTTAATATATGTGTTGACTTATCTAATATTAATTCATGTATTAGCGGCAATTATTGAGATTGTAATAGCTAAAACTGTAGACAATGAATCATTGATAAAATATATTGAGGAGTAATTATGGATTATACTATATATTTAACGACAGATTGTAATTTTAAGTGTAAGTATTGTTATGAAAATTATAGGGATAGTTTTAAGTTAAATAAAATAACAGCGGATAAAATTATTAAATTTATTGAAAATAATTTTAGCTCTGATACGATAACAATATCCTTTATGGGAGGGGAACCTTTACTTAATAAAGAATTAATTTATTATTTTATTGAAAACCTTGAGAAAAAAATAGACTACAGAAAGATAAAGTATAGCATAACAACTAACTGTTCTTTAATTAGTGATGATGTCGTAAATTTATTTAAAATAAAGAAATTTGAAGTTAAATGCAGTATAGATGGTAATAAATATACTCATAATAAAAACAGAATATCGAAAAATAATTACGATTGTTATGACTTTATAATTAAACATATAAAATCTATGTTATTAGAAGGGATAGACATTTCTATACGTATGACAGTTACAAATAATACTATAGGAGATTTGTCAAAAAATATAGAGTATTTTTATAATTTAGGAGTAAGAAAAATTTCTATTATTTTTGATGTTTTTATGAAAATTAATTCTTTTGAAAAAAAATTGATAAAAAATGAATTAAATAAAATAAAGAAATTTTATTTAAAGAAGATAATGGATAGAGATAAATTAAATATAGCTCAAATCGATGGGAAATTTATTAATTTATTAAGTGATTTTGGAAAACATTTTACAATGTGTGATGCAGGTGTAACTAATTTAAAAATTATGCCTGATGGGAATATCTATCCATGTGGGTTTGTTACAGATATGCCTTATTGTAAATTAGGGAATATTGATAATAATAAATATAAATATGAAAAAAACTTAGGAAAATCGCTTGCATATAATTTATATGATAATAACCAAAAAAAATGTAATGATTGTGAGTATATAAATTTTTGCCTAGGGATGAAGTGCGGTTATATGAATTATATTGTAACTGGAAGTATAAATGTTCCATCAGATACTACTTGTATTATTGAAAAATTATTTTATGAAATAGTTAAAGAAATATTACATGATTTAGCTAAAGATGACAATTTAATACATGAATATATTTATCCTTATATATTATTTATTAAGGAATCGAATTTAAAGCTTAGTAGACTTGGAGAAAATTTGCTATATGAATAGAAAAAAGAATATTTATCTTAATTTTATAAAGAAATATGCGATAGATAGAAGCCTGGTAAATTTATATTTATTAACTTTTATAATCATAATAATAACCTCATTAGTTTCATTTATTGTTCCAAAACTGCAAGGTGAAATCATCGATATTTTATCAAAAAAAAACAATATTCAAAGTCATATATTTTATACAATATCAATCTTTATTATATGTATGATAATATCTTATGTCTTGAGATATACTAAAATATATGTTGCTCAAGTGATATCAGAGAAAATAGCCTTAAAATTAAGGGCATCAATGCATAAAAAAATAAACAAGATAAGTACAAATTTTTTTATTAGCGGATCTTTCGAAACAATTCAAAGTAAGTTTGATAAAAATATTGAAAGTATCAAGGCAGTTGGAATTAATAGTTTTATAACTTTAATTTCTAATATTATATTATTGCTTGTAATTATTCCGTCTATGTATAAAATAGATAAGTTAATTACGACTGTTAATATTGGAATATTAATATTTGTTCCAATAATTTCAAAGAAAATAGGAAAGAAGATACAAGTAGAAACTTTAAAAACAATTAAGAACTATGAAGATATGATAGATGTTTTGATTGATACATTTAAAAATTGGAAAGCTATAAGAATATTTAATTTGAACACTAACTTGGAGGATGAATTTGATAAAAAGATAAGAAGATATAAAGATAGCACATTAAAAAAGAGTAAATATTTTATATATAATAATGTTATAACGTTATTATTGCAACTAATAGGTATCTCGGTTATATGGTTGAGGGGAGCATCTTTAGTTATAAATGGGAGTATTACAGTAGGGACTATTATAGCTCTTATGAATTATCAAAGTATAATCACTGCACCTATTTTAGATATATCTGATTTTTATAATAAGTTTAATGAGTCTATAAGTTCTTTAGATAATTTAAATTCATTTTTATATTATGATAATGAAGAAAAAAGTAATATAAAGGAATTAAAACATGATTTAATTTGTAATATATGTTTAGAAAATGTGTGTTATAAAACAAGTAATAAAGATATATTACAAAATATAAATTATAAATTTAGCAAGGGTAATATTTATGCCATAACTGGGTTAAGTGGGGCAGGTAAAAGTACATTGCTTGATTTAATATCAAAATTCAAAATACCCACAGAAGGGAGTATTTATATAGATGAGGATAATTTAAACGAGGTAAATAGTTATAGCTATTGGACAAAGGTTAGTTATATGGAACAAATCCCAAACTTATATAAAAACTTAATTCCTAAAGGATTAACGGAAAAAGAAGAAAAAAAATGGATAGATATATTTAAGTATATCGGATTTATTGAAGACAAATTAGAAGCAGAAGATGCATTTGAAGAATTTTATAATAGAGAAGGGCTAAATTATTCTGGAGGAGAAGTAAAAAAAATTATATTTATGAGAAATTACATGAAATCGGGGCAGATATTTATATTAGATGAACCAACTTCAGGAATAGATGACAAATTTAAAGCTAATATTTTAAAGTTGATAAAAGAAATGGGGAAAAATAAAATTATAATTATATCTACACATGATAAAAAAGAAATGGCTATAGCAGATGTTATTTTAAATATTACTGATGGAGGATTATATGAAGTCAAAAGTTAAAATTGGAGTTATTGATACTGATGGTAGTTACAATGATATCAATTTTTCTAAATGTAATATTTCAAAATTAAATAAAACGATAAAGTTCAGATATATCAATAATGAAGATATAAAGTTAAGCCATTCAGAATGTGTTATTTTATCTATTCTAAAAGAAAATTCGGATGTAGAAATTTTGCTAGAAAACATAATTAATATAAAAAACAATAATACATTAAATGATATATGTAAATCTATAGTGAAATTAATAAACATGGACGTGGATATAATACTGCTTAGCTTAGGAGTAGAAAATAAAAATGATGTGTCAGAATTATTTAATGTATGTCAATTAGCTATTGAAAGAAACGTTATTATTGTAGCGGCACATTCAAATAATAATATTACTGCATATCCAGCAAGCTTTAACAATGTTATAGGGATAAAAAGCAGGGATATTAAATCAAATAAATTTTTTGAGTATGATCATGTTGATAATGATATAAGATTTAATATAAAGGATTCATCTTTTTATCACATTAATAATAGGATAAAAAAAGGGCTAGTTGTGGGAAATAGTTTTTTAGCTGGAACCTTTGTTGGTATATTAAGTAATTATTGCGTTAATTTGAAGAAAACTAACTTAGTGAATTTAATTTCTAATATAGAAAAGTCTATAGGAAATTCAAGATGTACAAAAATAAATAATGAACATCAAATTATATATTTTTATAAATATTTATCACTGAAGGAATTACAAGTTATTTCTTCTAAGGGATATGTTTTATTTAAGGGAGAAAATAATAGCTTAATAAACTTAAGTAGATATTATTCAAAGTCAAATGTAGATAATATTTTTTTTAATGAATTCATATCTAAAAAATATCTTATTGATTTAATAGAAAAAATTATACTTAATAAAAAGATAGATAATATCTATACAAGATATCCTATATTTAATTTTTTCGAACGAGAGCAGATATATAGTAAGTATAGAATTACAATAAAACAGTTTATTTTATAGGAGGATTTATGTATACATTATCTTTAGAATTATTAAAAAGCTGCAATCTTAATTGTAAATATTGTTATATAGAAGAAAAGACTAAAACTATACTTAATATCACAGATGCAGAGAAAATGATTAATTTTTCAATTAATAAAGCTATTAAATATCCTGATAGAAAATTACACATATATTTTATAGGGGGAGAGCCTTTAATAGAATATGAATTGATGAAGCATTTAGTAGATTATGCAGAAAAAATAGCATTACATAAAGGTGTAAAAGTTTCATTTAGCACTACCACTAATGCTACATTGCTGAATAATAAGATCATTGAATATTTTATAAATAAAAATATTAGTTTTAAGATTAGCGTGGATGGAGATAAACAAATAAATGATCTAAATAGAACATATAAAAATGGTCTAGGAAGTTATGAAAATATTATTTCTAAAATAGACTTATTAAGCAGATATGAAGAATTAAGTTTAAAAAAAATCACATGCACTAATGTAGTTACAATAAATAACGTTCATAAATTTTTTGATAGTTTACAACATTTATCTAGCATAGGATTTAAAATAATAGAGACAGGTTTTAATATATATGACAAATGGGAAGATAGTGATCTGAAAATATTGAAAAATCAATTAAAAAATATTTCATATTATTATCTAAATAATAGACAAAATAAAGATAACACGAAGTTTATTTTTATGGAGAAACTATTGTCTAATTATTACTATGGCTGTAAATTTTTTTCTTGTAAAGCTGGAATAAATAGCATATATATGAGTGCTGATGGAAGTATTTATCCTTGCAAAGAAGCACCGAATTTAAAATTAGGAAATTGTAAACATGAAAAAAATTTTATGAAAATTACGGAGATAGTTAAGTTTAATGAAACAAAAAATAAGAAGTGTTTAAGTTGTAAATATCTTAACAAATGTAGTGCAAGAGGATGTATTTCAAATAATATTATAATGAATGGGGATATAGATGAGCCTGAAAAACTTTATTGCTACATAACAAAGACCTTATTTGAAATGTTTGATAAGTATTTACAAATAAATTAATAGGAGGATAAAATGGAATCTGTTCAAGTATTTAATTTATTAGATAGAATTTTTTATTTAAATTTAGAAGAAGAATTTTATATTAGTATTAGGGCCGAAAAAAATAGTAATAAAGATATCTTAGATTCAGAGTATATAAAAAATATTATAAAAAAACAAAAACAAAAATATCAGAAGATAAATTCCAAAAGAAAAAGGTTCAATTCTCTATATCTTATAACAAATGACGATTGTAATTTGAATTGTAGATTTTGTTCGATGCGATCAAATCTATTAGAAAGAAAAGTAAATTCAATTAATCTATTAGATATGGATACTATAATCGGGTCTATTGAAAAAATAAATCCTAGAAAAATAATTATTACAGGAGGAGAACCTACCAAAAATAGCGATTTATTAGATATTTTAAAATTAATAAAATTTAATAATAATATATCATCTAAAATTTATTTGCAAACGAATGGTACACTTATTACGGAAGAGTACTTCTCTAAATTAGTTAAATTAATTGATGGGATTGAAATGAGTGTAGGGCATTATAAAGATATATCTAAATTAGAAGATAAGATTGAAATGATTACAAAAAAAGGCATAGATTTTGTAACTACGTTGACAATTGATAGAACCATAAATGAAAATTTAGATATATTAAATTTAATTTTCAAAAAAAATATAAAGTTTATTTTAAACTTTATAAATAATTCTGGAAGTGCATATGATAATAATTTGAAAATAATGCGATATAGAGAAAAAATTAAGACGTATATAATTATGTTGGAATATATACTGAATAATAATTTTAATTGTGATAATGTAGTTGGTTCATTGTTTAATTATCCGAGAATAAGAAAATCTTGTAATGCATTTGGGAAGATGGTTACTATTTTCCCGAATGGAGACATAGGAATGTGTAATAAGTCGTTTGATGATTTTTTTAAGATTAACAAATACAATGATATTATTGATGAGATTAATAATAAAATAGAATCAAAAGAATATCAAGAACTTCTATGTGTAGACAAAAAAAATATGTGCAAGGATTGTAAATTTAGATATTTTTGTGGAGGAACATGTGTAGCAGATGAATTAATTAATTCTATTGATATTGAAGGATGTAAAATGAATAAAACATTTATTGTTTTTAATTTATTGATTTATGATTGTAAAATAACAAATCATGATAACATAAAAAGCTTAAAAAAATATCTAGAGTTTTGTTACAATAATCCAGAATGGATTAATAATGTTTAACCTTAAATTTTTGTAAATATTAATATATAAATTTAATAGTGAAAAATAATTATTTATGGTCTAGTACGCTTGACTTTTTAAATATTAATTATTATAATAATATTGTAAGGTAGTTAAATACCTTTGGTAGAATAAAATCTTATGTGAATAAGATTAGGTGTACTTATGTGATAGGAGGTAAGACAATGACACATGAAAGAGAAGTAGTGGAAAGAAACGATTTATTGGAAGAAGAATGTTTAAGGAGTCAATCTAATGAAGAAGTGGTAAATTTATATGAAAAGGATTGTGGACAGGTACAACTTCATTGTGTAACAGATTGTTTTCCTTTCGGAACTTCATTTATTAATCCTGACAGATAATTGCTATATTGGGATTAAGAGAATTACAAATTTATGAAGAATAGAATCTACCCTACGGGGTAGATTCTATTCTTCATAATAACTATCTAAAACATATAAAAAGGAGAAAAATATGAAAAAAAAATTATCGATTTTATCATTAGCACTATTGTTTGTTTTTTCCTTAGGAGTATTAATACAACCATTTAATGTTTACGCAAATAGTAAAGAAGATATGAAATTTGAAGAAATTGAAAACATAGGTAAAGATGTCCAAAAGTATATTGTAGTAGATGGAGATAGATTATATTTTGACTATGAAAAAGCACAAGAAAATTATGAAAGTCAAGATTTAATCGAACAGGGATTATTATTGGAATCAGTGAGTGATAGTTATTCAAAATCAGATAATAAAACGTATGGATTACGTTCTATTGGATTACCAATATGGGGGAATTATTGTGGACCAGGATATGGAGGAAAAGATTCTGACAAACCTGCTAAAGATATATTGGATGAAGGATGTAGAAGACATGACCAATGTTATAAATGGGGATTAACATTGAGGAAAAATTGTAAATGTAATAAAGATTTAGTGGATTATATTGATGCAAATAAGGATCAAATGACAGGAACTATGGGGAAGGTAGCATGGGCAATTAGAACATATTTTAATACGGTAGGACAATTAGGATGTTAAAAAACTTAAGCTGTAGCAAATATTTATTTTTTATAGGGTTAATAATATTTATTATTTCCTATATTATACCGATAGATATATTTTCTAGATTTACAGAGTTAAAACCATTAGGATTAAGTACTATTTTTATTTGTCCGGTTGTTGGAATAATTGGAATAATATTTTCAATTAAGGAAAAATCTATTTTATTTGGAATTTTGAACTTTCTATTAGTGATGTCATTTCCTATATCTATGTTCATAGGAAACATAATATTTAAATAATACTATGAAAAAAATTGAGCTAAAAATTTTTTCGAAATTATATATATTCTTATTGTTATGGTTGCGTTAGTTAAGTTATTGAAGATGAACACAAATAATTATGAAGAGTTTTATAGGATATCAAACTATAAACTAAGACTGAGAACATGTGATAATATTGGATGGAAAGAAATAAAAAAAATGATGGGATTTATTTACTTACATCAAAAGATTGCCCTTATTGTATTAAGAATATTGATAAAGCCACGAATGTATTAACAATAGAAAGTGAACGTGTAGATTTGCCAATTTTTATTGTTCCGTTAGACATTAATGAATATTTTAATGACAAAAATCTTAATGACTATTTAGATTGCTATGGTATAAATTCAATACCTTGTATTCTTTTTATTAGTAAGAAAGATCCAAAAATCAACCAAAAATTAATAGAATTTGAAGACATACGGAATTATACTATAAAATAGTATATATAACTTTAAATTTAATACATTAGAAAATTTTAGAACAGAGACACTTAGAAATATTTGTCTCTGTTTTTTGGTATGACGGGCATGTTCTAATGCTGGGGTGAAATTCCCTACAGAGCGTAGTTACCGACGAATATAATAGCGACCCCGAAGTTTTAGATGGCGACATCTAGGAGAGAAGAACGGGTAGCAAAATCGTGGCTTGACGAACAGGAACAGAATATAAGGCGTAACAGGTGGGCAAGCTAGCCAAATATAGCAAAGACCCAAAAGGTAACCGTAAACCCAAGGCGTAAATTCTGCAAGTAAACGATGAAAGTATTAGGGCTTATCCCGTGAGGTCTCATAGACGACTCAGTAGTAACAACGAACTATAATAAGTCAGCAGACTCCATAGTAGTGAAGAAGTTTCTGTAATGGAAATGGAGCGAAGGGAGGAACGATATTTATTGTAATATTTGAAAAGGATGTACTATGACTTGATGGAACACAAGAAATGACGTATTCATTTCTCAAGGTTCGGATACAAAAAGAATAAAGTTAAATAGAAACATCAGTAATAAATAATATGATACAAGAAAATATTGAACCGCCGTATGCCGAACGGCACGTACGGGTGGTGTGAAAGGGGCTAGTTCATAGCCCCTATTCGATTTTTTAATTAGGCGAATATAGATAAATTATTATTTGAATTATATAGTTTTTTAAATTTACAGTATTTAAATCTATTTGCATATATTGACCTTCTTATATTGCTAAAATATCGGGTTTGGGATATCCCAACAAGTCACAATATCCTTCTATGATATTGTTTTTTCGTAAGTGCATATGCACTTACTGTGCTTGCTATTTTTGCTATTTTTGCTATTTTTGCTATTTTTGCTATTTTTGTTTAATAAAAATACACTATTTTATGATAACTTAAATTTTAAAAAACTAAAAAAATTACTTTGAAATAGATACTTTTACAACTATAATAATATGTATGATATTAAAAAATATTTTAAATTATCATATTTAAAGATATTTAATTAAATTATTAGTTACTAACAATTTAAGAGGGGGAGTAATTTATTTTACACAGGGAATTTGCTGAAGAAAATTATTTAGAAGCCATATATATTTTATCTTTGGAAAATGAAGAGGTTAGAAATATAGACATTGCTAACTATTTGGATTACAAAAGACCGACGGTTACAAGAATGCTAAAAAAACTTGACAATAAAGGCAGGATAACTTATGGAGATGATAAAATAATTCGTTTAACAGACGAATCAAAAAAATTTTGTGAAAAGATGTATAAAAAACATATGTATCTTACTAGCGTATTCATTAAACTTGGAGTTAATCCTAAACAAGCAGAAAGTGAAGCTTGTCTTATAGAACACGTTATATCAGATGAAACGTTTAAAAAATTAAAAAAACATTTTAATGAAACCTTATAATTAATAGCATAGATAACTTTTAAATAAGTTTTTTATGCTATTTTTTTTAATTATTTTACAAAAACGTTCAAAAACTCATTGATAAATGTTATCAAATGGTATATAATGAATAAAAGTTAGCTATTGCTAACAAAAAAATATATTAAAAGGTGAATTTATGTCAAAAAATTTTGAAATGCTAAATAAAGAATTAGACGAAAACAATATTAAAGCTAGTCTTGTTATATTTCCGTTTGCAGGAGGTGGAGTATCTGCATTTAGAAATTGGAAATATGAATTTGAAGATGTAAGGATATTTGTTGCTCAATATCCAGGAAGAGAAAATAGATTTTCTGAAAAAGCTATAAGTGATATTAATATTTTAGTTGAAACATTATTCAATGATATGGAAGAAAATTTTGATTTTGGAAAACCTTACTATTTATTTGGACATAGTATGGGAACAAAAATAGTTTATGAAATAGCCTTAAAGATCAAAAATTCAAGATATGAAAATCCAAGAGGAATAATAATTTCAGGTGGACGTGCTCCAGTGTATAAAGAACCAAACCCAATCTATTACCTTGATGACGAAGGTTTTATAGAAGGGCTAAGAAGATATGAGGGAACCCCGAAAGAGATATTAGATAATAAAGAATTGATTTCAATTTTTTTACCGACACTTAGAGCAGATTTTGTAATAGACGAAGACTATCAAGATACAAAACATGAAAAATTAGAAAGTCCCATACTTGGCCTTATGGGAGATAAAGATCAAGAAATGAAATTAGAAGAACTTAAAAAATGGCAAGATTATACAACAAAAGAATTCGTCTATAAATATATAGATGGCAAGCATATGTTTGTAAATACATCAACTGATATGGTTATAAGGGAAATAAAAAGCTATATTAATGAAAACGTTAAAAATAATTAAAATTACAGAACTAACAAAATTTGACATTAATGAGGTAGTTCAATTTATACATGATGATTGTATAGCAGTAGTTGCTGTAGAAACAAATAGTTATGGAATTATAAGTGAATGTATTCCATATTTAAGTAAAGATCAAATTGAAATTATGTGGAAGTATAGAAAAGAAAGTGACAGAATTAATTATGCTGTAACAAAAGCAATAGTAAACTTGCTATTTTCTAAAATTGAGAAACTAAAATTCGAAGAGATTAGATGGCGTTACGGTAAATATAATAAACCATATATTAGAAATCATTTGAATTTACATTTTAATATATCACATACCACAGGATTTTCAATAGTAGCTTTCTCAAGAAATGATATAGGAGTTGATATTGAAAATATAGAAAGAAATATAGATTATAGTGAAATTAAGAATAATTTTTTTATTAACAATGAAAAAATATTAGGTTTGAAAGACTTTTACAAATATTGGGTTTCTAAAGAAGCTTATTTAAAATATAAAGGAGTCGGTTTAATTCAAAATTTGGAAACAGTTGATGTTATTAATAAAAATAATAATGTAATGAAAGTTATAGATAAAGAAAATAATATTCAAAAGGAGATTTTGATTTTTGAAAAAGAAAAATTTGTTTTTGCGTTATGCTATTAAAAAGGTAGGGCAAATATTATGAATTTAGAGATTAAGAGACAATTAATCAACTTTTATGATAAAGATGTTTGGGAGCATCTAACTGTTGGCGAACATTTGAAAATGTGGTCAAATACATACGCCGATAGAGTAGCAGTTGTAGATGAAAATGAAGAATTGACATATAGACAACTTAAAGATGAAGTGGATTGTTATGCTAATGGACTTTTAAATCAAGGCTTCTGTAAGGGAGATAAAGTATTATTTCAACTTCCTAATAGCAAAGAATTCATTATAATTTTATTTGCAATGATGAGTATAGGAGTGATTCCTGTAATTATCTTGATGGGTCATAGATATTCAGAAGTTAAGGGAATTTTAAATAAAACAAATGCAAAAGCATATATTGGAATTAACAGGTACTTAGGATTTTCATATGAAGATATGGTGTCTAATATTATAGAAGATACGAAAGAAGATTTACAAGTTTATTTGATTGGCGAAACAGAGAAATATGAGAAGTTATGTACCTTAAGACAAAATAGAAAAAATAAATTTGTTGAAGAATTAGAGTATAAGGAAACGGCTATATTTTTATTGTCAGGAGGTACAACCGGATTTCCGAAACTAATACCTAATAGGCATTGTGAATTTATATATTTAGCAAAAGAACTGGCAAATGCAACAGATATGAATGAAGATACAGTGTATTTGGCAGCTTTACCTATGAGCCATAAATTTGCACTTTGTTGTCCGGGAATGATTGGGACATTGTCAAAAGGTGGTAAGGTGGTTACTTGTAGAGTATCCAGTCCTGATGAAATAATACCTTTGATTGAGGAACAGGAAGTTAGCATTATGGCATTGGTACCTACTTTAGCTAATATGTGTATAGAATATCTTAAAAATGATGATGCTGATATCAGCAGTTTGAAGTATATACAGATAGGTGGATCTGTTCTTGATTCTAACTTAGCAAAAAAGATTCAGGAAGAATTTAATTGTAAATTATTGCAATTGTATGGCATGAGTGAGTCGTTGATTACTTGCTCTAGGGTTTTGGACGATGATTATGACAGATTACATACTCAAGGGAAGAAGTTAAGTGAGTTTGACGAAGCTCGTATTGTTGATGAAAACGGGAAAGAGGTTCCTGATGGAGATTTTGGAGAGCTAATAGTTAGGGGACCATATACTATTTTGGAATATTATGATTCATCAAAACTAAATGATACTCAGTTTACAGAAGAATGTTTTTTAAGAACAGGAGATAGAGCCGCTAAGTTATATGGAGACAATTATAAAATTGTTGGTCGTGTGTTGGAGATTATAAATCGTGCTGGAGAAAAAATAGTTCCTTCTGAGTTGGAAAATATTTTGCTTACAAATAAGAATATTAGAGAAGTGCAAATTGTTGGCATACCCGATGAGACTCTCGGAGAAAAAATAGGTGTATTTATTTTGAAGGGGAGTACCGTTCTTACACTTAGAGATATAAGGAATTATTTGGTAGAAAGAGGACTTGCTTCTTTTAAGTTACCGGATGAAGTACAGTATGTTGATCAATGGCCATTAACAAGCGTTGGAAAGGTAGATAAAAGTAAATTAAAACAACAAATGATTAAATAGATAAGGAGGCTACAATATGGAAACATATCAAACTAGACAACAGGCAGTACGACTTCTTGATGAAGTGTTACAAGCAAACTTAGATGGATTTAAACCTTCAGGAAAAGACAATTTGATTGAAAAGGGTTTAGGCTCTATCCAAATCATGCAAATAGTTTCAGAGCTTAAAAAATTAGGGTTAAAATTATCGTTTGCAAAACTAATGGAAAATCCTACACTTGAAGATTGGATTAGACTTATTGAAAAAGCAAATATTAAAAATATTGATAAAAAGACTGAATCAAGAGAAAAGAATATTTCGGAAGAGTTCCCTTTAACGGATGTACAGTATGCTTATTTTGTAGGGAGAGAAGAAGATCAGGTTCTAGGTGGTGTTGGGTGTCACGCATACTTAGAAATTGATGGACAAGAGATTGTAACAGATAAATTAACTGCTGCTTGGAACTGTTTACAAATGGAAAATCCAATGCTTAGAGCAAAATTTAACCGTAATGGTACTCAGCAAATTATGGAAGAACCATACTCAAAAGAAGTTAAAATTTTTAATTATACTTCACTATCTGAAGAAGATGCAGACATAAAACTATTGGAAATGAGAAAAGAAATGTCTCATAGAAAATTTGATATAGAAGTTGGAGAAGTAGCTAGCCTTAGCATTGCGTTACTAAAGGATAAAAAACATAGAATATTTTTAGATATTGATATTCTAGTTGCAGATATAATGAGCATAGGCATTATAATGAGTAGACTTGTAGAGCTGTACTGCGGAGAAGATAAAGTTTCAATAGATAGCAATTATACTTTTAAAAATTATCTGGAGGAACGAAAAATAGATGACGAAATATACAAAAAAGATAAGGAATTCTGGAAGAAAAAAATTGAATCCAGTTTTCCTTTAGAGGCATCTAACTTACCCATTAACAAAAAACCAGAAATGATTGAAAAAGTGGTTTTTTCAAGAAGAAAGAAAATTATTAGCAAAGAAAACTGGATTAAGATTAAAGAAAATGCATATAAAAATAAAGTTACCCCATCAATGGTTCTGTTATCAGCATATTCAATGATTATTGAAAGATGGACAAATCAAGAAAAATTTGTGATCAATGTGCCATTATTCAATAGAGATGTAAATGATAATAGTGTTAAAAGAATGGTTGCAGATTTTACTAATCTTCTATTAGTTGAGTGTGAAAGAAAGAATGAAAAATTTTTAGATAGAGTGAAAACTATATCTGGCACATTTTTAGAAAATGCCTCTCACAGCTCATACTCTGGAGTGCAGGTACTAAGAGATGTTTATAAAGAAGTTGGAAAAACTATCAATATTGCACCTGTGGTGTTTGCTTGTAATATAGATTATCCTTTAGAGACTCAGGAAACAAGAAAAATATTCGGGAAAATAAACTATATGGTATCACAAACTCCACAAGTTTGGCTCGATTTTCAAACTTATTTAGTAGATGATGAGATTGTATTATGCTGGGATGTGGTTGATGAATTATATCCAGATGGAATGATTGATGATATGTTCGACTCTTTATACACTTTATTACAATCATTAAGTGATAATGAAAATTGGTATAGATTGCCTGAAATTCTTCCGTTGAATCAGATTGAAGATAGAGAAAAAGAATTAAATAATATTTTGCCTTTGAGTTACCCTAAACAAACTCTCTATACAGAATTTCTTGATAGGATTAAAGTAAACCCGGAAAAAGTTGCTATCGTGGATGCACAATCCGGTATTGAATTAACTTATGGAGATTTATACAAAAAGGCGTTAATTATTGCAACAAATTTAATTTCTTTTGGAGTAAAAAAGAATGACTACGTGGGAATAACATTGCCAAGGGGATATAGTCAAATAGTTGGTATTTTAGGAATTTTATTTGCTGGCGCAGCATATGTTCCTATCGGTATTAATCAACCCAACGAAAGAAGAAGAAAAATATATGAACAGATAGGAATAAAACATGTCTTATCCAATAAAAATACAATAAGGGATTTTAATTTAGATGATACAGATATCACATTTGTTGATATGGATCAATCAACTATTCAAAGTATAATTGAAAAACCTGTCAATATTAGTCCGTTTGATACAGCCTATGTAATTATGACATCAGGAACGACGGGAATTCCTAAAGGTGTGGAAATTGCACACAATAGTGCTGTTAATACAATCAATGACTTAAATGAAAGATATGAAGTAAATGCCAATGATAGCGTAATAATGGTATCAGCAATTGATTTTGATTTATCAGTTTATGATATTTTTGGAATATTATCGGCTGGAGGAACCATCATTACTTTAGATGATAATAATTTCAAAGATCCGGAACTTTGGTTAAAACTTATTGAAAAATATGAAGTAACAATGTGGGATTCGGTGCCAATTCTTTTTGATATGCTAGTAACTATGGCAGAGGGTAAAGATGTTTCTATTCCATTGAGATTAGTTTTTCTTTCTGGAGACTGGATTGCAACAACATTACCTAAAAGATTTTATAACAGAAGCAAAAATTCTCTTGTAGTTGGAATGGGAGGAGGAACAGAGGCTTCCATTTGGTCAAATTATATCAATATTCCAAAGGAAATACCTAAAAATTGGATTTCTATTCCATATGGAAAAGCGTTAAAGAACCAAGTCTATAGAGTAGTTGATGGTTTAGGAAGAATATGTCCTAACTATGTTAAAGGAGAATTGTTAATTGGTGGGGTTGGTGTTGCAAAGGGATATAGGGGAGATAAGGAATTAACAGAAAAGAAATTTGTAGAATCGGATGGAGTTAAATGGTATAGAACTGGAGATGCTGGAAGAACATGGAATGATGGAACTATTGAATTTTTAGGAAGGCTTGATAATCAGGTAAAAGTTAAAGGGCATCGAATAGAACTTGGAGAAATTGAAGATGCTTTAATTGGAAATCCTAAAATTAATAAAGCTGTTGTTGATGTTATTAAGATAGGCACTAATAATCAATTGGTCGCATTTATTGAAAGTAATGAGAGTAAGGATCATACATTAACTAGATTAAGTAGTAATGAAAAAATAAATAAACTGAAATCTGAATACATTGATTATGATGAGTATCTAAATAGTGAAAATAATATGGTTTTAGGTTTGATATTTTCTATTTTCATGGATTTGGGTATTAGTCAAGGAAAAAGGTATTCTTTTGATGAAATAATGAAATTTGGAGAAATAGATATAGGATACGAATTGCTCGTAAAAAGATGGCTATTATTATTGCAAGAGCATAGTATGATAAGTTTAGAAGACGGTATTTACTTATTTAAAAAAATAGATATAGCATTAGACACAACAGTCAACCTAGATAATTTCAAAAATAATGTGGTAGATATTATACAGGGTAAGAAACAAGCTATTGATGTGTTTTATGCTTCTGAATCTAAACTTAGTCCTTCCAGACTTTTGAGAAAACTGAAAAATTATAGAGAAAATATAAATGAAATTATTGAAACTATAAAGATGGTATTTGATGGCAAAAATAAAAAGCTTAAGATTTTAGAAATAGGTGGAAGAAATAGCGAATTAACAGAAGAGGTAATTACAAACTTTGAAGATAAAATCGAAAAATATGTTTATACGGACAATTCACTATATTTTGCAAATGAGTTTGAAGACATAAAAAATAAATATACTTGTTTCGAGTTTATAAAAATAAATTCTTCAAGTAAGTATTTGGAAAATTTTAAAACGGAAAATTTTGATATTGTCATATTATATAATTCACTACATCGTTCTCATAATATTTCAGATATGTTGCGTAATATAAAAACCATATTATCTCCTATGGGCGTTGTGATTGGAACTGAAATAAATGATGAATTATTATTACCAGAAATTAGTGCATCTGTATTAGAACGTGGTTTTATTGATTTTGATTTGTTAGAGCGTAATGGAAAAATTATTCCAAATATTAAAAACATTAAAAATGCAAGTGAAAATTGTAAATATAAAATTGAGTATTTATCTAATGAGACTGAAATTAACAAAATGGGAAGTATGATATATGTTCTTAAAAATAACAAAATAGATGTTGAACAAGATGAATTAATTAAATTTTTAAAGAACAAGCTTCCTGAATACATGATTCCATTTGAATTTGTAATAGTAGGAGAAATGCCTTTAAATAAAAATGGTAAAATTGATAGAAAAGAATTAAGGAAATTGATAGAAGGACATGATAATCAAGATTCTGGTTATGATAGCAAAAGTATTGAAGGTAAAAATGAAACAGAAAAGTATGATGAAATTACAAGGAAATTAGTCAATATTTATAAAGAAATTTTAAATGATATGAATGTATTATCGACTTCTAATTATTTTCAATTAGGAGGAGATTCTCTTACAGCGACGAAAATTGTTTCCGAAGTACAGAAAGAATTGTGTGTACAAATATCAATTGGAGACATCTTCAAATATCCTGTTTTGAGAGAACTTTCAGAGTATATTAAAAAAATTGACAAAAAGAGAAATTTATCATTTCAAAAAATTATACCTGATGTTGAAAATATAAATGAGCCATTTCCATTAACGGATGTGCAATTTGCATATTGGATAGGAAGAAACAAAATGTATTCTTTAGGTTCAGTAGCAACACATTGTTACTTCGAATTAGATTGTTTGAATATTGAGCCTAATAAACTTCAAAAGATAATAAATGATATGATTAAGTATCATTCTATGTTAAGGGCGATAATTTTAAACAATGGAACACAACAGATATTGGAAAAAGTTCCACCATTTATGTTAGATATTAATAACTTATCATGTCTTAATAAGGTTGAACAAGAGGAAGCTTTAAAATTGACTAGAGATATTATGTCTCACGAAATATTAAAGATAGATAAATGGCCTATATTTAATTTCAAACTTAGCATTTTAGATGAAATTAAATCCAGACTCCATATTAGTTTAGATAATATTATTTTAGACGGTTGGAGTATGTTCTATATTCTAGATGAATTGAAATTAAGATATAATGATGAAAATTTTTATAAGGAATTACCAGATGTTTCATTTAGAGATTATGTTTTAGAAATTAGAAAAGTAAAAAACACATCTAAATATCAAGTTGATAAAAAATATTGGCTGGATAGATTGAATGGATTTTTGGAAGCCCCTAAATTTGAAATAGCAAAGTTAGAAAGTGATATAGAAGAACAAACTTTTAATAGAAGAGAAAAAATTATTGATTCTTATGGATTGAATAAATTAAAAGGAATCGCAAGAGAAAATAACATAACATTGACAATTTTATTAATAACATTATTTTCTGAAATAATTAGGAAATATTCATTAAATGATGAATTTGTATTAAATATTACACAGTTTAACAAGGAACAAATTCATCCGGATATAAATAAAATCATAGGAGATTTTACTAACCTAACATTTCTTGAAGTAAAAAATTGTACTAGCGATTCATTGCTAGAAAAATCCAAAATGTTGCAAAAACAATTATTAGAAGATACAAAACACAATTCATATAGTGCTGTAGAATTTGGAAGAGAATTAAGAAATAAACACTCTAACAATAGATATTCTTTAATGCCTATAGTATTTACAAGTGGATTAGGTTTGTCTGAAGGCAGGAAAGATGCTTGGCTAGGAGAACTTGTATATAATATTTCTCAAACACCACAAGTTTGGCTTGATCATCAAGTTATGGAAATGGACGGCAAATTAAAAATAATTTGGGATTCCATTGATGAAATATTTACGGCACAGTTGCTAGATAGGATGTTTGAGTCTTATGGAAACTTATTGGATACTATAATAAATAATACCAATGCGTTTTCCACTAAAATTAATTATAAGGAAAATAAAGATACTGAAAATAATGTATGTATTAGAGAAGAATTATCAGTTTATCAAAATAATGAACCTGATGAAGATATTCATAAATCAAACAAGAAAACAGAAGATAAATTGAACACTGAGCTACTTTATTCTATATCAGAAATTTGGAAAGAAATTTTAAAAATTGAAGAAATAAAAAAAGAAGATAACTTCTTTAAACTAGGAGGGAATTCTTTAAATATGATACAACTATCTAATACATTAATGGAACGATATGGTTTTCATTTAGAATTAGGGGAATTTATGGAAACTCCATATATTGAAAATTTGGTAATAAAGTTGATGGATTTTTTGAAATGATGTATTTGGAGAGAGGAACATTATGATGAAAGCGATAGTTTGTGGAACAACTTTTGGTCAATCCTATATAAATGCGATAAAAAAAATAAATAATATTGAATTGGTAGGTATATTAGCTTTTGGAAGTAGTCGTTCTAAGAGGTGTGCAGAAGAACATAATGTTCCACTATATGTTGATGTAGATTCTATTCCAGGAAATATAGATATTGCATTTGTTATAATTAAATCTTCTGTATTGGGAGGTAAGGGAACTGAATTGTCAGAGAGTCTCTTAAAAAAAGGAATTCATGTGATACAGGAACATCCAATTCATTATAGGGAGATAGAGAACTGCTTAAAGTTGGCTCATGAATTCAACTCATGTTATATAGTAGGGAATTTATATAATTCATTGGAAACTATTGAAAAATTTATTGAAGCTGCAAAATATTTAAATAAAGAAGATGTTCTTGAACATGTGGATATCATGACATCTTCGCAACTTCTTTATTCTTTGATAGGTATTCTGAACGAAGCATTACCTCTTCTTAGAAGTTTTAATATAATTCCAACGTTAACAGAGAAAAGATACCCTTTTAATCGTGTTGTTTTGTCAAATGGGCAATTGGATGTAAACTTACAAATTCATAATGAGGTTTCTGATGTGGATGGGAATAACCATATGCATCTTCTTCATAAAATTACTTTTTTTTATAAAAGTGGAAGATTAGATCTTGAAGATACCTTTGGATCTGTAATATGGAGGGATAGAATGAATATATCTGATAATATTGTGTTAGATTCAAAACAAATTGATGTTAATTATTTAAATAAGCCAATAAAATTTAGCTTGGCAAATTACAGTAACTTGACATATGAAACTATACTTTATGATGTTTTTCCGAATGCCATAAGGAAAGAAATTGAAAAATTTATTGAAAATGTTAAACAAAGAAAAAATAATATTACAAGAACGCAAAAGGAAATAATAGTTTCGAAAAAATGGGGAGAAATAATGAAAGAAATAGGGTTTCCTAAAAATGTTAAATTTGGTGAAGAACATCTTAACCATTTACAAGCTTTAAAAAATTTAGGGATGAAAAAATGAAACTAAAAAATGATAGTACAGACTTAGAATTATTTGATTATGTAAATGAGCTGAGAAAACAGGGAATGTTTTTGTTTGTGGAAGATAAAAAATTAAAATATAGAATCAAAAAAGAATTATACAATGAAGAGGTAATCAACGAAATTAAAGTTAACAAAGAGGATTTACTCAGATATTTATCAAAATCACAAGAAAACACTTTGGAATTGAGTTCACTTCAGTTGGCATATATGGCTGGACAAGTAGATGGGGAATTTTTAAATAAAGTTAATGCTCATTATTATATTGAATTTGAAAAGCAAAATTTAAATATTGCTAATCTTGAAAAAAACATTAATTTGATGATTAGAAAAAATGATATTTTAAGATTGATTTTATTATCGGATGGTAGAGGGATTATTCTGGAAAAAGTTCCTGAATATAAAGTTTTTAAATATCAATATAATTCTAAAGAGGATAGGTATAAAATGCGAAAGATTTTATCGCATATGAAGTATAATATCGAAACATGGCCTATGTTTAAATTCGTAGTTGGAAAGAAAATTAATGGCGAGAATAAAAATGATGTACTCCACATAAGTTTTGATTGTTCTATATTAGATGCGTGGAGTGCAGGTAATATGATATATAAGCTTTTTGCGTTATACGAAGGAGAAAAAATAAGTTTTTCCGATGTATCTTATAAAGATTATGTAATGAATTTAAGAATATATAAGGAACTTGCATTTAATAAGAGACTTTTAGATGAGGCTGAAAAATATTGGAATAAAATGATAAAAACACTACCAAAAGCACCGAATTTAAGAACAAAAATGCCGATTAATGACTTAGAAGAATACAATTTTAAAAGAAAAGAATATCGTTTTAGTAAAGAACAAACTGACAATTTAATACATTATTCAAAACTAAGAGGTGTAACGTTGTCTGCTATTTTAATCACTATTTATATGAAAGTATTGTCTGACTTAATTGAGACTGACGAATTAACAATAACAACAACATTATTTGGGAAATTACCAGTAGTTAAAAATGCAGATGAATTGTTGGGAGAATTTACAAATATAGGATTAATTAGCTATAAAGATGAATATAAATCTATATTAGAGTCCATCAAAAAAACCCAAAAACAAATATTTAAGTTATTAGAATATAGATGTTTTGATGGGATTAATGTTATAAATAAAGCTAGGCAAGAGAATGGAATAAATAAATTGTTTCCAATAGTAGTTACTTGCATGATTGGAGAGAGTTATAGCAATTGTAAAAATGGATTTCATGAAATATGTTCATTAAGTCAAACACCTCAAGTTTATCTAGATCATCATATAAGAATGATTGATGATAGTATTGTGATTACTTTTGATTATATAGATGAGTTATTATATGAAGAGGATATTATTTGGATGGTAGGTAAGTATATTGATGTTTCAAATGAAATATGCTCTAATTTTTGATAAATCAACTATGGAGGGAATAATATGAAAAGAAAAAAGTTTAATATTGAGTATCAAAAAAGAATTTATAGTGGTAAATATAAAACAATAATCTCACAAGAAAATGTTAAAACGCTCCTGGTTGAACCAGAATTAGAGGAAGATAAATCGGAATTTAAGATAAATTATATTGATAATATTAATACAGACAATGAAGTAAAAAAGAGAAAGTATTTTGTCCAAAAATTTTTATTAGATTTATTAACTGAAATTAATGTTAAAAAAATAAAAATAGACAACAAGAATGAAAATATAATTAAATACTGGTTGAAATATGTGAAAGATTTTAAAGCAGATGAGATGAATGAAGTAAAAATCGCAGAGGATTCTTTATATAGAAAACTACAACTAAAAAAGAATTTATTTGTAGATATACTTGAGAATAATAATAAAAAAGAGCTTTTGCTTTTAGATAATGAAATATCCCCAGCAAAACTAGGCATTAGAAGTGAGTTTACTGAGAGCTTATTAGATAAATTAATTAAAAACATCAATAATGAAAGTAAAGATATTAAAAGGTTAACAATAGGCATTGTTAATGATGTAGATTGCATAATAAAAGATAACTTAGTCAGCAGAATTAAAGATTTAAACAATGTAATTTTATTAAATGATTGCAATGATAAGAAATTTTTGAAAGATAATTACTTAAGTAGATTTGATTACATTATTTCTGTTAATTTTTTACATCAAATTGAAGACGTTGAATCTTTTTTCAAAACCTCAAAACTAATGTTAAAAAGAAACGGAAAAATTCATGTAATTGATTTTGGTAAAATGGATCCAATATCTGTACTTACAGCCATATTTTTTCAAGAAAAAAATCTTGATGTAGAAACTGAAAAACGTACGCAGTTTTTTTATAAAGTTGATTACATTAAGAAAATAGCCAAAAAATATTTTTTTAAAAATACTATGTTTTTGATAGAAAATAATATTGCTTATTATCTCGAATCAGAAAACTATACAGATCATATTGAGTTGATAAATAACTTAGAAAATGAAATTGGGTTAGATTTCGATAAGAAGATTGTTTTGCTGTCATTGGACTCTTTTAATGTGGATGTCTCTGATAAAACAACAATAAAAGAACAATTAAAAAATTATAATGAAAATTTAGAAGAAATCTTAAAAATAATATGGATGCAAAATTTGGATATAGATGATGTAGATAGAAATTCTAATTATTTTAAGCTTGGAGGAAATAGCTTATCTGCAACAAAGCTTCTAGTTGAGATAGAAAGAAGATTAAAATGCAAACTCACATTAAATGAAATTTTTTCAAATCCTGAATTTGAAAAAATGTTAAATTTGATAAATTCAAAACAGTTAGGTATGGAGGTAGTAGAAGGTGAAATATGATAGGAATAATTGGAGCTACTGGAGATATTGGTTCAGAATGTACTAAAATTTTGAATGATTATGGAATCAAAGATATAAAGTTGGGATATAGAAGAAAAGAAAAAGTTTATAAGAGTAAGAATACTTTTGCATTTATAGATTTGGATGATATAAATACTTGTATTGAGTTTGTTGATGGATGTGACTGTATTATAAACTGTTCAGGGTATTCAGATTCATCAATATTTAATTTAATAGATACAGTTAATAAAAACAAATGTATTCTCATTGACTTAAGTTATTATAATTTCTATGAGAAATCTGTTTTTGAAGGAGGAACAATATATCATGGAGTTGGTTCATCGCCAGGATTAATAGAAGCATTGCCAGTTATTATTTCTAGAGTTTTTGATAAAACCCTTAGTTTTCAAATGTATTACGCCTCTAATGGAGAATTTACTTATAATGCAGCCAAAGAATACTTGAGATATTTAAGTGAAGATGGGTTTTATGCAAGATCAATCTTAAATTCAGGGAAGATAGAACCATATTTGGCAGAAAATAAAACAATAACATTGCCAATAAGCAGCGAAAGATGGGTGCCATTTCCGTATATTGATAAAAGAACTATTAAAGTTTGTAGGCAAATAGGTGTGGAAAATGCCATATTTTATATGTGCATAAAGAACGGATATGTTTGCAATTTTTTAAAGAATATTCGTTCCGATAACATTGAAAATATAAATGTAATGGCACAAAAATTAGTGGATTTATCCAATTTGGATAATATTGAAAAAAAAGATTTTGGAGGATTTATCTTAGAGGCAACAGGAATAAAAAATAAAAATACTATAGATGCTAATATGATTTTAAAAAGCATTTCACCAACTAGATTAACGGCTCTAACAGTAGCAGCTGTTTCCATTTTAGCTCTAGAACATGGTAATAAAAATGAAATCAAAGATATGAGTGAGTTTCCTTTATTAAATAGTTTACTTGATAAGATGATGGAAATGGATACAACATTTTATTACAAATTGATGAAAGGAACAAATTTGAAATTGAATAATATCTTTGAAGGAGAAATATAAAATGAAAAAAAGATTGAAAGCCATAGTTTGTGGCACGAATTTTGGGGAATTTTATTTAAAAGCATTAAAGAGAGCCGAATCAGATTTTCAAATTGTTGGTATTATCGGAAGAGGTAGTGAAAGGTCAAAGACATTTTCAAAGAAATATAATATACCACTGTATTTTAATGTTGAAGAATTGCCATCAGATATAGATTTAGCTTGCGTTATTGTTAGAAGTGAGGGAACAGGTGGGGATGGAACAGAATTGTGCATAGATTTACTAAATAAAGGAATAAACGTAATTCAAGAGCAACCTGTTTATCAAGAACATTTATATAAATGTTATAAGCTAGCAAGAGAGAAAAACCTTATTTACATGACTGCAAATCTATATTCAAATTTATCAAATATGCAGAGCTTTGCAGTGTATGCAAAAAAATTAAATATATATTCTAAGTTAGAATATATAAGTGTTTCTTTTTCTACACAATTATCATATGTAGCTTTGGATTTATTAGCTATTTCTGGTATTTTAGGTGATTTAGAGTTGGATAATAATATAATAAAGGGATTAGGTCCATTTGATATATTATATGGAAATATAGGGAAATTACCTATTTTAATAGAATTCAACAATCAATTAAATCCCAAAACACCTGATTACAATATGCAATTAATGTATAGTTTTAAACTTTATTATGAAGATGGAGTATTATCGCTAAATGATGCTTATGGAGATGTTGCTTGGCGTCCAAGAACATATTTAAAAGGAGCTAAAGACGATTTAAATATAGGTAAAGAGTCAATCTACAAGGTTTTGAATTCTTTAAAAGAAACGAGTACTTCAAAATTTTTTCAAACATACTGGATTGATTCAATAACAGCAGAATTGATTAAAATGAAGAAATATATGAATTCAGGCAAACTTGATATACGTCGAGTAAACAGGGAACTATCAACATCTAAAAAATGGGAAGTTTTGCAGAAAAAAGCGGGATATGCAAAGTTTATGGAGACTAGTAAAGAGAAGCTGCTTTTGCTGAGTGATATAAAAATTCTTGATGAATAATTTAATAAGGAGGTAAATAATGGAGAACGGTTATAAAGAAATAATTGAAAAATATTCTAAGCAAGGTATTGAGTTGTATGTTGATGGTGAAAAGTTAAAATATAAATCCATAAATGGTCAGTTAGATGAAGATATTTTAATGGAATTAAAATTAAATAAAGAGGGACTTAAAGAATACATTAAAAAACTTGAGAATAAATATGATGTTAAAGATGATTACGCACCATTTCCATTATCTCCAGTTCAGACATCATATCTTTATGGAAGAGATGACTTACATTCATATGGAAATGTATCTTGTCACATTTATCAAGAATTTTTATATGATAATTTAGACGTTTCAAAAGTACAAGATACATGGAATTACTTGATAAATAAACATGAAATGCTGAGGGCAGTTATATTTAAAGAAGGATATCAAAAAATACTACAAAAAGTTCCAGAATATGAGGTTGTTACTGGAGATAGGATATCTATTAGAGAACAGTTAGAGGATAAAGTTTATCAATTAGAAAAATGGCCAATGTTTGATATTGGAGTATCAAATTATGGAGAAAAATCAATTTTACACTTTTCGATGGATTTTATGATATGTGATTGGTCAAGTATATGGCAACTTTTATTAGAGTTTGAGATGAAGTATTTTAAAGGAATAGAGAATGATAGACAATCTAAGATATCATTTAGGAATTATATAATAAGTGAAGAAAAGACAAAAGAAAACTCGGAATACAAGAAGGCGAAAGCATATTGGAGTCAAAAGACTAGAGAATTAAAGACATCTCCAGTAATACCTTTAAAAACGCTAAAAGAAACGGACGTTTGTAAGTTTAAAAGATTGTCTTTAACATTAGATAAGGATATGTGGGATAAATTTAAAATTTTAGCTCAAAACCATGCTTTAACACCGACAGCATCAGTATTGACTGTATATAGTGAAGTACTAAAAAAATGGAGTACAGAAAAAGAATTTCTTATAAATTTAACTTTATTTAACAAGAAAAATTTAGGGGAAAATATAGAATATTTAGTAGGCGATTTTACAAATACATCGGTAATTTCGATAAAAAACATAAAAGAATCTTTTTCAGAGTTAGCAAGAGAAGTTAATAAAGAATTATTCAGCTCAATAGATAATAGTGCATATCCTGGAGTTAATATATTAAGAGATATTGCTAAACTGCATAACTCCAAAGAATTTTTAGCACCATATGTATTTACAAGTGCAATAGGGTTAATTAAAAAGAGGTTGATAGGAAGATATGTGTATGGAATATCTCAAACACCGCAAGTATTTATTGATTGTCAAGCTATGGATACTGAATTAGGTTTACAGATTAATTGGGATGTTCGTGAAGGAATATTTGAAGATGATATGTTGGAGGATATGTTTAGTGAGTTTAAGAAGATTTTAATAAATTTATCGAACAATAAAGAATTTTGGGAGAAACGTCTTGAAATTGATCTACCTAAGTGGCAACGTGAAATTAGAGAAAAAGTTAATGCTACAAATAAAAAAATTAATAATAAGACATTATTAGAAGATTTTATAGAAAAAGTAAAATCTTATCCAGATAAGGCGGCTGTTATAGACTCTAGAGGTTCAATTTCTTATAAAGAATTATATAATAAGTCTGTATCTATAGCTTTAGCATTGAAAGAAAAAAATGTAAAAAAAGGTGAGCATATAATTGTAAAACTACCACATAATAAAAGTCAAGTTTATACTATTCTTGGAATACTTATGGTAGGAGCTATATATGTTCCGGTAGATTTTAATATAGAAGAAAAAAGATTAGAGAATATTTTAAAACAATGTAATTGTAAAGTTATTTTGACAAATGGCAGTTGTTATGATAGCAGACAAAGAAACTTTGTGAACATTGATGATGTAAATTATAGGTTAGATTTGATAAATATGTTTAATATAGAACATGTTGATTCGAATGATGCAGCTTATATCATGTTTACGTCAGAGACTACTGAAAATCCAAAAGGTGCTGTAATAAATCATGGAGCAGTATTTAATACTATATATGATATAAATCAAAAATTCGAAATATCTGAGAGAGATTGCTTATTAAGAATATCAAAATTAGATTTCGACTTATCTGTTTATGATATTTTTGGAATGTTATCAGTTGGAGGAACTATTGTATATCCTGATGAAAGTGAGTATTTAAATCCTGCTCATTGGGATAAATTGATTGAAGAAAATTCTGTGTCTATATTAAATATGGTACCAGAATTAATGAACCTATATTTAAATTATTTAGAAAATTTATCAAAAAAACAAAATTTTATTAAACTAATATTGCTATCAAGAGATTGGATCCCTTTAAATATGCCTAATGCGGTGCAAAAAACTTTTGTAGAATCTAAAATAATAGTATTGGGAGGTGCTACAGAAGCCTCTATATGGTCTAACTATCATGAATATAAAGGTATTAAAAAGGGATGGAAAAGCATTCCGTATGGGAAACCGCTCACTAATCAACAAATTTATGTATTAGATAAAAATTTTGAAGATTGTCCAGTTTATTGCGAAGGTAATTTATATATAGCTGGTAGAGGCTTGGCGGAAGGGTATTTAGGAGATAAAAAGTTAACAGAAGAAAAGTTCTTTATTCATCCTCTAAAGCAGGTCAGACTTTATTCTACTGGAGATTTGGGTCGCTATTTATCAAGTGGAGAAATAGAATTTTTAGGTACGGAAGATACTCAGGTAAAAATAAGAGGCAATATAATAGAACTTGGAGAGATAAAAAACACCTTAATGAAACAGGAAGGAATTGATGATTTAATTGTTAGAGTCAACTATAATAAGGAGGATAAACCGATTGAAGTTATTGCCAAAATAGGGGTTGATATTAGTGAGGTTGACGAACAATACGATAAATATTTTGATGGGTTTGAGGCAATAGAAGAAAATATTCAGAAAAATATAGACTATGATTGTTATCAATATATTTGCAAACAAAGGGATATAGTTTGCCTTAATTCGATGTTAAATACTTTGATAGATTTAGGGGTATTAAAAAAAATTGGTTTAAATTTATATAATTATGAAAAAAATTCAACTGATATAGATTTAAAATATCATAAAATTATAAATAAGTGGATAACTCAACTTAAAATAAATAATGTTATTTATTCAAAGGGAGAATCAATTGTAATTCCTAAAATAATAAAGAAAGAATTATTAGATAAGTTATGGAATAATTGTATTTTAATGTGGGATAATGCATTCGGAGATATTAATATAATGTATTATATTAAGGAAAATATAGATAATTTAAAAAACATTTTAACAAACAAGATTGATCCAAGAGGAATTCTTTATCCTAATGGCTCAAAGAAATATACAGAATCTCTTTATGAAAAAAGTATATTTTCAGCCTTGATTAATGACTATTATTGCCAGTTTTTAGAAAATTATTTAAAGTACAATAAAAAGAAAAAGATAAGAGTTTTAGAAATTGGTGCAGGTACTGGTGCAACAACAAAAAAACTATTAAAAATACTTGATGGTCATGACTATGAATATCATTTTACAGATTTGCAAAAATATTTTTTACCACAGGCTAAAGAAAATTTTAAAAATAATAAGAATATATTAGTTTACCAACTAGATATAAATGAAGATCCAATTAAAAATGGCCTACAACCAAATTATTTTGATATTATTATAGGAGCATATGTATTGGAAAATGTTAAAGATATTGCTAAAAGCATGTCTTACATTAAGACATTGATGGCACCTAAAGGATATTTGTTATTCTCAGAAGCTATAAAAAACGAACCTTGGCTATTGGTATCGCAAGCATTAATGATGGAAGAAGCAATTGATAGCATAAGAGAAGAAACTGTATTTATAGACACAAAAACATGGGAAAATATATTGCTTAATGTTGATGATAGCAATAAAGTTTATAAATTTCCATATGAGAATAAATCTTTAGGGATTTTTGGGGCAACTCTTTTTATTAAAAAGTTTAAAACGAAGTTTATGGAAATAGATAGAGAAAAAATAAACGAGAGTATTAGGGGATATTTGCCAAATTATATGATTCCATCTAAAGTTTACTATGTAGAATCTATAATGTTGAATAGTAATGGCAAAATTGATCAGGAAAAGAATTTTGATATAATTAATGCTGAGAATAATGAAGAAAAAGTTTATACAGCTAACAATGAAGCGACATCTGAAACTGAAGAAAAAATTCTTAAAATTTGCAAAAATTTGTTGGAAACTGAAGATTTAACACTGGAATCAAATTTTTATGACTTTGGTGCAGATTCACTTATTATTGCAAAAATAGCAACCGAAGTGAAAAATAAGCTAAATAAGGAAATTTCTTTTGAAGAATTATTGAGAGAAATAATTAATTTTCCTTTTGTATCTGAAATTTCTGCGTTTCTGGAAAAAAGTGATGACAAGGATGTAGAAAAAGATTATAGTGATGAAGAAATGGTATATACAAAAATTTTTAAAGGTTCAAACAATTTGGAGGCCTCAAGGTTAAGGGTACTTGTACACGGCGCTTTTGGAAGTTGGGAAAATTTCAAGTATTTAGCTACAGAGTTATGCCAACAAAATGCAGGAGATGTTTTGATATTGGGAGTTTCAAATATAAAAAAATATTTAGAACTTGATAAGAAAAACCTGGTGCCCATGTTAGCGGATATGTATTGTAAAAAGATAGTTGGATTTGATGTCAAAGAAGTGCAGCTAATAGGATATAGTTTTAGTGGAGTCGTAGCAATAGAAATGGCAAGAAGACTTTTAGAAATGGGAATCAATGTTGTTAATTTATCTATAATTGAAGGTGGAACAATTCCAGAGAATAGTTTTGATGAATTACCACTTGAATTAATATTCATATATGCGTTTGGTATAAACTTAGATGATTTAGGAATTAGACAAATTGATATATTTGATGATATTTATACTTCAATTGATACTAATAAAAACATACTAACGATATCAAATATTTTAGATCATTTTAATAATGAAGAAGATAAAAATCTTATTATAGAATTAAACAATATGATACAGAGTGATAGATTTATTAAGTATCATAGTCTTATTAATAAAAAGTATAAACAGGCGTTATCTATGCACTCTTTGTTTGATCTATATAAAATATTTAGACATTCAGTAGAAGCTCAAAAATATAATCCCGATCTTTTCTTTGGGGATCTTGATTATTATATTGCTAAAGATAACAAAGGAGCATATAAATATATTGAGCATTTAGTTGATAAATGGAAAGATTCAATTATAGGCGATATAAACAAATTCTATATTGATGGAAATCACTACAGTTGTGTACAAAATAAAAATAATGCTAAACAATTGGCGATGTTAATAAAAAAATAAACGTCTAAAGGAGATGTAAATGAAGGTGTCAAAAGTTTTGATATGTGGTAATCCAGAAAATTTACATTATTTGCAAGCAAAAACTAAATTATGTATATTAGATTCTGAAGATGAGTTAGCTGAGAAAAATGCTTATTTTAAAAATCTAAAACTATACAAATTTGTTTCGCAGTTACCATCAGATATTAAATGGGCGTATATTCCTCAAAAATCCTTGATAGCTTCTAACAATCCCTATTTAAGAATGGAATTGTTAGAAGCCGGAATTTCTATAGTTGATCAGATGCCATTGGATGTAGATCAAATAAAAGATTGTGTAAAAATTGCAAATAATAAAAAAGTTTATTATATTCCAGAAATACCAAGTGAAAATGATATTTTTTTTAAACAGTGTACAAATACGATATATGAAGAATTTAGTAAGAACAATATTTTATATATTGATGGGTTATTTTCAAAGTTTTTGATATATTATATTTTTAAAATACTGAAAGAAGGATTGAAGACAAATCAAAAAGTAAATATAACAAATAATCATGGTAATTCAATGATAAAATCATTTTCAGGATATATTGCAAGTGTTCCGTTTTGCATAAGAATATATAGACCTAATCTTAATGAAGAATATCAATTTACTGCGTACAATGATGAGTTAAAAATTTTCACAAAAAATTGTTGCATAACAATTAACTTTATTCAGAAAAATATATTATATGGTTATAATATAATAAAAAAAACAGCAGGAAATATTAGCGGTTTTAATCAAACATTGAAGAACAATTATAAGTTGAATTTAAGTACAGTTATTGAGGAGGGCATAGATATAAATGAAATTAATTATCGCTCTCATATTCAAGAAGCATTAAACGATTTATCTTTTATTCAAGATATAAATAAAGTATTATCATGTGATAAAATGACAGGAATAGGAGAATATAAAAGAAAAAATAATTGGTTTCAAACTTTGAAACAAGGAGATGGATTTAATTATGATAATTCAGTTACAATAAATATGAGTAAAGAAATTGCTAATATAGAGAGGAATTATTCATATATCTCGAAAGAATATTTATTAAAGTATAAAGAAACGTTGGATACTTATATATTAGGAGAAATATTTGAATTTTTTAAAGACAACGGTGCTTTTAACGATCAAAATATAAAATATTCTGAGGAAAAGATCATTAAAAACTGCTTCCATAGCAAAAATAGTAAGATAGTAAAGAGATGGTTAAAAATACTTGTTTTGCATGGCTTTATAGAAAATAATGAAGGAAGTTTTTATTTGACTAAGAATTTACAAATCAATACAGAACAACTTTTTTGTGAGTTGCGTGAATTATGGGATTGGAAATTAGGTGATCCATCTTCGATAGATTATATCAGAGAAAATATAAAAAATTTGAAAGAGTTGTTTTATGGGGAAATTGATTGTAATGCTATATTATTCCCGGAAGCTGATATAAAATATGCTACAGCTCTGTATAAAAATAATTTAATTTACAGATTTTTAAACGAAATAATCGGAATTCAGGTCGCTGATTATGTAAACCGACATTTTGAAAGCAAGCTTAGGAAAATAACCATACTTGAGGTTGGCGCTGGTATAGGTGCGTCAACAGATAGTATAATTACAAAATTAAATGAATATAGTTTGATACAAAAAATAAATTATTTATATACTGATATTTCGAAGTTCTTTTTAGATATTGGAAAAGAGAAGTTTAAAAATAATTCAGCAATTAAGTATTTAAGGCTTAATATTGATAATTTAGAAGAGATAGAATCTTTAGATAAGGTAGATATTATTGTTGCAGCAGGGGTTTTAAATAATTCTAGTAATCTTGAGAAAGTAATGAAGGCATTTTTAAAAAAGATAAGACCAGATGGAGTAATGTTGATTACAGAACCAATAGGTAATCCAATTGAGATGCTAGTATCACAAGTATTTATGATGGAAGAACCTGATGATATACGAAAGATTAAAAATAGCACTTTTTTAGAATTAAATGATTGGATAGAACTTATTAATCGATGTGGGGATTTTGATATTAGTATTTTCCCTAGAGAAAATTTCAATTTGAATATATTTGGGCAAAAGTTATTAATAATTAAAGATAAAGTGAGGTGAAAATATGGTAACACAAAAATATAATATTGTTTTTATATGTGGAGCATCACATGCTGAATGGTGTTGGGATGAAAATTTTACTAAATATTTTATAAAGAAAGGCTATAGTGTTAATATCCACGTTCTGTCTAAAAATGCGAGAAATGTTAGGAACTCTGTTTTAATGTTAGAAGAAATTATAAGAAAGATAAAAAGAGAAAGTAATAGTAAATTAGCGATAGTTTCTCATTCAATGGGCAATTTAATCTTAAATGAATATTTACAAGATGATAAAAATATTAATAATGTAAATGCAATAGTATTACTTTCACCTTATCCAATTAGTAATAGGTTATTGAATGCTATAAAAATTTCTTTTAATTATTACGGAAAAACGAAGGAAGAACTTTTCTTTTCTGGAAGAGTAGATAAAGCTGAAGAATATGTAGCTAAAATGAAAGAAGAAGCTAAAAATATAAGATTGTTGACATTAACATATTCTTCTATTAAATTTTTTTGCAAATTTGTTCCAACTTTTATAATTGGCTCAAAAAATGATAGATGCATACCTGTAAAGTCTCTGATTGATAGTATGAATTATTATGGTGCAACTTTGAAGATTTATAATGAATTATGTCATGATTGTATGCTTGATCCACATTGGGAAAAAGTTGCCGAAGACATACATTTATTCTTACAAAATAATCGTTCATGAATATGGATGTTGTAAATTCATAAAAATCATGTCTCTTCTAAATTCTCTTGACTTAAAATGGAATATATAGTAAAATTTTAGATAACAAAGTTATCTGCATATAGGAAGAGGTGAATAACATGAAAAATCTGAAAGGATTTGATGTTACACACGAAAACATTTTGAAAAGTGGGAAAATTAATTTTTTAAATGATGGATATGAACGAGCTAATTTAAGAAAGATATGTAAAGATGCCGGTGTTACTACAGGGGCTTTTTATAGACATTTTGAGGATAAGGAAGCTCTATTTGTTGCCTTAGTTGAACCACTCGCTAAAGAGATTTTAGATTTATATACAAAATTTGAAGAAGAATCATTTAGAAGTATTGATGAGAAACACATTAAAGATTTAGCTGAAATTAATATTGATGGATCAATTGAAACCGCAATATATATATTTAGAAAAAAAGATATATTTGAACTTTTAGTGTATAAAGCGTATGGAACAAAATATGATAATTTCATTGAAAAATTAGTAAAAATGGAAGATTTAAATAGAAATAAAATCTCAAAAATAGTTTTAAAAGATAATTATAAATACATTAATATATCTGAAAAATCAATGCACTTACTTAATCATGCATATATTAATGCATTGTGTGAAATTATTATGCATTCTGACAATATTGAAGAGGTTAAACAAAACTCAGAAATTGTTGCGAGATTTTTTCGTGAAGGGTGGAAAAAATTGCAAGGATTTTAAGGGTTAGTTTTTTGCATAAATGATAACTAAGTTAGCTAATAATGTTATTTTATTTGGAGGTGTTGATTATGAAACAAAAAAGTCCTGCTGCTATATTGTGGGAGCTTGCAAAAAAGGAACATTCAAAGTTAAAAACATCTGTATTTATAGCGAGTATCGGTGTTATTGCAGGGATTATTCCATATATTG